>Ga0209916_1000869_pt1 | contig 36764 bp, 38 predicted proteins | sample ThiBio_1000_plan_FD_183956 | JGI IMG/M metagenome (GOLD analysis project Ga0209916, IMG submission 183956) | Wastewater bioreactor microbial communities from Cape Town, South Africa - Thiocy_solids_2 (SPAdes) | ecosystem: Engineered > Bioreactor > Thiocyanate-remediating > Anaerobic-Aerobic ... | reverse complement strand
TTCGGCAGGCTCAAGGACTGGCGGCGCATCCACACCCGCTACGACCGATGCGCCCATACCTTCATGTCAGCTATCTGCATCGCAGCAACCGTCATCTTCTGGCTCTGATCAATGAGTCCTGAGCCTAAGCAGCATCCGCGACGACGACGCGGTTGCGGCCATCATGCTTGGCACGATACAGCGCCTGATCGGCGCGCTTGAGGACGTCGGCAACCGGTTCGTTCTTTATTTCCAGCATCGAAATGCCCACCGAAACCGTCACCTCGATCTGTCTCGTGCTCTTCTCGATGGAAAATCGCTCGTTCGCGATCGAGCGCCGCAGCCGCTCGGCGATGATACCCGCGACGTGCAGATCGGTTTCCGGCATCACGATGACGAATTCCTCACCGCCGTAGCGCGCGGCGAGATCGATGCCGCGAATCGACTTGCGAATACGGGTGGCAAACTCGCGCAACACGTCGTCACCGGCATCGTGGCCGTAGGTATCGTTGATCGACTTAAAAAAGTCGATGTCGAGAATCATCAGTGCAAGCGGCTTGCCGCGTGCGGCGGCCTGCTCTGCGAGCGTACCAACATGTCCTTCCAGATAACGGCGGTTGTGCAGACCCGTCAGCTGGTCGGTGATCGCCATTTCGAGTGAGTTCTGCACGCTGTCGCGCAGATAGTGCGTATAGCGCCGGCGGCGGATCTGGGTGCGCGTCCGCGCCAGCAATTCGTTCTTGTCTACCGGGCGCAGCAGATAATCGTTCACGCCGATCTCAAGTCCGCGTAACAACTGCATGTTGTTGTCAGCCTCGGAGAGCGCAAGTAGCGGCACACTGCGGGTACGCTCCAGCGAGCGAACCTGGCTGCAAAGCCGCAGGCCATCGTAGTTTTCAAGGTTGAGCGAGACGATCACCAGATCGTAATTGTTCTCGGCTGCATGAAACAACGCTTCGGAAGGATTGGGTTCGACGTCGACCGCATGCTCCTCGGCCAGCACCGGCGCGAGGCGCTCGTAGGATGACGCACGGTCATCCACCAGAAGGATTTTGCCGCCCTTGCCGGTGTCGGCAATAGCCTCCCGCTCGGGCACCTGGATGCCGATCTCGTGAGATGTGATGGCGCGCATGCGCATCTCGTCGGTCATCATCTTCAGGCGCGTCAGCGAACGCACCCGTGCGATCAGCACTACGTCCGAGACCGGCTTGGTAAGAAAATCGTCGGCGCCGGCATCGAGGCCACGCACCCGATCCGACGGGCTGTCGAGCGCTGTCACCATCACCACCGGGATAAAGTGGGTGCGCGGATCGGATTTCAGCCGGCGGCACACCTCGAAACCGTCGATATCGGGCATCATCACGTCGAGCAACACGATGTCGCATTCCGCGCACTGGCAGATTTCAAGCGCCTGCATGCCGCAATTGGCGGTGACCACATCGAAATATTCCGCCGAGAGCCGTGCCTCCAGCAGCTTGACGTTTGCCGGGACGTCATCAACGACCAGAACCCGTGCGGACATTCCAAAACCCCTTATCCGACGAAACGTCGGACCGTTTCGATAAATTTTCCGACCGAGATCGGCTTGGACAAATACGCTTCACAGCCGCCCTCGCGGATACGCTCTTCGTCGCCCTTCATGGCAAAAGCAGTCACCGCCACCACAGGCGTCGCCCGCAATTCGGCATCGTCCTTGATCCAGCGCGTGACTTCGAGACCCGAGACTTCGGGCAACTGAATATCCATCAAAATGAGGTCGGGGCGGTGTTCGCGCGCCAGCCTCAGAGCCTCGCGGCCGTTGCTGGTGCCGACCGTCTGATACCCATGGGCTTCCAGCAGATCGCGGAAGAGCTTCATGTTAAGCTCGTTGTCCTCCACGATCAGGACGGTTTTGGCCACCCCGCTCCTCCAATGTCGCTCAACGTAAGTTCCGCCGCCCGCAAGACGATTAGGCGTCGCCACGCCAGAATGACTCGGGCATGATGGCCCAAGGTAGTGCCGATAAGTTACGGAAAGGCAAATGAGAATGGCCGGAAAGCCCAGCCACGGTCCCGCAGAAGTCGCTGAAATCGTGGCGATTCGCGCGCTCGCTTTTCTTGCCGGTGACCCCGAGCGGCTGGGGCAGTTCCTCTCCGAGAGCGGTATCGGACCACAGACGCTACGTGCCTCAGCTTCCGACCCCCGTTTTCTGGCCGGGGTGCTGGATTTCATCGTACGGGATGACGCGACAGTGAAGGCGTTCTCGGATTTCTCGCAATTTCCCCCGGCCACCATCGCCGCCGCGCGCGAGGCACTGGGCGAGACCCTGCATGGCTGATGGTGGCGCACGATGGATGAGGCTTCTAGTGTCCCGAATCCGAAGTTCGCCTCATCAGGCAGCGCCCCTGTAGCGAACTTCGGATTCGAAAGGACACTAGCAAAGCTATGATTCTAGTGTGGTTTAGGTTCAGAAGTTCACTTGAAGGACTCGCGGAGAAAACGGAGCGAACTTCTGAACCACGACACTAGCCCTCCTCCCGGTTTCTGTCGGGACTGCCTGGCCGATGCGGCCCCGCAGGCCGTGCGCTGCGCCGCTTGCGGCTCACCGCGCCTGTTGCGGCATCGCGCGCTGGCGCACCTGACTCTCGCTCATATCGACTGCGACGCGTTCTACGCCACCGTCGCCAAGCGCGACCGCCCCGAGTTTGCCGACAAGCCGGTGATCATCGGTGGCGGCAAGCGCGGCGTCGTCGCGGCGGCCTGCTACATCGCCCGCACCTATGGCGTGCGATCGGCGATGCCGATGTACAAGGCGCTCGACCTGTGCCCCGAGGCCGTCGTCATCCGCCCGGACATGGCACGCTACGTTCAGGTCGGTCGTCAGGTGCGGCAGGCAATGCTCGCACTGACCCCGCTGGTCGAGCCGATTTCGATCGACGAGGCATTCCTCGACCTGTCCGGCACCGAGCGCCTGCACGGCATGATTCCGGCGAAGGTGCTGGCGCGCTTCGCCGCGAAGATCGAACACGACATCGGCATTACCGTTTCCGTGGGCCTGTCGGCCAATAAGTTCCTGGCCAAGATCGCGTCCGATCTTGACAAGCCACGCGGCTTCGCCGTGCTCGACCAGAGCGGCGCGCAGGCACTGATGGCGGAGAAGCCGGTCGGCTTCATCCATGGCGTCGGACCCGCGATGCAGGACAAACTGCGCGATTACGGCTTCCGTCTGATCGGCGAACTGCAGCTCGCGGATGGAATCCAATTGATGCGTCAGTTCGGCGCGGAGGGCCGCAGGCTGTGGCAGCTGTCGCATGGCATCGACGAGCGCAAGGTGGTGCCCGATCGCGGCGCCAAGGTGATTTCCAGCGAAACGACGTTCGAGACCGACCTGCGCGACTACACGACGCTGGAACGCATCCTGTGGGACCTGAGCGAAACCGTCTCGCGCCGCCTCAAGGCCGGCGGGCTCGCCGGATCGACCGTCACGCTGAAGCTGAAAAGCGCCGATTTCCGCCAGCGCACCCGCTCGCAGTCAGTCGTCGCGCCGACCCAGCTCGCTAACCGGATCTTTACCATCGCCCGCGAGATGCTAACACGCGAAATCGATGGCACCGCGTTCCGGTTGCTCGGCGTCGGCGTCAGCGCGCTGCGTCCATCGAGTGGCAGCGACGACGAGGACATGCTCAACCGCCGCTCCGCTCACGCCGAACGCGCCATGGATGAAGTGCGCAAGCGTTTTGGCGATAATGCTGTAGTGCGCGGCATCGCTTATACAGCCAGGCCTGCGGGCCCTTCGTCCTTGCGACGGAAGGATTCGTGATCGCTCGCGCTATTTACACGGCTTGTTGTCGCCGACCGCCAACTTATCCATCGTGCCGTTGATGACAAAATCGTTGTAATCGAGCACCAGCGCGCGCGAAACGCCATCCTCGTACAATTCGAACGACATCGTGTAGAGCGGCGTCTGCTCGCCGCTGTCGGGCTTTGCGGCACGGTCATAATAGCTCACCGTCACCGGCCAGCGGATCTGCGTCTTCAACTGATCGCTCTTGCTGGCTACATCGGGTGACGCAGGCGCCATCCCCCCAGCGATCGGCTGCCCGATCACCGTGAAGGTGTTGTAGACTTTCTCGCCATTGTCGGAGCCGTCATAGACGCCAAGCTCGAGAATGCGCTTGCCCTCCTTCGCGGCCTCGATGATGCGGCGGGTCTGTTCGGTTGGAAAAACGATGTCCTTGTCGAGCGTGAAGGTGTTTACCTTGGGTTGCTTCAACTTCACGGTGATGGTGCCATCCGGCCCACGCTCCGCCGTGCCGTCCACATAGGAGGGGTCGGCGTCGTTGGTCTGGCTCGCGACCTTGAAGCGGTAGCTTCTCCCCCTGGCGTCCTCCCAGTTGGTGGACCGCAGATCGCTCGTCGTCGTCTTGTCCTCGCCGGATTCGATCCGCGACACTTGCCGGAAATCGGTCGAATAACCTTCGCAGGCATTGCCGCCGAACCTGTAGACGATGCGTCCGTTCGCCGAATTGACCGAGGCATTGCCCCGCGCCTTCGCGAGGCTCAGATCATAGACCGCCTCATGCGCCATGAACGGCACTCCGGCAGAGGGCTGCGCCTGTGCGAGCGCACCTGACACCGCAACGGTGCCGAGCACGCCTAAAACTCGCAAAAACGCTCGCATTGAGCTCATGTTCTCTCCTTGCCAATCCCGGAATCAAAGCATATTGGCGCTGGGATTATGCCGCAACTTGGGCATAACGCGCGTCAAACAGCACCAAAGTCACGGAGGTTGGAATGGCTGGTGATATCGAACGGAAACTCGCAGGCCTCGGGATCACGCTGCATGCGCCCCTCGCCCCTATCGCCAATTACGTGCCATTCGTGCAGACCGGCAATATCCTCACTGTCTCCGGCCAGGTCTGCAACAATGCCGACCGGCAGTTAATCGCACGGGGCAAGCTTGGTGCGGGCGTCAGCATCGAACAAGGCCAGGCCGCCGCGCGCGGCTGTGCCATCAACCTGCTTATCCAAGTGAAAGCCGCCATCGGTGATCTCGACCGGGTGGTGCGGGTGATCCGGCTTGGCGGCTTCATCAATTCGGCGCCGGATTTTCTCGACGGCCCGAAGGTGATGAATGGCGCGTCCGACCTGATGGTCGAGGTGTTCGGCGACAAGGGGCGCCACGCGCGCTCAACCGTCGGCGTCGCGGCGTTGCCTGCGGATGCCGCCGTCGAGGTCGAAGGCCAGTTTGAGGTGATGTGATGCCCTCTCGCGCACCGGGCTGGCTGACGGCTGCGCCGGTCGCGCATCGCGGGCTGCATGACCGCGCGAAGGGCATTGTCGAAAGCACACCTTCCGCATTTGCTGCGGCAACGGCGTACGGCTTTGCCATTGAGACCGATCTGCAATTGTCGTCCGATGGCGAAGCGATGGTGTTTCACGACGACACACTGACGCGCCTCACCGAGCGCAGCGACGACATCCGCATGTTGAACGCCGCTGAGCTGAAAACCGTGCGCTACAAGGACACCGCCGACCGCATGATCACGCTCGGCGACTTGTGCGACATGGCGAACGGCCGCGTGCCGCTGGTGGTCGAGATCAAGAGCCGGTTTGACGGCGACCGTCGCCTGGCCCGGCGCATCGCGGAGGTCGTGCGCGCCTATAAAGGCCCGCTGGCACTGATGTCGTTCGATCCCGATCAGGTGCTGGCGATCCGCGATCACATCCCCGATGTGCCGCGTGGCGTCGTCGCTGAGCGATACTACCGCGAGGACGAATGGCAGGCGTTGCCGCCAGAGAAGGTGCGCGGCATGCTGCATCTACGCCACGCCTTCCGTACTCGCCCGCACTTCATCGCTTACTGGATCAACGAACTGCCCGCACCCGCGCCCTGGATCGCACAGCATTTGTTCGGCTGCGCGCTGCTGACATGGACAGTGCGCACGCCGGAACAGCGTGCCCGTGCCGCGCGTTACGCCGACCAGATCATTTTCGAAGGCTTCGTGCCGGAAGCCAGACGCCCTTGAAGATGCCTAGACAATCACGATCTATGGCGTGAGATAACCGCACGCTGGCCGGACTGCCCGCATTTGACGACATTTTCCGACATCACGCTCGAAGCCGTTTCCTCTGTGCGCCAGATCGCGGCGGAGGATTGGGATGCCTGCGCCAACCCGCAAGGCAACGTCTATAATCCGTTTCTGTCCCATGCGTTCTTCGCAGCACTGGAAGAGTCTGGTTCGGCGACCGCGCGCACTGGCTGGCTGGCGCGACACCTGATCACGCGCAGCGGGACGCGCATCCTCGGCATCGCGCCCTGCTATCTGAAGAGCCACTCGCAGGGCGAATATGTATTCGACCATAGCTGGGCTGACGCTTTCATGCGTGCGGGTGGCGCCTATTATCCGAAGCTGCAAGTCTCGGTGCCGTTCACGCCCGTCACCGGCCCTCGCCTGCTGGTCCGCGCCGACGCCGATCAAGAACGCACGCGTGAAGCGTTGATCGCAGGACTGATCGGGCTGTGCAACCAGCTTGAGGTGTCATCGGCCCATGTCACCTTCGCGCAGAATGATGATTGGGAGCGCCTCGCCGAACATGGATTCCTTCAGCGCACTGACCAGCAATATCACTGGCGCAATGAAAACTACAAAAGCTTCGACGATTTCCTCGCCACGCTGGCCTCGCGTCACCGCAAAGCAATCAAGCGGGAGCGGCGCGGCGCGGTGGCAAGCGGCATCAGCATCCACGTCCTCACCGGCGCGGAGATCACCGAGGACGCGTGGGATTCATTCTATGAGTTTTATATGGAGACGGGATCGCGCAAATGGGGGCGGCTCTATCTCAACCGCGCCTTCTATACGCAGATCGCGCAAACCATGGCCGACGATATTGTGCTGATCATGGCGAAGCGTGAAGGGCGCTGGATCGCAGGCGCGATCAATTTCAAAGGCTCCGATACGCTCTACGGCCGTCATTGGGGCGCGATCGAGCATCATCCATTCCTGCATTTCGAGGTCTGCTACTATCAGGCGATCGATTATGCGATCCATCATGGGCTGAAATCCGTCGAAGCCGGTGCGCAGGGCGAACACAAGATCGCGCGCGGCTACCTGCCGCAGATGACCCGCTCCGCGCATTACATCGCGGACCCAAGCCTGCGCCGCGCGGTGCGCCACTATCTGGTTCACGAGCGTGATTATGTCGCTGAATTCGGCCGCGAATTGATGGAGGCCGGCCCCTTCCGCAAGGCGACCTAATCAGCCCTTGCTGCCGGGATTATGCAGCACCATGCAGGCCTGCCCCGCTTTGTGAATCTTCGCGCACAATTCGTTGGCGGCCTGCCGCGTGTCGGCGCCGATCCGCACCTGATAGAACGCGCGAGTGCCACGGCTGCGCAGCGTGGTGCTCAGCAGGTTCGGATCATGATCGCCGATCACCTTGCTGACACGCGCCATGGCGCGCGCGTACATCGCCAGCGCCTTGTCGCGCGAGAATCCGGCAGCCAATTGCACGCCCCACGGACTCGCGGCACCGATCCGGACGCGCTCCTCCAGATGCGTAATGAACGGATTTGGCGCATGGCGCAGCAGCGCCATCAAGTCGCGGCAGCCTTCGGGCTTCTTGCGATCCGCAATGTTGTTGCCTGCTCCCGCCTTGTTCCAGTCCTCGACGCTCGCGCCAGTAATCGCGTAGACGTAGTTGCGTGTCTCCTCAGGGATCGGCCCCGTCCCGGCCTGCCACTCATGCACGCGGCGCGGCCCCGCATTGTAGGCGGCCGCCGCAAGCCCCAAATTACCGAACTCGCCGCGCAACTCGCTGAGAAATTCCGCGGCCTTGGGGAGAGCTTGTACAGGATCAAACGGATCGAGCAGACGCCGCTCGTTTGCAGTGCCCGGCATGAACTGTGCCACGCCCTGCGCGCGCTGGCCGCTGCGCGTCACCGGGCCGACGGCGTCTGGCTGGAAGCGGCTTTCCTGCCAGATCACGCGAGCGAAGAACTCCAGCGGCAGATTATTCGCCTTCGCCGCGGATTCGATCATCAGGCACATCGATTCGCCGGTGTCGGTGGTTTTATTGACAGGCGCGGCCGTCGCCTCCTTGGGCTTGGCACCCGCCGTCACCGGTTCCTGCTGGGCGAACGCGACACCCGCCAGCAATGCGAGCGCGGCACCGGCAAGCCAGCCGATCGGTCTGCGTCTCATTTACCTTAACCCCGATCCCGCATGGCCGCGCTTGGCTCCTGCGGTTAAAGCTGCCCCATGGAACAAGGCCAGCCGCACGATGAGCTCCTGCTGGAACATGAGACCGCGCTGGCCATTGAGCAACCTGACGAGGCCGGCGCTGAGCCCGTTCTTCCTGCCGACGATCCTGCTTTTCCGGCCACCCGGCCTGCCCCTTCCCGCCTCGCCAGCATGGTCCGAGGCGCAGCACGAGTGCTGTTTGCTTTCCTATTCTCGCAATATGTCATCGTCACGGTGATGGTCGCGACCGGAGCCATCCTCCTGTCGAGAACCGCCTCCGGCTTGCTGGTGGAAAAATTCGACGCCATCACACGGGCGATCCGGCATTTCTGAGCAACAAAAAAGCCCGGCGATCTCTCGCCAGGCTTTTGATTTTATGTAAGCGCGCTTACGCCTTGGCCGGTTCCTTGGTCGCCTTGGGCTTACGCCTGCGCGCACCCGGCAGCTTCTCCGGCTTCGGCGTGACTGGTCCTTCGACGAACTCGAAACCGATCTTCTCGGCTCCGGCCTCGCCCGGCACCAGCACCACGCGGACATGGCCGCCGTTCTTGAGCTTGCCGAACAGCACCTCGTCCGCCAGCGGCTTCTTGATGTGCTCCTGGATTATGCGGGCCATCGGCCGCGCACCCATCTGTTCATCATAGCCTTCCTTTACCAGCCATGCCTTGGCAGGTTCGGACAGTTCGATAGTGACGTTGCGATCACCGAGTTGTGCCTCGAGTTGCATCACAAACTTTTCGACCACCATGCCGATCACGTCTGCATCGAGGTGAGCGAACGAGACGATGGCATCGAGACGGTTGCGGAATTCCGGCGCGAACTGCCGGTTGATCGCCTCGTGGTCCTCGCCCTCACGCTTGCTGCGCGTGAAGCCGAACGCCGCCTTGGCCATATCGGCCGCGCCTGCATTCGTCGTCATGATCAGGATGATATTGCGGAAGTTGACCTGCTTGCCGTTATGGTCGGTAAGCGTGCCGTGGTCCATAATCTGCAACAGCACGTTGTAGAGGTCGGGGTGCGCCTTCTCGATCTCGTCCAGCAGCACCACGCAATGCGGATGCTGGTCGACGCCATCGGTGAGCAAGCCACCTTGATCGAAACCGACGTAGCCCGGAGGCGCGCCGATCAGGCGCGACACGGTATGCCGCTCCATGTACTCCGACATATCGAAGCGGATCAGCTCGACACCGAGCGAGGACGCCAACTGCTTGGCCACCTCTGTCTTGCCTACGCCGGTCGGGCCGGAGAACAAATAACAGCCGATTGGCTTCTCCGGTTCGCGCAAGCCCGCGCGCGCGAGCTTGATCGACGCCGCCAAAGCCTCGATCGCCTTGTCCTGGCCAAACACCGTGCGCTTGAGCGTCGTCTCCAGATGCCGCAGCACCTCGGCGTCGTCTTTCGACACGCTTTTCGGCGGAATCCGCGCCATTGTCGCGATGGTTGTCTCGATTTCCTTGATGCCGATGGTCTTCTTGCGCTTGCCTTCCGGCACCAGCATCTGCGCCGCGCCGGATTCATCGATTACGTCGATCGCCTTGTCCGGCAACTTACGGTCGTGGATGTAGCGCGCAGAGAGGTTCACTGCCGCTTCAATCGCCTCGTTGGTGTATTTCAGCTTGTGGTAGTCCTCGAAATAAGGCTTCAGTCCCTTCAGGATGCCAATCGCATCTTCCACCGACGGCTCGTTGACGTCGATCTTCTGGAAGCGCCGCACCAGCGCACGATCCTTCTCGAAGTGCTGGCGATACTCTTTATATGTAGTCGAACCCATGCAGCGGATGCCGCCCGAGGCCAAGGCAGGCTTCAGCAGGTTCGAGGCATCCATCGCTCCGCCCGACGTCGCGCCCGCACCGATCACGGTGTGAATCTCGTCGATGAACAGGATCGCATTCGGGTGCGCTTCCAATTCCTTGATGACCTGCTTCAGCCGCTCCTCGAAGTCGCCGCGATAGCGCGTGCCCGCGAGCAGCGTGCCCATGTCGAGCGAGAACACAGTGGCGGCCGACAGCACTTCCGGCACCTCGCTGTCGACGATACGCTTGGCGAGGCCCTCCGCAATCGCGGTCTTGCCGACGCCGGCTTCACCCACAAACAACGGGTTGTTCTTCTGGCGGCGGCACAGCACCTGGATCGCGCGGTTGATCTCGGCATTGCGGCCGATCACCGGGTCAATCTTGCCGTCGCGCGCCTTCTTGTTGAGGTTGACGCAGTAGGTTTCGAGCGCCTCGCCCTTCTTCTTGGCGTCATCGCCGCCCTTGGTGTCGGTGTCATCATCAACGCCGCGCACCGGCCGCGCTTCCGAGACACCAGGACGCTTGGCGATGCCATGGCTGATGTAGTTGACCGCGTCATAACGCGTCATGTCCTGCTCCTGCAGGAAATACGCTGCATGACTTTCGCGCTCGGCGAAGATCGCGATCAGCACGTTGGCGCCGGTCACTTCCTCGCGGCCGGATGACTGGACATGGATGACCGCGCGCTGCACGACACGCTGGAAACCAGCGGTCGGCTTGGCGTCCTCGGCGCCGTCACCGATCAGGTTCTCGAATTCCGTTTCGAGATAGCCGACGAGGCTGCCGCGCAGCTTGTCAAGGTCGACGCTACAGGCTCGCATCACAGCAGCCGCATCTGCATCGTCGATCAGCGAAAGCAAAAGATGTTCGAGCGTCGCGTATTGATGGTGGCGTTCATTTGCAATCGCGAGTGCGCGATGCAGGGATTGTTCAAGGCTCTGAGAAAAAGTCGGCATTCGCTTCCTTTGTGGCCCCCGCCATTCTGGCCGTTCGAGAATTCCTTCTCAGTCGTTTCTGTCGTCCGGCATCTTCTTGTTCAATCGTCTTGCCGTTCGTGAATCTAGTGCATCCGCAAGTGTGCGCCACTCTTTGAAGTCAAGTTCCCCAACAAAACATTCCACCGATCAGGTCTTGCAAATCGACTCCCGCCAACAGGCTACTTCTTTTCCATTACGCATTGCAAAGGATGTTGGTGCTTGCGCGCGAAATCCATCACCTGCGTCACTTTGGTTTCGGCGATTTCGTAAGTGAAGATTCCGCATTCACCGATCCCGTGATGATGAACATGCAACATGATCTTGGTCGCCGCTTCAACATCCTTCTGGAAGAACCTCTCCAGAACATGAACCACGAATTCCATGGGCGTGTAATCGTCGTTCAGGATCAGAACGCGATAAAGGCTCGGACGCTTCGTACGCGGTTTGGTTTTGGTCATAACGGACGTGCCCGGCCCGCCTCCCTCAGGGCGGCCGTCGTCCTTGGACATGACGGCGGCGCTTGAGCAGCGCTCACCGGTTTGCCCGGCCCTCTGCGTCGTAACGGTGAAAAACTTCTGCAGCATGGCTTTGTGTTCGATCATCCCCGGCTTGCGGCAGCACGGTCCCGTCCGCGCTGGCATTTTTCCAATATGGCCTCGGTCCGGCTGCGCCGCAAGCCGACCGAAGAACCCTACCCCTCTCGGAACGCTGGAGAAATTCGCGCGGTCCGGGGTGACGCCCGGCAGCCTTCGTGCTCCGCCTCCTGCCACTTCGTTAACGCCCTGCACGAAAACAGGCTCCTGGCTTCAACCTTGTGTTGAGGATAGCGATGCGCAGAATGCCGAAAAGGCGGCATTTTAGGAATGTCCTCGGGTTTACTCGCATCATTTTACGACCTCTTCACTCGGTGGCTCTAAGCAAAGTTCCAGACACAACCAGTCCGGTGGCAGCAATGAGCTTCCCGTCGATCAAGCGCCTGGCCCGTCTGGCCCGGGAATTCCGGGCGGACGCCCGCGGCAACGTTGCCATCATCTTCGCTCTCGCGTCGATCCCGCTGGTGGCACTCGTCGGCGCCGCGGTGGATTACACTCGCGCATCCTCCGACCGCACCGCGCTCCAGAGCGCGCTCGACAGCGCTGCGCTGATGATCTCCAAGGATGCGGCCACGATGACTGCGAGCCAGATCACCACTCGCGCGCGGCAATATGTCGATTCGCTTTACACTGCTACCGATGCCCCGATCCAGTCATTCAGCGCCACCTACACACCGAACAATGGCGGCGGCGCCTCCATCCTGCTGTCGGCCAACAGCAATATGCCGACTTATTTCATGAGGGTGCTCGGCAGCAATTACAACACGCTGCCAATCGGCACATCCTCGACCACGAAATGGGGCAACACCCGGACGCGCGTGGCACTCGTGCTCGACAACACGGGTTCGATGGCTCAGAACGGCAAGATGGCCGCGCTGCAAAACGCTGCCACCGACATGATCACGCAGTTGTCCAGTTTCAACACGACCGACGGCGACGTCTACGTCTCGATCGTTCCGTTCGCCAAGGACGTCAACGCCGGTTCGTCCAGTTCCGGCGCCGAGTGGATCAACTGGGCCGACTGGCTGAACCCGCCGACCGCGCAACAGCCGAACAACAAAAGTAACCCGCCATCAAAGCTTCCCATGAACTGGCATGCGATCGGACCGGGCACAAAATGCCCGTTCACGAATGGCAATAACGGATTTACATGCACGAGTGGCCCAAGCAACAGCGCTTCGACCGCCTCAACGATCCCCTCGAGCGGCACTTATAGCGGCTACATCTGCCCAAGCATCGATAACAATACCCATGGATATTACAACGGTTGCTGGTCGAGCGAACAAAAATCCGCCACAACGCAAACATTCTGCACAGGGTCATCATCGTGCAGCTGCCCAACCACGTCCTCCGGATCGGCTGTCGCAGGATGTTCCTGCAGCGGCAGCGGCAGTTCGAAGTCGTGCTCCGGTTATACCTACATCCATAACTGGACGCAGCCCGGACCCAATGACCCTACGCACAATCTGAGCCAGCCTCGCGTCAGCGCCTATGTCGGTTTCAAAAACCGCCAATGGACGCCAACAACATATTCGGACCCTGCACTTCAGGTTAAGAACGACTGGCAGAACCCGTCCACGAACCCCATCAGCACGTGGAACGGCTGCATCACCGATCGCGACCAGAACTACGACACGACCGACACCCCCTACGTCGTAAACGACGGCACCATGATGGGTGACGGGACTCTGTCCACGCGATTCTATGCGGAACAGTCGATCTATTGTCCGCCCGCGACAATGACGGCGATGAGCAACAAGTGGAGCGATCTCAAGAACCAGATCAGCTCAATGGCCCCGAACGGCAACACTAACCAAGCCGTCGGCCTGTTCTGGGGCTGGCAGACGCTAAACACGACGAACGATCCGTACAAGGCACCGGCGAAGGATCCCAACTGGGTCTACAAGGATTATATCGTGCTCCTGAGCGACGGTTTGAATACGCAGGACCGATGGTATAGCTGCCCAGGCACCGGCGCGTGCTCGACGATCGATACCCGGCAGGAGTTGCTGTGCAAGAACATCAAGGATCCAGCCCAGAACGGCGGCAACAAGATCACCGTGTTCACCATTCAAGTGAACATCAACGGCAAGGACCCAACTTCACAAGTGCTGCAGGACTGCGCCACCCCGGGTGCCGGATATTTCCAGATGATCACCCAGTCGAGCCAGACGGCGGATGCGTTCAACAACATTCTGGCAACAATCGCCAAGTTGCGCATCGCGCAATAAGCCTGCGCAGGCCAAGCCGTTCGTGCCCGTCGCGCTCGGCAAACAAAAAGCCCGGCTTCTCAGCCGGGCTTTTCCAATTCGGTTGACCCTCACGCTTAATGCTGGGTGAACTTCGCAACCAGACCTTCGAACGGCTTGTAGGATTCCTTGGCCAGATCGGAATAAAGCTGGCCGATCTTCTGCGCCTCGGCCACGAACGTATCGTAAGCGGTCTTGGCGTATTCGTTCTGAACTTCGAGCGCCTTGTCGAACGACTTCACGCCCGAAAGCTTCTCGACATAACCCTTGGTGTCTTCATACGACTTCTTCGAGTAATCGCCGAACGCGGCGGCGATCGCCTGAAAGCCGTTGGCAACATTGCGAGCAGAGGCCACCGTGGCGTCGAGATGCTCTTTGCCTTGCTGCTGAAAATCTTCCACTTTGAACATGACTCGTCCTTTCAGAAGACGGAACGGATAAGGATGGGTGCCGGGTGCCCCGATCACAAATCCGACATATCGCATCGCACAAAGCAGGTCAATAATCTTGTGCGGCGCACAACATAAATCCCGCCGAATCCCGATCGTTGAGGAAACGCTTCGTTAAGCCTTTGGCAACTGCCGACCCGTATTTTGATCTACCTGTGCTTCGCGGAAGGCCGGGAAGCCAAGAAAATTGACATCCGTTCAAAGACTTATGGAGCGAGCCGTCAACGGCCCAGCCATAAGAAGGAGGGATGTTTCCACTCCGGCTCAGGGCGAACAAAGTCCGGGCCGGCGCAATTTGGCCTCAGAACGGGGTCATGAGAACTCTGGAATCGGGACGGGGAAGTTCATGCTCGGTGTCAGTTTCGCGTCCGGCAGGACCGCACGTTACCTCATGCTTGTCCTTGCCGCGGCTTCTATCACGCTACTGCTCACGGACCACGCGGACGCGCGCCGTCGTCATCACCGGCATCACCGCGCCCATGTGCAGCACTCCAGCTACAACCCGCCTTTTGCCTCCATCATCGTCGATGCCAATTCCGGCGCGACGCTGCAGGCCACCAATGCTGACGCGATGCGCCACCCCGCCTCGCTGACCAAAGTCATGACGCTCTACATGCTGTTCGAGCAACTCGAGAGCGGCAAGCTACGGCTGGATTCCCAACTTGAAGTCTCGCGTCATGCCTCGGTGCAGGCCCCGACCAAGCTCGGCCTTCGCCCCGGCCAGACCATTCGCGTCGAGGACGCCATCAAGGGCATCGTCACCCGTTCGGCAAATGATGCCGCCGTGGTGGTGGCCGAAGCGATCGGCGGCAGCGAGGAGAATTTCTGCAAGCAGATGACGCGCAAGGCCCGCGCGCTCGGCATGAGCAAGACCACCTATGTCAATGCGTCGGGCCTGCCCGACGACGACCAGATCACAACCGCGCGCGACCAAGCGACGCTCGGCCGCGCCATCCAGGATCGTTTTCCGACCTACTACCGCTACTTCTCCACCTCGGTCTTCAACTGGCGCGGCCATCCGATCCGCAACCACAATCACCTGCTCGGCAAGGTGGACGGCGTCGACGGCATCAAGACGGGCTATGTCCGCGCCTCCGGGTTTAACCTCGTCACCAACATCCGCCGCGGCAATCGTCACCTCGTCGGCGTCGTGATGGGTGGGCGCAGCGGCGGTTCGCGCGATGCCACCATGCGCAAGCTGCTCGCGGAGCATCTCGACGAAGGCGCAACGCGCCGCACCGTCGCTGCGATCACAGAACGCACCCCTTCGCGCATGGCCAGCGACGAGGAACCCGCTGTCGCGAGGGCTCCAGCCCGCCCGGTTCCTGCACCCATCGAGGTAGCCTCCGCTGCTCCTGAGTCCATTCCTACCCCCGCACCGCGCGCACAGGAGCCGGCTGCGAAGCCCGAACCCGCGCCTCTCACCAGTGGCGTGATTGCCTCAAAACTCGCAGCCATCCCTGGTTCGTCGGAGCCGATGAAGCCGGTGCGCGTCAAGACAGTTCAGGTCCGCATGGCGCAGGCCAAAACGATTGCCAAGAACGCCATCAAGGCTGCGATGCCAAGAGCTGCAAATGCAGCCACCGTTGCCGACGCTGCACCTGAAGCGGCATCCACCGCATCCGTCGCGGCACCCGCAGGTCATCCTGCCTTCCCTGCGCCGCTGCCGATCGTGATTACCCGCAACACCCCCGGCCTCGGCGAAGCCACCATCGGCACGCCAGCACCTTCACCCTCTTCTACCATGGCCTACGCTGATCCCAATCGCGGTCCACCGCCGACGACGCTTGGCGCACAGGCGCGTGCAATGGAAACGAGCGCGCCTCAGCCGCAGGTGGTCGCAACCGCAGCGCCTTCACAGGAAATCACACCTTCGGCCGGCACCAAGCCCGTGGCTCATAGCGGGTGGATCATCCAGGTCGGCGCGCTTGAGTCCGAGTCGGAAGCCCGCCGGCGCCTCGCCGCTGCACGGGAAAATGCAAGCCGCTATCTCGGCCACGCCGATCCTTTCACCGAAGTGTTCTCGAAGGGACACAAGACCTATTACCGCGCCCGCTTCGCGGGTCTCAGTCAGGGTTCCGCCGAGGCCGCTTGCAAGGTGCTCAAGCGCTCCGACATCAGTTGCATGACCATCCGCAACTGACCGCTCTCAACCTGGTTTCTGGAAAACGCCCGCAGCTTTCGCGGGCGTTTTCATGTGCGTAAACACCGTGCGTAATTTTCCGGCTGAAAACCCTTTTTCAAGGTTTGGTCTCTAAAATCTTAACTGCACAAACGACCGCGCCGGACAACGGCGGGCATTTCGGGGCATCATCCAGAGACGCGACCGGCACCGCTCGACAGGATTTGAGTCTTGTTGCGTGGAGTTAGTGGTGATGCGTGCGAAGAAGAGTGTCCTTGGCCTCATTGACTCGAGCAGCGAGGTACGTCGACCCCCCTTGGTCGGGATGCAGTTTCTTCATCAACCCTCGATGAGCACGGCTGATTTCATCACGCCCCGCGCCTCGCTGCAGGCCAAGGATCTGATAAGCCTCCTCCGCCGTCATTTTGCCGCTCGCCGCCATGCCGCGATGCTGGCCAGCACGCCCTCCTGCCGCTGCGTCATGCGCGTCTTCACGCCATCCGGGAAACCGGCGGTCAAGATAACTTTCCAGAAGGGTCCGGCTTTGTTCATCGAAGCCGCGCGCCAGCCGCAGCAGATCCGCGAGTGCGAACTCCCCGAGTACACGGCCCGCTTCGGCACCCGCGATCACGCGCCCATCAAGCGCCCCGGTACGGCGGTCGAGCGTCAGCTCTATAAACTGGGATCGTATCTGGGACTGCTGCCCGCTTGAGCGCGCCGCGGGACCGCCCCAGCCGAACTTCGAGGCAAGCTCCGCGCCGAGCGGCGCGTAGCCCAGCAACCCCAGCCCGAACAGGCCAAGCGGAATTGCGACGACCAACTCGCCGCGCGCCCCGATCCAGGCGGCAAACGCCAGCGCCAATACGCCGCCGATGCGTCGCAGCAGCCGCGCCAGCAGTTTCGGATCGGCGGAGCGGATGACGTTGAGCCCCATATAGATCAGGGCGAGCACAACAATTCCGGCGATAAGGCTGACCATCAAATATCCGGCTGAATTTCAGGCGCGCGAGCGGCGCAAGGAAACGCGAGCGTTCTATACCATTACTGCGCCGATTTCTTCGCCTGCGCGCCGGGAGGCGGCGGCACGTCGATCTTGTCGGTGTTGACCGGCGCGAGTTCGCTGTTCTTCTCCTTGGCAAGAAACTTCGACAGCGTGTCCTCGATGCTGAGCTTCATGCCATCAGGACCACGATCCGACATATCGGTGTGACGATACTTGGTGTTGACGACCATGACATCCTTGCCGCCTTGCGGCACGACGCCGGCATCGGGAACGAATTGAGGATCTTTCGAGCGGAACGTCAGTATCCTGAATGCGCCCTGCAACGGAACGCGCAGATTGTCCAGCGTGATGACATCTGCGACCATGTCGGGGTGCTTCTCGGCAAAGTACATTGCGATGTCGCCGCCATTGGAATGTCCCACCAGGGTTAGATGTCTGTAATCGGCGTGCGGCTGGCGCTTGGCGACCTCGTGGATCGCAAACATAATGTTCGCCATGCCGCGCGTATAGATCGGCTCGCGGCCAACATACGGCTCACCCTTCTTGGTGACGAGCGGCCCGTCACTCGCAAGATCATGCTGAATGCAGATCGCGAGATACCCTCTCCCGGCGAAGAAGTTGGACAGGAAGGAATATTCGGTAAAGCGGACGGTGTTGCCGTGATTGATGATGACGACCGGCATCGTCGTCATGCCCGCATCAGCCTGCATCTCGACGTCACGGCGCATCGCGACGTCCACCGCCACAGGACGTTGACGAGCACTGTCGTAGAGCGTCAGCGTCCGGTGGCTGATACCCCATGTCACCGCCGCAAAATATGCAGCCGTCGCCAGAATGACGAAAATCGCCATGCCAATAACGATGCGCCGCATGACATGTGGATGGGTTTTCGGGTGGAACCGAAAGTTCTCCCCTGTCTCGGGCGTGATAACCTCGGATGTCATGTCGATAAGGTAATCGCGTTCATGCAAACAGCAAAGTCGGATCTGGGACTCTGAAAGCGTTCCGCAGCACCCGGAACATGTCTCCGGGATAACGAATTCTCCAGCAAACGCATTGCGTTCCCTTTGTGGATATCCTCAAATCTGGATGGGTCGCGGTCGGCAAAAATGCGTAAATCGTAGGCCAAGCGTCGCCGGATACCTTCCGTGTTTCCTCTCTTGTGTCGATGAAGATGCCGCACACTCCTGCCGTTATCCGTACCGTGTCCGCCCTGCAGCGAACTCTCGAACATCTCCGCAAGCGCAAAAGCACTGTTGCGCTCGTGCCCACTATGGGTGCGCTTCATGACGGGCATATTTCATTGGTCCGGCTGGCCAAGCGGCGCGCCGACAAGGTTGTCGTCTCGATCTTCGTCAACCCGACGCAGTTCGCGCCACATGAGGACTACGGCTCCTATCCGCGCACCTGGAAGGCTGACGCCGCAAAACTCGCCGCCGAAGGCGTTGACCTGATCTGGAACCCCGACGTCAAGCTGATGTACACGGAAGGCTTCGTCACCCGCGTTCAGGTCGAAGGTCCGGCCACCGCTGGGCTCGAGGATCGCTTCCGGCCGCATTTCTTCAGCGGTGTCGCCACCGTGGTCGCCAAGCTGCTCGCGCAGACCAGGCCGGACGTCGCGATCTTCGGCGAAAAGGACTATCAGCAGTTGAAGGTGGTGACGCAGATGGCGCGCGACCTCAATCTCGGCGCGCGCATCGTCGGCGCGCCGATCATGCGCGAGCGCGATGGCCTCGCGATGTCATCGCGCAACCTTTACCTCACGCCAGACCAGCGCAAGGCCGCGCCCGCGTTGCACCGTTCGATGAAGGGCGTGGTGCGGCGGCTGCGCCAGGGCGAAGATTTCGCCGCGACCCTTGCCGCCGGCGCAAAGCTGATCGGGGATGCCGGATTCAAGCTCGACTATCTCGAGGCACGGCACGCCGAAACGCTCGCGCCGCTCACGCGCTTCGGAGGCGCACCCGCTCGCCTGCTGGCAGCGGCGACCATCGGCACCACGCGACTGATCGACAATATGAAAATCTAAAGCACGCGGCCGTTCAGAGCAGGCCGAGCTCGCGCAGTTCCTTGCGCATCGGCTCCGGCATGTCGATGAGGCCCTGCGGCGAGCCGCGCAGATCGGGCGGCACGCTCTTGGCGTCGAGATAGCGCCAGCCCTGAAACGCACGCATCGGGCGCGGCGACACCGGTACAAGCCTGGTTTCCATCACCAGTCTGCACCGTCCAATACCATCCTTGTCGCGAAACGGCTCGATTGCGATCAGTTTCTGCCGAGCAGCGATCTCGCCCTTGATGACCCAGTAGATCGAACCGCCGTCAAGCAGCTCCGCATCACGCTTGGGCGTCATTCGCGTGACGTGGGTATGACGGACGGGCTTGCCCCTGGTACGGCTGGCCTTCGCACGCTCCTCGATCCAATCCTTCAAATCGCGAAACGAGGTCGAGCCGACGGAGAGTTTGACCAGATGTAGCGGCATGATCTTCGAAATAGGCCTCTTCCGCAGATAGGCTCGATGCACCCACTCTCGCAACACCGGCTTGCGAGTTTTACCGATTATTCTCAGGCGTAGCTGCCGGAGCCGATGGTTCGGCCGCCGCAGGTGGCGTCAAGGAGCGCGGATGCGAGGGGGCCGGCTTTCTGGCAGCCGCCTTCGGTGTCGCCGCCTTAGGTGCTGCGTGGGCCGGCTCGGCAGGCTTCGCCGGAGCCGAGGACGTCGCAGGCTCCGGGGCCATGATGCTGATCGGTGGGATCGAAGCTGAACTCGGAAAATCGCCGGACACCGGCTTGCCGGTCGGACGCTCCGGCTCGATCGGCAGCACACCGCCGGCTACCGGCGGCACGGACACCACCGGCTGGCCCCAGAGAGGGGCATGCTTCGCCACCAGGCCGTCATAAACATGCTCGTTCATGTTGTTGGCGATCTGCGCGGTGTTGGTGAGAGAAGCAAAGAACGCGCATTTCGACAGCGTGCATTCGTCGCGCGTCGCAAGCACATGGGCCACGATGCCGAAGCGATCGCGCTCCACGGCGCGACGCAGTGCACGCAAGGGTGGTGTCATCACCTTGCTCGCGGAAGCCACATCGCCATAAGATTCGAGACGGGAAATCTGTGCCGCCGTGTAGGAGACGGCGGCGGCGGTCGCCTCGGCCGATGCAAACACGGCACGTTCACAACCCGTCTCGACGACTTCACCCGCGAGTTCATCCAAGCACGCCAGGGCAGGCAAAGCCGCGAAATCCATCGGAATCGCGACGGAAACAGACTGCTGTTGAGCGGAAGAGACATATGCCAGCATCGTTGCCGCCAAGCCTGCGGCCAGCAACACGATCACCACGGCGGTGGTGATCACGAGCGGCCGTCCGGCACGCAGCAGGGCGACGATGAAGGCCACCGCAAATACCGCCACTGCGGCGGCGATGAGCGCCACCGGAAGATTTGAGGAGAGATCGGAAAGGCTGGCGGCGAAAGCCCGATTCATCCGCGATTACCTCTCCTGTCCTGCTTTGCGGGAAAACGCGTCGGGCGCGAAAACGGAGCCGCAGGTGATGGCTCCGGAAGCAGATATCAAGTGCCTGCGAGTTGGCTTTCCCGCGCCACGCGCTCGAACGCCTCGGTCGAGCTTTTGATGCGATACTGGCAGTCGTCGCCATCGGTAGGCAGCAAACGGATCACTTCATAGGTGCCGCTCGCTGCGGGACGCGACACGTTGCTGGCCGTAAAATAGACAGTCTCTCCAATGCCGAACTTGTGCTTCAACGCTCTGCTCCATCACTCGAAACGCAAACTGCCGCCCTACAAAAGACTGGCGGCAGGTTCTGATGACCGAAGATATATAGCATGCGGGTGCATCTTTTGCCAGACAAAGGACGCATGGCAAGTCCACCAATATTGCAATCTTTTCAGTAAGATAAGTAAATGGAAGCGAGTTGCGAAGAATCAAGGCATCAGAATACCGATGATTATCCAATTGTTATTTCAATGCCTTGCATGATTATTGACGCTCCCACCCTCGGTTCCTGCCGCTAATCGGTCTCGAAACGCTCGATTACGAGGGTTTCCGCCAGCGCCTGCGAGGTCCATTCCGCGAAAGCCGGGTGTGCCAGCATGGCCTCCATGTACTCGCGCACGGGTTGCGAGACTCCGATAGCGTAAGTCCGGAATCGGTGGACCACCGGGGCATACATTGCATCCGCCGCCGTGAAGGTTCCGAACAGGAACGGCCCCGCCTGACCGTAGCGCTGGCGGCAGCCGGTCCAGATCTCCTGGACCCGGGCGATGTTCTCCCTCGCCTCGTCCGATAATGCCTTGGCGCGGATCGGGCGATGGATGTTCATGCCACACTCCCGGCGCAATGCGCCGAAGCCACCATGCATCTCTGCGCTGATAGCCCGCGCGTGGGCGCGCGAAACCGGATTCTGCGGCCAGAGCCGTGTCTGCGGAAATTTCTCGGCCAGATACTCGATGATCGCGATCGAATCCCACACGGTTACATCGCCATCGGTCAACACCGGGACCTTTCCAGCGGGTGATACATCGAGAATGCGCTGCTTATCATCTGCGCCGGCGTAAATCGGGATCAGGACTTCCTTGAAGTCGATACTCGTAGCTTTCATCGCGAGCCACGGCCGGAACGACCACGACGAGTAATTCTTGTTGCCGATGTAAAGCGTCAGATCCATGTGCTGCTCCTGTCCCGCCGACTGTGCCACGCCGCCTGTTTTGCTCCAACATCCAATCCGTCAACACGCGCGGCCTCTTGCCCGCAACGGCCCAATGCGGCATGGCAAAGTCATGTTCACATCTGATTCGTCTGCCTCCGCTTCTTCCGCATCCGCCCTTCCGCTCGAAGACGCCATCCTCGCCACGCTCGCACGCGCCGAACGTAAAACGTTGGGCGCACCGGAGATCGCCCACGCCATCGCCGAGGGACGCGACTGGCATGTGCTGCTTGTTCCAATTCGCCGAGCGGCTGTCACACTCGCACAATCCGGGCGGCTGGTGATCTATCGTCACGGCAAACCTGTCGATCCGAACGATTTTCGCGGCGTCTATCGCCTGGGATTGCCGCGTCAGGATTGAACTTCGCTAGGGCGAGGGAAACCATTCGCGGGTGCGTCCGGTAAGCCTGTAGCCGACAAGCCCGACCCATTCGTGAACGGCGGTGTCAAGCCGGCCGAGGCCACCGTTCAATGTCAGAAACGGCCGTTCCGCATCGACCCAACCCCGCGTGCGCCAATCCACCGGATAGGCTTCCACGTTGAATCCGGCGGCCCGGAAAACACCCATCGCGCGCGGCATGTGATAGGCCGACGTCACCAGCAACCATCGTTCGCCTGGCGGGGGATGAAGGAGCAGGCGCGTGAACTCCGCATTCTCGTAAGTGGTGCGCGAGCGCCCCTCCATCACGATCCGGTCGCTTGCGACACCAAGATCTTCGAGAAACTTGCGGCCCACCTCCGCTTCCGTCGAGAGCGGATGAAACGAATTGGCATTGCCGCCGCTCAGGACGATCTTGGCATTCGGAAAGCGGCGCGCGAGCACGGCCGCCGCCGTCATCCGCTCTGCTGACGAATTCATTTCCGGTGCGCCGCGCACCGCTGTCAAATCCGGGTTGATCGCCCCGCCGAGCACGATGATGCCGTCGGGTGCATGCCCGCTCTCCTGCCAAGCGGGAAATCGCTCCGACAATGTCAGCAGCAGCACATTCCCAAGCGGCGAATAACCGCACACCAGCAACAGCAGGATCCCCGCCGCACCGATACGGACACCTGCTTGCCGCCACCGTGTGGGCAACAGCATCACGCCGATCAGGCAGATCGACGCGACAAGATTGGACGGCGTGATGAGAAATCCGAAGACTTTCGAGGCGAGATAGACCATCGCCCGCTTATAGCGACTCGGACGGGACAGCTTGAAGTCTTTTTATCGAGACGGACTTTTCAGTCCCACTGGGGGGCAAAGCCGAAATCGGTGATACGCCCCTCCCTTGAGCCCATCGCGAACAACGCCGCCATGTCCTGATCGTTGAGGGTAAAATCAAACACGTCGAGGTTTTCCGACAACCGCTCAATCTTCGAGGTGCGCGGAATAGCCACAACATTCTGCTGGACCAGCCAACGCAGGCACACCTGCGCGGAGGTTTTGCCATAACGCCGGCCGATCTCGGCCAGCGTGACGTCGTTCTTGATGCGACCTTTCGCGATCGGGCTGTAGGCGATCATCGCAAGACCATGAGCACGGCACGCCTCGATCACCTTGGTCTGGTCGAGATACGGATGATATTCGACCTGATCGCACACCAGCGGCTCTGGACTCAGCGCCAACGCCTGCTCCATCAATGCCACGGTGAAATTGGACAGACCGATATGGCGCGTGAGGCCGAGCTCCCTGACCCTTGCCATCGCGCCGAGCGTTTCCGCCAGAGGCACCTGCGGGTTCGGCCAATGCAGCAGCAGCAGGTCAATTTCCGACCGTAACCGCGATACACTGTCCTTGACCGAGCGGATGAGTTCGTTCGGCGCGAAATGCGTTGTCCAGACTTTCGTGATCAGAAACACTTCATTGCGCGGCACGCCGGAGAGGCGGATGCCATCGCCGACCTCTCGCTCATTTTCGTAAATCTGCGCCGTGTCGACAAGGCGATAGCCGAGCCGCAGCGCCTGCTCCACCGCCCGCGAGCAGTCACGCCCTTCCATTTCCCATGTGCCCAACCCCAGGATCGGTATCCGCGCTCCACCTGCTTCCACGAATTGCATGACGGCTCCTGCAACTTCGCAACACACGATAGAAATGTGGAAACTTCCCGGCGGAGCGCAATTCGCGATCAGCTACGCGGACCATTGGCCGCAAGTGCGGCGAACACCATGTCCGGCGCATGCGCGATCACCGCCAGAAGCGCTCGCGCAGGTCCGCGCGGAGAGCGTTTGCCCTGCTCCCAGTTGCGAATGGTTTCAATCGGTACACAGAGTTTGGTGGCAAATTCGGCTTGCGTCAGCTTGGCCCGCATCCGCAGCTCGCGCACGTGTGGCGTCGCGCCCAACGCGGGATCGATCGCAGAAATAGCTCCCGCGACAAACGCGGTTTCCCGGCCATCGACCACCTCGACGATCCGTCCATCCGCTTTCAACCGCAACCGCTTCATCTGCCATCCCATGAGAGGTTCAGGATCGCCTATGGTCGGTCCTTTATGGTTAAGACGCGGTTAAATTATCGCCAAAGCAAGGCTCCTGCCTTTGTCCCGGCAGCCCCGCCATGCACCCTCAAATTGCCATTGCACGGAAGGCTCCGCCACAATACGTCATGGCCTCGGTCCGGGAGCCGCGTATCCGCGTACACCGGTGGCCAAGCGTGTTCCGGTGTTCCCAGATGAAAGCTGTCTTCAGTGCCTGTTTGGTCGCCGGACTGGTGACGATCTGCGGCAACGCGTGGGCGGCACCCTGCCCGCGGCCGGACGCACTCGGTACCGCGCGCACCTTGGTGGTCGATGCCAAAACCACGCCGCGCGTGGGGCTGAAAAGTTTTCCGCAGACCCTGCCGCTCAACGACAAGGAAGTGGTGCTGACTTTCGACGATGGGCCCTTGCCCGCGACCACCGGCAAGGTGCTCGCCGCGCTTTCAGCCGAATGCGTGCAGGCGACCTTCTTCGTGGTCGGCCGCAACGCCGAGGCCTCGCCCCAGATGCTCAAGGCCATGGTTCGGCAGGGCCACAGCGTCGGCAACCACACCTGGTCGCATCCGATGCTGAATCAGCTCGGCACTGCGAAGGCGCTCGCCGACATCGATAAAGGTTTCGCTGCAGACGATGCCGCGCTCGGCCCGGTCAAGCCCGGTGCCGCGCGGCTGTTCCGGTTTCCGTATTTTGCCTCGACGCCTGCGCTGCTGGACGACATGGAAGGCCGCGGGGCGGTGGTATTCGGCGCGGATCTGTGGGCGAGCGACTGGCTGAAGATGACCCCGCAGCAGGAACTGGACCTCTTGACGACGCGGCTTGCCCATGCTCGCAAGGGCATCATCCTGCTGCACGACACCAAATATCACACCGCGGCGATGCTGCCGGCCTTTCTGCGGTACCTCAAACAGAACGGCTACAAGGTGGTGCATGTGGTGCCCGCGGGCGACACTTCGTCCACGCCTTCCACCGGCCGCGCCGCCGATTAACCTGCCTTTCATAGAGCCCATCCACCCTGTTCCTGATCCCGCAAATCCGCTACGGCAATTTCATGCGCTCTCTTGTCCTTCGCTCCGCCGCCACTCTGCTTGTGCTGTCCGCTGCGCCGTTTGCGCGTGCCGCGGAATGCCCCGGCCATCCCGATGCGCTCGGCACCTCGCGCACGCTCGTGGTCGATCCCACCGAGCATCCGCGCATCGGCACAATGCAATATCCGGAGACGCTGCCGCTTGCCGACCATGAGGTGGTGCTGACGTTCGACGACGGCCCCCTGCCAAAGCACACCAAGCCGATCCTCGACATCCTCGCCGCCCAATGCATCAAGGCGACATTCTTCGTCGTCGGGCAGATGGCGAACGCCTACCCGCAAACACTGCGCGAAGTGCGTGACGCCGGCCACACCATCGGCACGCATACCCAGCATCATCCGCTGCGGATGAACCGGATGTCGATCGAACAGAACAAGGCCGAGATCGATGAGGGTATCGCGTCGGCCGCCGCAGCTCTCGGCGATCCCGCGCAGGTCGCGCCGTTCCTGCGCATTCCCGGCCTGCTCCGCTCCAGCGAAGTCGAGGATTACCTGACCTCCAGGGGCATCCAGACCTGGAGCGCGGACTTCCCCGCCGACGACTGGCACCGCATCTCGCCCGCGCGCGTTACGCAGCTTGCGATCAGCCGTCTCGAAGCCAAGGGCCGCGGCATCCTGCTGCTGCACGACATTCAGGCGCGCACCGAAAAAGCGCTGCCCAACATCCTGCGTGAACTGAAGGCGCGCGGCTATCGCATCGTCCATGTCGTGCCGGCCACAAAGGACCTGCCGAAGACACCAACCGCACCGTGGCAATGGCACCTGCATCCGGTTGGGCCTGTGCTGTCGGCCGCCGACGGCATGCGTTTCCGCTTCGCACCCCAGCCGCTTTCCTCCAGCGGCAAGACCGCCGCGATGGCTGCGGTGCCGGCGGTGATGCAGACATCGCGCAAGGGCGACATCAGCGCGCTATGGTGGAACGCGAACGCGGATCCCGGCGCGCAGGACGCCACGGCCGCGCTTCTGTCATCCTCCTCGGCCGCGTTCCAGTTTGGCGAAGATGCTGTCAAGTCGCCCTATCTCAAGGCAGCCTCGGCATTGCCGCGGGAATAGGCTGCGGCTCAAGGTCTGATCCGTACCAGAGATTTTCCACGGACTGTGGCCCCTGCGCATCTTCTGCCGGGGACTGGCTCTCATTACCTTTCCATCAGGTTGCATTGGCCGGATGGAGTGCGGTGACTCGTCTTGTCCTGATGCTTGTCTGTCTCGTTGCCGGGAGCCTGCCGCTCGCGGCCCAGACCTCTTTGTCCTCTAACCCGGCTCCTCCTCTCGAAACCCTGGCCCGCCAGAGCGGCACGCCCGATATTCCCGGCCTTCATATGGTCTGGCTGGTGCCGTGGGGTGATCGCGCCGACGCCAACATCTGGCACAACATTGTCGTGCACCGGACCGAGGGCCCTCCCGGATCGGCCTATCGCAATGCATTGCGTCAGGCGCGAAATCCCGAAGGCCGCGGCGCGACGATCTGGGTCGAAACCGACGGCACGGTCTACTGGGCCGTCGGAGAATGGGCGACGCCCAAGCATGTCCGGCTCGGCGGCAACCGCAACGACAACCGCTACATCGACAATCGCGACACCTTCCACCTGACCCCGAACAATAATTCGATCGGAGTCGAATTCACCGGCAACTATCCCAATGTCCGCAAGCCGGTGACGGACGCGCAGATCGAAGCCTGGCGGGTTCTCGTCCGCGTGTTGCAGGCGCGCTACGGCATTCCGACCGACCGCATCTTCGCGCACAACTGGGTGGACTATAAGGACCGACGCTATTGCGAGGGCTGCGCACTCGCCGCGATCGCCCGCGCGCAAGGCGCACAGATCGCGCTGCAAGGACCGTCCAACTAACCGATACGATATTTACTCGACAGTGATACACGTAAAAAAACCACTCGGAAAATTCCCAGCCATACGCACCGGCGTGTCGGAAAATTCCTAGTTGCGAGCCTGCGACAACACCGCAGAGCAGGCGCTGCTTTACGCAACACCACACCAAACCTACAGTCGGCATGTCTCTTCCAGGAGATGCCGTTTTCAGCCACGCGCCGACAACGAGCCTGACAAGGAAGTCGAGGAAACACACATGTCCAGTCATCATCCTTTCACCGGCAAACACTTTTCACTTTCACGCAGAGATGCGCTGCTCGGCTCCGCTGCGCTCGCCGCCGCAGCCGCCATGCCGAAAACAGGATGGGCCGCGACGGATTCCTCCGCCCTTGCACGCTCGACCAAGGGCATGGTGACGAGTCCGCACGAACTCGCCACGCGCTCCGGTCTCGAGGTTCTGCAGAACGGCGGCAACGCCATCGAGGCCGCGATCGCCATCGCAGCGACGCTGTCCGTCACCTACCCGCATTTCTGCGGGCTCGGCGGCGATTCCTTCATGGTCATCAGCGACCGCAACGGCAACGTGCGCACGCTGTCCGGGATCGGACAGGCCGCGGCCAATCCTCCCGACTACAAGGACTCGATTCCGATCCGTGGTCCGCAATCCGCGCTCACCACCGCGGCGGCCGTGGACACCTGGGACCAGGCTTTCGATTTCAGCCGCAAGGCATGGGGCGGCAAGCAAAGCTGGGAGTCGCTGTTCAAGCGCCCGATCGAATATGCCCGCAACGGTTTTCCGGTCACGCCCTCGCAGAAATTCTGGCAGAGCTTCGAGGAAAAGCACCTCAAGGACTGGCCCGACATCCAGCGCATCTTCATGCCGAACGGGAAAATCCCCGATGTCGGCGAGAAGCTTGTCCAGCCGCAGCTCGCGGATTCACTGGAGATCCTCGCCAGAAACGGCGGCCGCGACTTCTACGAAGGCAAACTCGCGGCGCGTATCGCGGCCGGTCTCAAGACCATGGGCTCTCCGCTCACCGCGACTGACCTCGCCCGCTGCCGGGCGCGGGACGAAGCGCCGCTTCACGTCAAATATCGCGGCGGCGAGCTTTTGGGCATCCGGCCGCCCACTCAGGGCATCACCACGCTCGAGATCATGGGCATCCTCGATCGTTTCGACCTCTCGAAATACCCCGAGGGCAGCGCGGACCATTACCATCTGATGGTCGAGGCGGTGAAACCGGCCTTTATCGACCGCAACCGTTACATCGCCGATCCGGAATTCGTCGATGTGCCGGTGAATTTCCTGCTGTCGAAGGAAAACCTCGACGCTCACGCCAAGGCGATCGACATGGCGAAAGCAGCACCATGGCCGCATGTTTTCAAGAAGGCCGACACGGTTTACATCGGCGCGGTCGATCCCGACGGCAACTGCGTCAGCATGCTGCAAACGGTCTATTACGACTGGGGCAGCGGCTTTGTCGCCGGCGACACCGGCATTCTCTGGCACAATCGCGGCGCATCGTTCCGGCTCGATCCCACGAGTCCGAACCGGCTGGCGCCGGGCAAGCGGCCGTTCCACACGCTCAATCCGGGCATCTATCTCAAGAACGGCAAGCCGCGGCTTCTCTATGGCACGCAAGGCGCCGACGGCCAGCCGCAGACGCTTGCCGCCGTGCTGACGCGCCTCATCGACTACAACATGGACCCACTGACCGCGCTGGCGCGGCCGCGCTTCCTGCTCGGCAAGACCTTCTCCGACACCCGCGACAGCCTGAAGCTCGAGCAGGATGCAGGAGAAGCAGTGTTCAAGGAGCTTGCCGCGCGCGGACACGAGACCAGCCCGATCCCGGCACAAAGTCCGCTCGCAGGCCATCCCGGCGCAATCCGGATCGGCGATGACGGCACGATCACCGGTGCGCATGATCCACGCAGCGACGGCCGCGCGCTCGCACTGTGAGGACCCGTACGGCGGGTCGAACAAAAATTGTGGCGGCAGCCTTCAGCTTCCGCCACAGTTTTTACAAGGGGGATTAAATGCGCCAAGGGACAGGCGAATTCCGCAAGGCCTAATCGTCGAGGATGAACGTCAGATTCATGTTCACGCGAAAGCCGACAATCTTGCCGTCCTTGATCTGAACCTTTTGTTCCTTGATCCAGGCGCCCTCAATGTTGCTGACCGTCTTTCCCGCGCGCTTGATGCCCTCGGTAATGGCATCTTCAAAACTCTTTTTCGATAAAGACGTGATTTCGATAACCTTGGCGACCGACATCCGAAGCTCCTGTTTCACCGTCAAAGACGGGCTAACCGGCTCGGGACTGAAAAGGTTCCTCTCTTGACCGGGGCTGGCGCACCGGTTGGCGACAATGCCGCAGGAGGCGAGCGGCCGCTCTCCACGCCCATTCACGGATGCAAGTCCATTTTGCAGGAAATGACAGAGCCGCCCGGGCGTTACGCCGTGCGGCTCTCTCATGCGGCTGTCGGCTCAAGTTCCGATTCCGCCGCAGTCTGAGAGCAATGCTGCGCAGGTCTGGTTAACAAAACCTTAACGCGATCCGCTGCATTCGAGGAATCCGTTCCGCTGTCAGGAGTTTCCCGCCATGCGTTCCGGCACAGCCTTTAAGGATATTGGCAGGCTTCACCGAACAATAACGCGAAGGTTGCTAATGTCCCGGGCAACCCTCTCAACCTTCGATGAAGACATCCATGCGCGCGGCTGCGATCGAACATTCCTCTTCTAGTCACCACGCGATGGATGACCTGCATGTGCAGATCGATTGCCTGTCCGACGCCGACTGGCACGCCGCCCTCGCCCAATTTTCCGACATCCATTACGAACAAACGGCCTTGTTCGGGGCCGGACAGCGCGGTGAGACATCGAGCCATCTGCTTGCGACGGAAACCGGAAAGCCGATGTTCGGCGCGCGCGTCGGGATCTACGCAGTGCCGGTGCTCAACCGCGGACTGGCGCTGGTGCGGTTCGGGCCGTTCTGGCGCCGCGCCGGGGACCCGCTCGACCGCGAACGCTACAGCGCAGCCGTCCAGGCGCTGATCGATGAATACTGCACGCGCCGGAAGCTCTATCTGATCGTGCGCCCGCGCGCGCATCCCGACATCTACCCGATCGAGTCGGAAATCCTCACCGGGATGGGACTCCACCCCGGAGAGACCACCGAGCTTGCCCGCTATGTCGTCGATTCCTCACTGAGCGAAGACGACCAGCGCAAGAGTCTCGGCCAGCAGTGGCGCCGCAATCTGAAAGCCGCGCTCGCCAACAACCTCGATATCCGGATCGGCCGAAGCGAAGACGACGTCGCCAGATTCCAGTCCGTCTATGCGGCGATGGTCGATCGCAAGCACCTCGTCTATCCCGGCATCAATCTTGTCGACCTGATGCCTCAACTGACAAACCTGCCCGACGCGATGCGGATGCGCGTAGCGCTCGCCTATCACGAAGGCAAGCCTGTCGCAGGCCTCGCCTTCGCGGTGAACGGTGATCTCGGTTATTACGTATTCGGCGCCAGCAACGATACTGCCACCGAACTGAAGGCTGGGTATGCCTTGCAGTGGAGCGTGCTGAACTGGTTGCGCGAGAACTCAAACGTCAAATGGTACGAGCTGGGTGGCCCTGGTGATCCCGGCATCAAACAGTTCAAGAAAGGCTTCGCGGGCAAGCGTGGCATGCTGCTTCCGATCCAGGAATTCCATTATTGCCCGGACATGGTGGCGCGCAGCGTGGTGACGATGCTGTTCGTTGCACGCAACATGCGCAACACCGTGCAGCGCTGGCGGCGCGGCAACTGACCGCGCGCGCATCAACTACTCCCGATTACGATACGCCGAGACGGCGCGACCAGTCCTCGATCCGGCCCGAGGATAACCGCGCTTCCGCCAGACGCCGCCAGTTGTCCGGCAGGCCTGGTAATTGCGCAAGTTCGGTCAGTGCGGCGCGATTCATGCTGTCGTGATAAAGCAGATGCGAGGTGCGGCTGAGCGTCCAGGCCGGATGCGACCGCGCCACCAGCGTGCCGCGATCGCCTGCCGCGATCAGCCCCGGCTCGATCACGCGAAAGTACCAGCCGGTGCGCCCGCTCTCCTGCACACGCCGCGCCATGTCGGCCACGTCGAAACGCAGGTTCAGTTTCCAGCACGGCTGGCGGCCCTGACTGACCTCGACCAGCGCTGCACCGATGCGCCAGCGGTCGCCAAGACAGATGTCGGCTTCGCTCGCGCCACCGATGACGAGGTTTTCTCCGAACGCGCCAGGCCGGAAGCGCTCCGCCTGCGCGGGCAATTCATCCGCCCAGCCGGACAGATGCGCCACCGCATACGCATGGATCGCCTTGTCCGGTCCGCCGTGATGCTTCCGGTCCGCCTGCGCGTCGCCATCAAGACCAAGGGGGCCAGCCACGAGCGCACCATCGACCTTGTGCTTGTCGATGGCACTCAGCGCCCCCGCCGCACCGAGCGGTTTGGGGCGGCCGATGCGCAACTCAAGAATGTCAAAACCGGCCATGCCTGTGCCTGTTGTCGTCAAACCGCAAGTCTGCCTACTTTGAAGTCTGCCTACTTTGAAGTCCGCCTAATTTGAAGTCCGTCAATTTCCGCAACACGAATCGGAGCACCCCGCCCCGCCGCAAAGTGCGGGCGAAAGCCGGAAAATACCAGTCAAACCAACGGGAATTCCAGGCTGGTGCACCCGGAAGTATTAAAACGGGCGAGCGATATCGCATGCCTGTTCGTGCCAACCGCCTGTTTTGCTCGATAGACGCACCATTGGAAACAATGGTGAATTTCCGCAGGCGTACCAACCAAAAAACGGCGAAGAACCCGCCACCTCCGAGCATGGAGGCAGCGGGTTTAGTTTGTGGGAGGGGCAGACTGACCGGTCTGCCAGCGGATTAGAGCGCCATGGCGATCAGTGCGGCGGCGACGGCCAACGGCACGATCCAGCCACGGCGCGGGATCATTCGCGATGCTCGAAAATCAGCCACGCGACAACGCCAATCAGGATTAGTGTCACGACCATGTTGGCGAGCGCGACGGGGTTAACCACCGACAGACGCGATACGGGGCCCTGCGGGGTGACAATCGCATATGCCCGACATGATGCGCCGCCTGCGGATATCCGGCACGCTTTCGATCGGCCCGCCAGCCCGCCATCTTGTCGGGGTGCAGCGTCACGGCGATGTCGATATGACCGGACCACCGCGCGATGATGTCATTGATGGCAATCGTTGGATCGTAGCGCTCAAGTTCGAGCGCGTCGGCGGCGCCAGTTCAGATCGTCCCCGCGTCGCCGAGGATAAGGCGGGACTTCACTTCGCGCCAGCAGCCTTCAGCATTGCATTGGCGCGTCGGATCAGGTCAACGATCTGGAGCGGTCACCGCCCGGCTCCCCATGTCGTATGGCTTTGGCGTGGACCAATGGAGCCGCAGCCTTGGCCATGCCATCCCGGCACTTGGTATCGGTGCGAAGGTTACGCATGACGTTGAGCATGTATTGCAGAGGTGTGATGCCGCTCTTGAGAGCTTCACGTTTGGCCTGAGTCGTCACCTTGTTGACGCCGCCCTTCTTCCGGCCGGCGCCTTCACGTGCTCCACCATATCCCATGCTGAAATCTTGAATTTTGTTGCGCCGTTGGTTTGTGACTTGAATTACATCGGAGAGCCGCGTCCGGCCGTCACCAGCCGATGAAGTGACTGGCGATCAGCATCGCGCAGCTTACGCCGCTTCTCGCGGATTCAATGGACCACCGCGCCGATTGGCAATGCCGGTTCGATGTAGGCCCGGCTTTATCCAGACTCCCCTGCGTCGCTTGTCGGTCATCATCACGTATGCTTATCTCACATCCAAGTTCGGAGGTTACGATGTACACTCATATCCTGATCCCAACTGATGGTTCAGAACTCGCGCAGAAAGGCGTCGATCACGGCCTTTCCTTGGCAAAGGCACTTGGCAGCAAGGTCACGATTATCACAGCGAGTGCACCATTCCCGCTGCCGGTAGGCGGAGTCGCTTGGGGCATCAAGACTGAAGACGTCGACCGCTACTTTGCAGAGTGCGAGACGGCAGCCAAAGAGCTACTTGCCAAGATCAAGGCGACGGCAACAAAGATGGACGTTCCGGCCGACACAATCCATGTACCTGATGCAAGGCCTGCTGCCGCGATCCTTGAAACAGCGAAGCAGGTCACGTGCAATCTGATAGTTATGGCGTCTCATGGTAGACGTGGCGTGGAGAGACTTCTCCTCGGAAGCCAGGCCGCTGAAGTTGTTTCCAGCAGTCCGATACCAGTTTTGATTGTGCCATGAAGATATCAGGACGACCGGCGTGACACAGAATCGAGTTTACCCTGCAATTATCTTGATGCTGCTGCTTATAATTGCGGGAATGGCTTACAAGTTCATCGTGGTTGGATCGACCGAAAGAGCCGAGGATGGACGAGTAGCAGTTCTTCTGGAGCCGGCCGAGCGTGACCTAATGCTCAAGGAAATGCGTGGCTTTGTCGAAGGTCTTCAGGAAATCTCGGAATCTCTCTCGAAAGAGGATATGAAAGGCGTAGCCAAGGCGGCACGAGCAATGGGAACATCACGAGCCCATGACGTGCCGCTCGGAATGATGGGCAAGCTACCATTAGAGTTTAAGAAACTCGCTTTCAGCACCCACGGCGGATTTGACGCCATCGCTATGGATGCCGAGACAATCGCCCTTCCGAAACACACCCTTAGCCAGCTTTCAGAGGTTCTGCAAAACTGCGTCGCATGTCACAGCAGCTATCAGGTCAAAGCTACAACATCTAACTAGGTGTGACCGACCACCGCAACCTTCTCCTGGAGTGGTTTCGCTCGTGATGAAAACGAGACCGGTCATTGCCGGGCAAAGCCCGTCGCAGACGGGCGTGAACGCCCTTATGACCCGGCAATCCACCCTCTTGAAACGACTCCTCTTTTTTGATGGATGCGCGGGTCATAGGCGAGCAGAAGCGGCGCCGTTCTTCGAACGGCTATGCCCGCGCATGACGATTCTGAGTAAACCTAAAACGCTCTAATCAACTTACAGCGCTGCTGCGCGCGATCTCTTGGGGCCAAATAACCTGGCTCCGATGTTCTTAAGGAATTGCCGCTCGAAATCGTTGAGCCGGTGATCGTCCACCTTGGCGACCACGATGCCATGATTATTGAAGGCGTGTCGCTTGATCGCCTCGGCATCGATCTGCCGCCCGATCTCTCGGGTCGGATAGTTGGTAACGAGACGACATGGCATCGTCAGATTCCGATACCGAATGCGACGGCCGGCGCGATTAGGTTTTTGGCGTGGGTCGCATCTTCTGTCAGATCACGAGGGCCTGTCGTGCGATGCACAAAAAGGCACCGCCATGATCATCGCGTCTTTCAGTCGCAAGCACATCGGCTTGTAAAGCGGACCTTAGGCACTAGCTTGAGCCTGAAGCAGGTGAACTACACCGCACGCGCCCAGAAAATGAAGGGAGGGAAGCAATGGCTGATCGGCCATTCTGTAATCCTTTGCTGGCGAAGCTAGACGAAACCAGCCACTACACCATCCGGAGTGCCTGGGAAGCGCTGGAATACCTCCTCCGCTATTGGTCAGGTCCTCGAGGCAGATCCTATAAAGTTGCGGTTCAAATGTGCCGCGACGCGGTGGATGGCTGGATACCAGCTGAGCGAGCGCGCGAAGGCCTCAAGCATGCATTGGATGCCGCCGGGCTGGCCATCGCTAAACCACGTCGAACTCTTCGAAAGCAGCGGGTATCGCGCTTCAAACGACTGGCAACAATCATCAAGGCGTCTAGTGATCAATCCCGAACCGGAGGACTGAACTATGGCTAAAGGTGAGCGGCGCGGAAACCGCGAGAAAAAGAAGCCGAAGAAAGAGAAGCCCAAGGCGATCGCCGCTGCCCCGAGCATGAAGGGCCTTATGCGAACCGCTTCCGGCACGTCCGGCAGGAAATAGCCGATTTGTCTTTACGCCGCGTTCAGCCCCAGCTTGGCGCGGCGCTTTGCTTCTTGCATCGGCTGCTTCACAGCGCAGCTAAAATCTCGAATGTCTGGTCTAGAGCAGTTTTGCATTGAGTTTACGCATAGCCTGCGTCTGCGTGATTGAAGAAGTTTGCGCATTCGCCTGGAGAGACGAGGTTGAGGGTTGATCCGATCCTGTCCCAGAGCGCGGGAATTGATCGTTCGGCGGCCTTGCGCAGATGTGCTTTGAGTTTTGCGAAGGCCATCTCGATCGGATTGAGGTCGGGAGAGTAAGGCGGCAGGTAGCGCAGCTTTGCGCCAGCGGCCTCGATGATCCTGCGGACGCCGTCGTTCTTGTGGGCGGGCAGATTGTCCATCACCACGATATCGCCCGGCTTCAGGGTCGGGACCAGGCATTGTTCCAGATAGACGCGGAAGATTTCGCCATTCATCGGCGCGGTGATGGCGTCGCAGCGCAAGGCGGCAACGAAAGTGCTGATCTTCCAGTGACCGTGCGGCACCTTGCCGATCAGACGTTGGCCGCGGCGACAGCGGCCGCGCAACCGCCATGTTGGTTGAGGTGCCGGTCTCGTCGATGAAGACCAGGCGGGCCGGATCAAGCTCCCCTTGATGCGCTTTCCAGGCGGCGCGGGCGAGCGCGACGTCGGGACGATCCTGCTCGGTGGCGTAAAGGCTTTTTTTTGAAGCTGATGCCGTGGCGAGCATAGAAGCTCCACACAGTGGTGATGCTGACCGTGACGCCGCTTTCGTGCAACAATGTCCGTATCTCTTCCAGCGTAATGTCTGGCTGTGCACCGATCCGATCGAGCAGCCACGCCGCATGGGGTTCAAGAACTGCGCGGCGATGTCCGCGAACCGCGCTCGCCGCCATTCGCCCGTCACGCCGCCACTGTTGCACCCACTTGATCGCGCTGCTCGCGCTCACCGCAAAGACCTTGGCTACCGAGCGCGCCGACAGGCCGCCCGCAACCGCCCCAATAACCCGCTGCCGCAGATCAGACGAATAGGCTCGCGTCATCGTCACCTCCGAATCAGGACAGCAGAATCCTGAACCAGAAAACGCCTTCCGGGAATCCTCCCCGATTCACATCAATCTGAAACGGCTCTAGGTCTCACGTCCAAAAGGACCCACCAAGCGGATCATGCGACGTAGGGAAGCGTTGGACTAGGCTCAGGACTCATTGATCAGAGCCAGAAGATGACGGTTGCTGCGATGCAGATAGCTGACATGAAGGTATGGGCGCATCGGTCGTAGCGGGTGTGGATGCGCCGCCAGTCCTTGAGCCTGCCGA
>Ga0209916_1000865_pt1 | contig 36861 bp, 25 predicted proteins | sample ThiBio_1000_plan_FD_183956 | JGI IMG/M metagenome (GOLD analysis project Ga0209916, IMG submission 183956) | Wastewater bioreactor microbial communities from Cape Town, South Africa - Thiocy_solids_2 (SPAdes) | ecosystem: Engineered > Bioreactor > Thiocyanate-remediating > Anaerobic-Aerobic ... | reverse complement strand
GGATGCCTCGTCCGATCACCCAACCGTCCAATGACTTAGGGCGGCCTTGGGTCGATTTGCGACAACACCCGGCACCATAACGATTTACGAGTCCCACGAATAATCTTGCACAAGGGGAGAAGGGGAGATGCCGCTCCTGGTCGTCACAAGGCGAGTCGCGCCGAACGCAATTGACCGCCCGCCGCCCGACACCAAGGAGCCCCTCCATGCCGACCACCCTCGAGACGACCGGCCGCGTCCCCCCCTCCGTCCTCTCCTCCGACGTCGACGCCCGCGGCCTGGAACGCATGCTCCGCGAGACGATTCGGGGCGAGGTCCGTTTCGATTCGGGGAGCCGCGCGCTGTACGCGGCCGACGGCTCGAACTACCGCCAACCTCCGATCGGGGTCGTGATCCCGACCAGCGTGGAGGACGTGATCGCGACGGTCGCGGCGTGTCGCGCGTTCGGCGCGCCGGTGCTGTCGCGAGGGGGCGGCACCAGTTTGACGGGGGGCTGTTGCAACGTCGCCGTGGTGATGGACTTCTCCAAGCACCTCAACCAGGTCCTCTGGGTCGATCCCGAGCGCCGGCTGGCGCGGGTCCAGCCGGGGACGAAGCTCGACCACCTCCGGCGGGCGGCCGAGAAGCACGGGCTGACCTTCGCGCCCGACCCGTCGACCCACCAGTATTGCACCCTCGGCGGGATGATCGGCAACAACTCGTGCGGCGTCCACTCGCTGATCGGCCTGGGGACCGGCCGGACGTCGGACCAGGTCGACGAGTTGGACATCTTGCTCTACGGCGGCGCCCGCATGACCGTGGGGGCGACCGACGAGGACGAACTCGCCCGGATCATCGCCGAAGGGGGCGAGCGCGGCCGGGTCCACCGGGAGTTGAAGGCGCTTCGGGATCGTTACGCCGACGAGATCCGCCGCCGCTTCCCGGACCTGAAGAAGGTGCCGAGGCGGGTGTCGGGCTACAACCTGGACGAGTTGCTCCCCGAGCGCGGGTTCCACGTCGCGCGCGCCCTGTCGGGGACGGAGGGGACGTGCGTGATCGTCCTGGAGGCGCAGGTCCATCTGGTGCCCAGCCCGCGGTTCAGGACGGTGGTCGTCCTCGGCTACCCGAGCGTCTACGAGGCCGGCGACCACGTCTCCGAGGTCCTCGAGGCCCAGCCGATGGGGCTGGAGGGGATCGACGACGACCTGGTCGAGGACATGAAGAAGAAAAACATCCACCCGCGCGACATCAAACTCCTCCCCGACGGCGCCGGCTGGCTGCTGGTCGAGTTCGGCGGATCGAACCGGAGCGAGTCCGACGCCAAGGCGCGCCGGTTGATGGACCGCCTGAAGAAACTCGATAACGCGCCGAGCATGAAGCTGTTCGACGACGAGACCGAGGAGGAGCATCTCTGGAAGGTCCGGGAGTCGGGCCTCGGCGCCACCGCGCGCATTCCAGGCGAGCCCGACGCCTGGGAGGGGTGGGAGGACTCGGCCGTCCCTCCCGACAAGCTCGGCTCCTACCTGCGGGCGCTTCGCGACCTGTTCAATAAGTATGATTATAACTGCGCCCTTTACGGACACTTCGGCCAGGGGTGCGTCCACACCCGGATCGACTTCGACCTGAAGACGGCCGACGGGGTGGAGCACTTCCGGCGGTTCCTCGACGAGGCCGGCGACCTCGTGGTCGCCCACGGGGGCTCGATCTCCGGCGAGCACGGCGACGGCCAGTCGAAGGCCGCGCTGCTGCCGAAGATGTTCGGCGACGAATTGGTGCGGGCCTTCGGCGAGTTCAAGGCGGTCTGGGACCCGGACGGCCGGATGAACCCGCACAAGGTCGTTGATCCGTATCAGCCGGGCCAGAACCTCCGCCTGGGTCCGCATTACCACCCTCCCCAGGTGGAGACCCACTTCAAGTTCCCCGACGACAAGGGGAGCTTCGCCTACGCGACCGAGCGTTGCGTGGGCGTCAGCCTCTGCCGCAAGGACGAGGGGGGGACGATGTGCCCCAGCTACATGGTCACCCAGGAGGAAAAGGACTCCACCCGCGGCCGCGCCCATCTCCTGTTCGAGATGCTCCAGGGCGACCCGATGAAGGGGGGTTGGAGGAACGAGACGGTCAAGGAGGCGCTCGACCTTTGCCTGGCGTGCAAGGCGTGCCGCACCGAGTGCCCGATGAACGTCGACATGGCGACCTACAAGGCCGAGTTCCTCTCGCATTACTACGAGGGGAGGGTTCGGCCGCGGCAGGCGTACTCGATCGGGCTGGTCTACTGGTGGGCGCGGCTGGCGTCGCTGGCCCCCGGCGCGGTCAATCTGGTCTCGCACCTGCCGGCGGTCGGCAAGGCGCTTCGGATGATCGGGGGCGTTTCGACCCGGCGGGCGATGCCGTACTTCGCGCCGGAGACGTTCAAGGCGTGGTGGCTGCGACGAGCGCCGCGAAACCTCGACCGGCCCCGGGTCGTGCTTTGGGCCGACACCTTCAACAACCACTTCCACCCCCAGACGGCGATCGCGGCCGTGGAGGTGCTGGAGGCGGCCGGGTTCCGGGTCGACGTCCCCCGGCGGTCGCTCTGTTGCGGCCGGCCGCTGTACGACTACGGCATGCTGGATTCGGCCAAGCGGCTTTGGCGCGAGACGCTCGACGCCTTGCGGCCGGAGATCGAGGCCGACGTCCCGGTCGTCGGCCTGGAGCCAAGCTGCACCGCGGCCTTCCGTGACGAACTCAAGGGCCTCTTCCCGATGGACGAGGACGCCAAGCGGCTCACCAAACAGACGTTCACGCTCGCCGAGTTCCTGCTCAAGTACGCGCCGGACTTCGACCCGCCGAAGCTCAGGCGCAAGGCCATCGCGCAGAAGCACTGCCACCACGACCACGTCATGACGTACAAGGCGGACGTCGCGATCCTCTCGAAGCTCGGGCTGGACTTCGAGGTGCTGGACTGGGGCTGCTGCGGCATGGCGGGCTCCTTCGGGTTCGAGACGGGGCATTACGACGTCTCGATCGCGGTGGGCGAGCGTGGCATGCTGCCGGCGATCCGCGCGGCGAGCGCCGACGCGTTGATCATCGCCGACGGCTTCAGTTGCCGGGAGCAGATCGCCGAGTTGACCGGCCGCGGCGCGCTGCATCTGGCGCAGGTCTTGCAGATGGCGATGCGCGGGGGCCCCGCCGTCGAGCCGCCGGAGGCCGATCGCCAGCCGCTCGGAAAGTGGGAGCCGCGACCGTCGTCGGCGGCGGTCGGCGCGGTCGCCGGCGCCGCCTTGCTGGCGGGCGTCGGCCTGGGCTGGGCGGCCGCGGCGAGCCGTCGGACCTCGCGAAAGGATGGGAAACCGTGGGCATGAACATCGGTAATCGCGACCGCGACGTCCGCGCGATCGACGGCGTCCAGCCGTTCGTCCGTCGCGACGACCGCGGCCGCGCCGTGGTGGTCGGCGCGATCGACGAGGACGACCGCAAGATCCGAGCCCTCGCCGATCGGCTGCAACGGGCGGGCTACGGCGTCCTCCGCCAGCGAACCCCCCGCGCCGGCCGGATCCACCACCGCATGCGCGCCACCTGGGCCGGTCCCGGCGAACCTCCCGAAGACCCCTTCGCCGCCACCGAGGACGCATCCCAGGAGTCGAACCGACCGCGGAGCAAGCCATGAAATCCAAACTGATCCACGAGAACGACGGCGAGCGGACCTTCGCGCTGATCTTCCAGACCGGCGACGAGGTCGTGAGCGAACTCGTCGCGTTCGCCAGGAGGGAACGTCTGAGCGCCGCCCGGATGACGGCCATCGGCGCGTTCCGCGACGCCGTCCTCGGCTACTTCGACTGGCAAGCCAAGGACTACACGAAGATCCCGGTTCGGGAGCAGGTTGAGGTCCTCTCCCTGATCGGCGACGTGGCCCGCAAGGACGACGAGCCGGCGCTCCACGCCCACGTCGTCCTCGGCCGCTCCGACGGCTCCACGCTGGGAGGACACCTGATGGAGGCCCACGCGCGGCCGACCCTGGAGGACGTCCTGGTCGAGTCGCCCGCGCATCTCCGCAAGGAACACGACCCGGAGTCCGGGCTGGCGCTGATCCGGCTATGAGCGCGGCCGGCGGATCGAATCGAACGAGCGGGAGGCGGGAATGGCGAGGACGTCGCAAAAAGCGGAACGAACCGACACCGCCGCGGCCTGGAGCGTCGACGAGACGTTCGCCCCGGGCGCGCCCGGGGAGCGCGCCCGCTGGGCGAGGGCCGCCAAAGACGGCGTCGGGACCGCGATCGCGTCGCCGCCCTCGTCGACCAGCACGGTCTGGTTCACCTTGAGCCTGGGGATGTTGACGGAAGTCTATTACCCTCGGCTGGACTGCGCCTGCATCAGCGACCTGGAGTTGATCGTCGCGGACGGGGGCGACTTCTTCTCCGCCGAGTCGAGCGACGCGGAGCACGTCGTCGAGATGCCGGAGGAGGGGGCGCCGCTCTACCGCCTGACCAACGCCTGCCGACGGGGACGCTACCGGACCGAGAAGGAGGTGCTGGCCCACCCCTCCCGGAACGCGATCCTTCAGCGCGTCCGTTTCACGCCCCTGAAGGGGGGGCTGGACGATTACCGGGTCTACGCCGTGCTGCACCCCCACGTCGCCGACGTCGGATCGGCGAACCAGGACAAGGACGTGGAACTGGAGGGCCGCGCCTGGCTGGGGCAGTTCAAGGGCGCGCGGATGCTCTTCGCCCGTCGCGAGGGCCGCGCCCTGGCTCTGGCGTGCTCGTCGCCCTGGATCGACGGCGCGGCCGGGTTCGTGGGGACGTCGGACGGGCGACGGGACCTCGCCGAGAATCGCCGGCTCACCTATCGGTACGAACGGGCCGAGGCGGGCAACGCGGTCCTCGTCGGCGACGTGGACCTTCGGCCCGACGACGGCCGGTTCGTCCTGGCGCTGGGGCTGGGCCCCGACCCCGAGGAGGCGGCCCACCACGCCCGCGCCGCCCTGCTCGACGACTTCGGCGAGGTCCGGCGGGAGTACGTCCGCGGCTGGCGCGAATGGCGGTCGACGCTCGACCCGCCGGCCCCGGTCGGTCGCGGCCGCGATCTCGCCGGAATCAGCGGGACCGTGCTGCGGACCCACGACGGCAAGGCCGTTCCGGGCGCGATGGTCGCCAGCCTCTCCACCCCCTGGGGCGAGGCCCGCGAGGCGTCCCCCCCGGTGGGGACGGGGGGATACCACCTGGTCTGGCCCCGCGACCTCGCCATGGCGGCCGGCGGCTACCTCGCCCTCGGCGCCAGGGCCGAGGCGGCGCGGGTGGCCCGCTACCTTCGCGTCATCCAGGGGGCCCACGGCGACTGGCCCCAGAACGCCCGCGTCAGCGGCGCCGCCTACTGGAACGGCGTCCAGATCGGCGAGACGGCGCAGCCCATCCTCCTGGTGGACCTCCTGCGGCGGCAAGGCGCCCTCGACGCCGACGAGGCCGCGGGGTTCTGGCCGATGGTCCGACGCGCCGTCGGCTACCTCGTCCGGAGCGGGCCCTCCACCCAGGAGGACCGCTGGGAGAACGAGACGGGCTTCACCCCCTTCACCCTCGCCCTGGTGATCTCCGCGTTCCTGACCGCCGCCGACTTCGCCGACGAACACGGCGAGGCGGACGTCGCCGCCTACCTCCGCGAGACCGCCGACTCCTGGAACGGCTCGATCGAGGAATGGCTCTACGCGACCGACACCGAACTGGCCCGGCGGGTGGGGGTCGACGGCTACTACGCGCTCATCATGCCCAGTTCCGAGGAAGGCGGGCAATCGCGCCTGAAGGACCTTCCGGACATCAACATCCCGACGTCGCGCGACCAGGAAATCCCCCCGGAGGAGACCGTCAGCCCCGACTTCCTGGCCCTGGTCCGCTACGGCCTGCGGGCCCCCGACGATCCCAAGATCCTCAACACCGTCCGGGTCGTCGACGCCGTGCTTCGGGTCGAGACGCCGCGCGGCCCCTGCTGGCGACGGTACAACGGCGACGGCTACGGCGAGCACGCCGACGGCGCCCCCTACGACGGCAAGACCCGCGGGATCGGCCGCGCCTGGCCCCTCTTGACCGGCGAGCGCGGCCATTACGAACTGGCCGCGGGAAACCGCGAGGAGGCCATCAAGCTCCTCGACGCCATGGCCGCCTTCGCCAACGACGCCGGCCTGATCCCCGAGCAGGTCTGGGACGCCGACCCGATCCCGGAACGGCTCCTCTTCCCCGGACGGCCCGCCGGCTCGGCCATGCCGCTGGTCTGGGCGCACGCGGAGTACCTGAAGCTCCGCCGGTCGCTCCAGGACGGCCGGATCTTCGACCAGCCGCCGCGAACCGCCAGGCGCTTCCTCGTGGAGAAGGTCGGCCGCGAGCGGGTCGTCTGGAGACTGGACTACCGACGCCGAGGCATGCCCGCGGGCGGGACGCTGCGCGTCGAGCTGTGCGATCCCGGCGAGGTCCAATGGACCGTCGACGACTGGGCGACGCGACGGAGGGAGTCGACGCGCGACACGACGCTCGGCATCCATCTGGCCGATCTGCCGGCCCCGGACCTCGCCCCGGGCGGGTCGCTGCGATTCACGATCGAGGGGCCCGGCGGCGGCGACCACGAGGGCGAGGAGTTCCGCGTCGACGCGGTCGCCCCGGATCGACGCGAATCGGTGGAGGCGCGGCGCGAGTCGTGATGGCGATGTCCACGTCAAGGGATGCGGCGAGGAACGGCCGAACGCCGCGGGTCGTGGTGGTCACGGGGGCGTCGGCCGGCGTCGGCCGCGCGGTCGTCCGGGCCTTCGCGGCGCGGGGGGCGAGCGTCGGCCTGCTGGCGAGGGGCCGCGCGGGGCTCGACGCCGCCCGCGTCGACGCCGAGGCCCTGGGAGGCCGCGCGCTGGCCCTGCCGACCGACGTGGCCGACGCCGACGCGGTCGAGCGCGCCGCCGCGGCGGTCGAGGACGCCTTCGGACCCATCGACGTCTGGGTCAACAACGCCATGCTCTCCGTCTTCTCGCCCGTCAAGGAGATGAAGGCCGAGGAGTACCGCCGCGTCACCGAGGTCACCTACCTGGGGTGCGTCCACGGCACGCTCGCCGCCCTCCGCCGGATGCTCCCCCGAGACCGAGGCGCGATCGTCCAGGTCGGCTCGGCCCTGGCCTACCGGGGGATCCCGCTGCAATCGGCCTACTGCGCCGCCAAGCACGCCATCCAGGGGTTCTGCGACTCGCTCCGTTGCGAGCTGCTCCACGACGGCAGTCGCGTGACGTTGACGATGGTCCAGATGCCGGCCCTGAACACGCCCCAGTTCGGCTGGGTCCGCAGCCGCCTGCCGCGCAAGGCCCAGCCGGTGCCGCCGATCTTCCAGCCGGAGGTCGCCGCGGAGGCGGTCGTCTGGGCCGCGCGTCGCGGGATGCGCGAGTTGAAGATCGGCTGGCCCACGGTCGGGGCGATCCTCGGCAATCATCTCGCGCCGGGGTTGCTCGACCGCTACCTCGCCTGGACCGGCTACGACTCCCAGATGACCGCCGAGCCCGAATCCCCCGACCGTCCCGACAACCTGCTGGGACCGCTCGACGACGACCGCGACCGCGGGGCCCGCGGCGCCTTCGACGCGCGCGCCCACGCCTCCAGCGAGACGCTCCGGATCGCCACCCGCGGCCGCGCCCTCCGCCTCGCCGGCTTCGGCCTGGCGGCGGGCGCGCTCCTGGGATACTGGCTGGCCGACAAGCCTCGTCAGTAATCCACCTTGTCGGCCCGGTCGCGGTATTCCCTCCAGACCTTGACGGCCTCGTCGCGCAGCAGGCTTTGCTCGGAGATGACGCGGGCCTCGGGCGCCGCCGCGAATTGCTCGTAGATGAAGGCGTCGTCGAAGTTGCCGTACTCCTTGGAGTCCTCCACCTTCGCGCCGTACACGATCCCGTCGACGCCGGCCCAGTAGCAGGTGGCCAGGCACATCGGGCAGGGCTCGGACGAACTGTAGAGGATGCAGCCGTCGAGCTTGGGCTTTTTGAGAAGCGCGCAGGCCTGGCGGATCGCGTGCATCTCGCCGTGCCAGGTCGGGTCGTTCTGGGCGATGACGTGGTTCACGCCGTCGGCGAGCACCACGCCGTCCTTGTCGACGACCACCGCCCCGAACGCGCCGCCGGTCTTGAACTCCACCCCGGCCTTGCGCGAGTTGGCGATGGCGCGGCGCATGAACTCCTCGTGCCTGGCCCTGGGGAACCTCGCGAGGATCTCCGCGGCGGTGATCCGCGGCCGGTCGCTGGGGACTTGCAAGACGCTCATCGTCGTTCCGTGGATGGGACTCTGAAGCGCCCAGAACAGGCCGGAGAACAAGCACCCGACCGCGACCGCCGCGCACGCGCCGCGCGCCCGCCGTGACCGAGACGACCCAATCGCATTCATGCCGACGCCTCCCGAGACGACTTCGAAATCGCAACGGAGTCAACCATGGTCGATCCCGTCTCCGAATTCAAGGAACCGCCGAGCCGCCGAGAGGAAGATAAGGAAGCCGACCGTCGCGGATCATGAGGTCGGTCCACCCTTGCAAACGGGGTCCGCCTCGTTTAATGGATATGCTCGACGTTCGCGCCCGTACTCTCGCTCCTGAAACGATCCGGGAATCCTCATGAAACGCCTGTTCGCCTCTCTCCATATCGGATGGCTGATTCCGGCGGTGCTCGCCACCGCCGGCGGGCTCGTCCCCGCCGTTTCGGCGGCGGACGACGCGATCGCCCCGGGGACGGCGAGACGGGTCGATCTGGGGAAGCGGACCACGCTCGAAGTCGTGTACGTCCCGCCCGGCGAATTCATGGCGGGGAGCACGGCGGAGGAAAAGGAATGGGCCGTCGGACAGGATGGCGGCGCCCTCTTCTCCTCGGGGGGCGGCGCTCGCGAGGCTTATGAGGGCGACCCCCGGCCGATGCGGGTGAAGGAGGGGTTCTGGATGGGTCGGACGGAGGTCACCGTCGGGCAGTTTCGCCGCTTCGTCGAGGAGACCGGCTACGTCACCGACGCCGAGAAGCCCGGCGGGGAGACGATGGTCTTCGACCACGACTGGAGGCCGAACATCACGAATTCGGGACATGAGCCCCATCCCTGGGTGTACCGAAGCGACAAGAGTTGGAGGGATCCCAACCACGGCGTCCCCGAACAGGCCGATTTCCCGGTCGTCTGCGTCAGCTACAACGACATGAACGCCTTTTGCGACTGGCTCACCAAGCGCGAGCAAGCGGCCGATCGTTTGCCGGCCGGCCTCGTCTACCGACTGCCCACCGAGGCTGAGTGGGACTACGCTTGCCGCGGCGGCCGCAAGGATAGCAGCTACTTCTGGTGGGGCGGCAATCTCGAAGACGCGAAGGGGCGGTTGAACATCTCGGGCCTGGACCTGCTTCCCGGCAAGGACTACGCCTGGCCCGGCGCGAAGTTGCCCTGGTTGGACGGTTACGCGATGGTCTCGCCCGTCGACCACTACGGCGAGCGGGGCCGCAACGGGTTCGGATTAGCGGACATGTGCGGCGGCGTCTGGGAATTCGTCATCGACCATTTCGATCCCGAGGGCGGACACGAAGAGGTCTTTTACGAAGACCCGGCGACCCGCGCCGTGTCCCGGCCGGTCTGCCGCGGAGGGAACTACTACGACGTGCCGGGCAACGCGCGGTGCGCCGTGCGATTGGGCATCGCCTCGGTGACGTATTCCGATTCCCGCGACGGCTTCCGCGTCTGCCTGGGGCGGCCGTTGGCATCGTCGCGTTGACGTTTCGGCGATCGTCGGGTCGGTCGCGGAGGACCGACCCGCCCTCGCGATCGAAAGCCCCCGGATCGGATCACGATTGCCGCAGGCCGACGGCGACGTACTTGGTCTCGAAGTAGGCGTCCAGCCCTTCGAACCCCAGCTCGCGGCCGACGCCGGACTCCTTCATGCCGCCGAAGGGGCATTGGGGGGTGGCGGGGACCGGGTCGTTGATGCCTATGATGCCCGCCTCCAGGCCCTCGGCCATCCGGGTGGCGACGGTCAGGTCGTTGGTGAAGACGTAGGCGGCCAGGCCGTAGGGGGTGGCGTTGGCCCTGGCGATCACGTCGTCGAGGTTCTTGAAGTCGAGGATCGGCATCACCGGCGCGAACGGCTCCTCGGTCAACAGGCGCATCGAGTCGTTCACCCGGGTCATGACGGTGGGCTCGAACCAGTAACCCTTCTCGAAGCGGGTCGACCGCGCGCCGCCGAGGAGGACGTCGGCGCCCTTGCCGCGGGCGTCGGCGACGAGCCGCTCGGCCTTTTCGAGCCCCTGGCGCATCAGCATCGGGCCGACCTGGGTCCCTTCCTCAAGGCCGCTCCCGACCTTCAGCTTTTTGGTCGACTCGACGGCGGCCTCGGTGAAGTCCTTGGCGATCCGGTCGTGGACGTAGAACCGCGACGGGGAGATGCAGACCTGGCCGTTGTTGCGGAACTTGCCGATCACCGCCGCCTGGGCCACCTGCTCCACGTCGGCGTCGGGGAAGACGATCAGGGGGGCGTGGCCGCCGAGTTCCAGGCTCAGCCGCTTGACGTGGTCGGCCGAGCGCCTGATCAGCTCCTTGCCGACCCGCGTCGAACCCGTGAAGCTGATCTTGCGCACCGCGGGATTGTCGAAGAGGGCGTTGGCGAACGGTTGCGCCGGGCCGATGACCAGGTTGGCGACCCCCTGGGGGAGCCCGGCCTCCACCAGGCACTCGAACTGAAGGATGAGCGAGATCGGCGTCTGCTCGGCCGGTCGGCTGACGATCGTGCAGCCCGCGGCCATCGCGGCGGCGATCTTGCGCGCGGCCAGCGCCGCGGGGAAGTTCCAGGGGGTGATGGAGCCGACCACGCCGACGGGGTGCTTGATGGCGTAGTACCGCTTCATGACGTTGGTCGGCGGGATGATCCGGCCATAGGCGCGCTTGCCTTCCTCGGCGAACCATTCGTAGGTGTCGGCGGTCGCGAGGGTCTCCGCCCTGGCCTCCGGCAACGGCTTGCCCTGCTCCATGGTCATGGCGCGGGCCATGCGGTCGGCGCGTTCGCGAATCAACTCGGCCGTCCTCTTGAGGATCCGGGCGCGGTCGTAAACCGAGGTCGCCCTCCAGGCGGGGAAGGCTTTGGCGGCGGCCTCGATCGCCTGGTTGGGTTCGTCGCCCTCGGCCCAGGCGACCTCGGCGACGAGCGACTCGTCGGCGGGGTTGACGACGGCGTGGGTCTTGCCGCCGGTCCCCTCGCGCCAGGCGCCGTCGATGTACATCCGGGTGGGGAAGGCGGAGGAGGCGGTCGCGGCTGCCATGATGAACGCTCCGATGTCTGGTCGACCGTGCGCGAGCAGGCGTAATCCCTTCTCCCCTTGTGGGAGAAGGTGGCCGAAGGCCGGATGAGGGGTGGCGCGACCGGAAGCCTGGGGATTTTGGCGTGTCGGAGCCTTGTCAAGACGCGACGGCGGTCGACCCCTCATCCGGCCCTTCGGGCCACCTTCTGCCTCAAGGGGAGAAGGAATGATCGTCACCACTCGTTCTCCGAGCCTTCGACGATCACGAGATCTCTGGCGCTAGCCTACGCCCGACGGTCATGAACCGCAACGTCGGGCGCGTCGGCGCCGAGCGCCGTCGTTACGACCGGCAACGTCGCCGCTTCAATCGTTCGGATCGCGTCAATGGGCGAAGGCGTCGCGACCGATTTTCATGGTGTCGTGGGATCGTCCGGCCGAAGGACCCAGGCCGGCTTCGCGAAGGTTTTCGATGACGAGGCGGTGGCGCATGGACGCGAACGGACGGGGACGGATGGCGAGGGTCGTCGGGCGGGCGATCCTCGGCCTGGCCGCGGCGTGGCTCGTTCCGCCGGTCGCGACGGTCGAGGCGTCCGCCATGCGGTCGGGGCCTCCGCGCGGTCGGCCGATGGCCCAGGCCGCGGGCTGGGGCGGTTACGCGACGCCGCTTCCGGGTCGCTGGGGCGCGTTCCTGGCCGGCGGCCCGGCGACGTGGACGTCGCGGCAATCGCCGCCGTTCACGGCCCCGGCGCGACTCGCGCTTTTGTCGCTGGTCCAGGGCGACCCGGCGGTCGCCGCGACCAGTCCGCTGGTCGAGTATTTCGTCTGGCGTCGAAGCCTCAACCCCGCCCGGTTCGACCGCTACCATCCGTGCCTGGGTCCGCGGCTGCCTCAGGGGTTCGTCCCGCCCACGCCCCCGCCGCTGGTCCCCCCCGTCGTCCCTCCGACGGTCCCCCAGCTTCCGCTTCCGCCCGACCCGCCGCTGGGCCCGCCGATCCCCAGCGTCCCGCCGACGGTCCCCGAGCCGTCCGCGCTGCTGGTCATCGTCGCGGGCGTCGCCGGGGCGCTCGTCTTGCGACGCCGCGCGAAACCCTCCGCGGCGTGAGCCGCGGTCGGGGCGAAGTCGGATTGTGCGGGCGGTTCGCGGATCTTAGGCTAGGGGCTCCCGTGAGGATCAACACCGTCACGCGCCCTAGTGAACCGTCGCGCCCAACGACAGTGGGTTCTTGTAGGCTGGGTCTGGACCCAGCCCTCGCGAGCCAAGGCTTCTCCAGGCTGGGTCCAGACCCAGCCTACGGGACCGGCCCTGGAATCAAGGCGTGGCGTGGCGCGGATCGCAAGGACCAGCAGGAGTTTCCCCAGGCATGGCATCCACCGTGAACATCAAGCAGCCGGTGACCGACGCGGAGCACCCGATGGACAAGACGTGCATCGACACGATCCGCACCCTCTCGATGGACGCCGTGCAGAAGGCGAACTCGGGACATCCCGGCACCCCGATGGCGCTCGCCCCGGTGGCCTACCTGCTCTGGCAGAAGCACCTGAACTTCGACCCCGCCGATCCGGTCTGGCCCAACCGCGACCGCTTCATCCTCTCCTGCGGCCACGCCTCGATGCTGCTGTACTCGCTGCTCCATCTGGCGGACGTCCAGGCGGTCGACGAGAAGTACGAGACCACCGGCCGGGCGTCGGTAACGCTTGAGGACATCAAGAACTTCCGACAGCTTCACAGCCACACGCCGGGCCACCCGGAATACCACCTGACCTCCGGCGTGGAGACGACCACCGGCCCCCTGGGCCAGGGCGTGGCCAACAGCGTCGGCATGGCGATCGCCTCGCGGTGGCTGGCCGCCCGCTACAACAAGCCGGGGTTCGAGGATCTGATCGACTTCAACGTCTACGCCATCTGCTCCGACGGCGACATGATGGAGGGGATCTCCCACGAGGCCGCCTCGCTCGCCGGCCACCTGAAGCTCCCCAACCTCTGCTGGATCTACGACGACAACCGGATCACCATCGAGGGCCACACCAGCCTGGCCTACGGCGACGACGTCGCCGAGCGGTTCATGGCCTACGGCTGGAACGTCACCCGCGTCGGCGACGCCAACGACCTGGGCCTGCTGGAGCGGGCCTACGAGGCGTTCCTCAACTGCCACGACCGCCCCACCCTCATCATCGTCGACAGCCACATCGCCTGGGGCGCCCCCAACAAGCAGGACACCTCGGCCGCCCACGGCGAGCCGCTGGGCGAGGAGGAGATCCGGCTCGCCAAGAAGTTCTACGGCTGGCCCGAGGACGCCAAGTTCCTCGTCCCCGACGGCGTTTACCAGCACTTCCGCGAGGGCGTCGGCGCCCGCGGCGAGAAGGCCCGCGACGCCTGGTTCCGGAAGCTCGACGCCTACAAGGCCAAGCACCCCGAACTGGCCGACGAGCTGTACAAGATGCAGCATCGCCAGCTTCCCGACGGCTGGGACAAGGACATCCCGACGTTCCCCGCCGACGCCAAGGGGGTGGCGACTCGGGAATCCTCCGGCAAGGTCCTCAACGCGGTCGCCAAGAACCTGCCCTGGCTCATCGGCGGCTCGGCCGACCTGGCGCCGTCGACCAAGACGCTCATCAAGGAGGCCGACTCCTTCGAGCCCGAGAATTACGGCGGGCGGAACTTCCACTTCGGCATCCGCGAGCACGCCATGGGCGCCGTCCTCAACGGCATGTCCACGGTCAAGGTCCGCCCCTACGGCGCCACGTTCCTGATCTTCAGCGACTATTGCCGCCCCGCGATCCGCCTGTCCGCGCTGATGGAACTGCCGGCGATCTTCATCTTCACCCACGACTCGATCGGCGTGGGGGAGGACGGCCCGACCCACCAGCCGGTCGAGCAACTGCCGTCCTTGCGGGCCATCCCCGGCCTGGTCGTCATCCGGCCCTGCGACGCCAACGAGGCGGCCGAGGCCTGGCGGACGATCATCCCCTTCCGCCACCAGCCCGCCGCCCTGGTCCTGACCCGCCAACCCCTGCCGACGCTCGATCGCGACAAGTACGCCTCCGCCACCGGGCTGGCCAGGGGCGCCTACGTCCTGGCCGACGCCGAGGACGGCAAGCCCGACGTCATCTTGATCGGCACCGGCAGCGAGGTCTCGCTCTGCGTCGGCGCCTACGAGAAGCTCAAGGGCGAGGGGGTCAAGGCCCGCGTCGTCAGCATGCCGAGTTGCGAGTTGTTCGACGCGCAGGACCAGGCGTACCAGGATTCGGTCCTCCCCCCCGACGTGCTGGCCCGCGTCTCCGTGGAGCAGGCGTCGACCTACGGCTGGGCGAAGTACGTCGGCCGTCGCGGGGCGACCATCGGCATGAAGTCGTTCGGCGCCTCCGCCCCGCTGAAGGACCTCCTCACCGAGTTCGGCTTCACCGTCGACCGGGTCTACGACGCCGCCAAGCAACAGCTCGCCGCGCGCGGCTGACCGGAACGAGACGCCGGTGGGATCAGAGCCTGACCGTCACTGATTCTGGGGGTGGTGGACATAACGGCCTTCCCCCCTCGCGGGGGAAGGTGGCCCGAAGGGCCGGATGAGGGGGGGCGAGCCAAAACGCCATCGACGTCCAGGGCTTCCCGGCCGGGCTTTCGCGAATCCCAACGGTCTTCTCGCGCGTCCTCCCCCTCATCTGACGCCTTCGGCGTCTGTCTTCCCCCGCGAGGGGGGAAGACTCCTCCAGGCCCCCAGAATCCGTGGCGGTCAAGAAAAAGCGTCGGGTCGTCGACCTCGCGGACGGGGCGCGAGCCTCGCCCCCCACGTCGTCGCCGGGAGGATCGACATGCTTCCCGATTTCTCCGCCTTGTTCCACACCGACGACGTCCAACGCCTGCGCTTCCGCGCCCGCCGGGGCGCGAACTTCGCCCACGACGTCGTCTTCCTCTCCAGCTACCTCCACGACGCGCGGTTCGTCCAGGCGGACGTCGCGATCCGAGGCGACAAGTTCGTGCTGCGCGTCGCGCGCGACTGCTGGGAACTCGGCGTCGATCATCCCGACGGGACGAGGGAACTGTACTCGGTTCGGTCGCGGCTCGTGGTGGGCCCCGTGTCCTCCGCGCGCTGGGAGACGACCGACGCCGACGCCTTTTCGGAAACGCTGGAGATCGAGAGCGTCTATCTCGGTCCCGCCCACTGGGAGGAGCCCGGCGCGAGCGAATTGGTCATCACGGCCCCTCATGGCGGCTGGCGGTTAGTCCTCTCGATCGCCGACGACTTCCCCACGATCCGGCTCGACGACCTGGAGGAGCCGCGCCCGTTCGCCGGCAGGGCTTGATCGGGGCGGGCTGGAGGCTTCACGATGAGGGACGTAAGCCTTGAGGAAGTCTGCCCCGGCATCCGCCATCGCTTCCGATTGGTCGAGGCGGTGGCGGGGTCTTACCGGCCTCCCATGCTCGTCGTGAGCTTCTCGGGCGAGTACCGCCTCGGCTCCAGCGGAAACCCCGACGCCGCGTTCATGCGCGGCGTCGTCGCGCTGGCTTGCGAGGTCTGGGACTGTCGCGGCCTCGTCATCGACCTGGAGTGCTTGGCATACGAGTGGGGCGACGAAATCGACTCGGTGTTCGGCCATCCCCAGGATAGGTCGATTCCGACGGCGGTCGTCGTCGGCCCCCGCTGTCGCCGGGCGCTGGCGACCCTTTGGTTCGGCGAGGAGACCGACCGGGACGCCACCGAGGAGGAATGGGCGTTCGACCGTCTCGAAGACGCGGTCGCATACGTCGAGGACCGCGATCCTTACGCCTGACCCTCACGGATCTTGGGGGGGCGTAAACGGTCTTCCCCCCCTCGCGGGGGAAGACAGACCGCGCGGCGGTCAGATGAGGGGGACGACACGCAAGAACGCCGTCGGGATTCGCGAAGGGCCGTCCAAGCGGCCTGGGATTCCGACGGTCTTCCGGCGCGCCCTCCCCCTCATCCGGCCCTTCGGGCCACCTTCCCCCGCGAGGGGGGAAGGACGTTATGAGGGCTTCTCCGAAGGGTTCGACCTTTCCCGCTTCACGGCCGCTCCAGCCGGCCGATGAACAGGATCGCGCCGGTCCCGGCGTCGCGGATCATGTAAAGGAACGGGCGGTCGGCGCGGAAGACGATCGGCGGGGGGGCGACGGCGTCGTGCCGCGCGCCGACGGCGGCCGCGGCGGCGGCGGCCTCGGTCCCCTGCTCGTCGACCTCCACGAGCGCCTTGTGGACCACCGCCGACAGATAAAGGTCGCGACGGCCGTTGATCCCGGAGAAATCGGCCTTCGACGGCTCGAAGGCGTCGACCATCCCCAGGCCCGACAGGGCGTCCTTCAACTCGACCTCGGCCGTCGACTGGAACCGGGGGAGGGTCAGATTCACGGCGGCGGGGCGCGTGGTCATCGCCCACGTTTGGATCTTCTCGGCGGTCAGGCCCGCCTCAAGCGCCGGGAGGCCGTCGGGCTTCTTCGGCAGGACGACGAGCATGGAAAGCGAGCCGTCCTTGTAGGGCAAGGCGACGACTTGCGCCTCGTCGTCCTGGCGGTGGGGCAGACGTTTGGCCGACTGGAACATCAGCCGGGCGGGGACGTCGCCGCCGGGGGCGTGGAAAACGTCGTCCCTGGTGAGCTTGGGGTCGAAGGGGAACGTCCAGTAGCCCTTGAAATAAATCGCGCTGGCGAGGACGAACGACGTATCGGGGCCGACGCGCCGGGGCTTGAGAAGGTCCCGGATCTTGCCGTGGGTGGCGTCGGCCGCCCAGCGGTTGACGAGTTCGCGGGCGGCGGTCGGGGCGTGGCGGAAGTCGGCCCGGCGCGGCTCGGCGCCGAAGGCCGCGTGGAGGCGTCGGGCGTACTCCGGGAGGATCGATTCGGACGGGTCGAACCACGCGGCGTTGGCCGTGGAGACGGCCGCGTCGTCGCCGTCGGGGGCGTGGATCGCCCCTCGAACCGCTTCCGCGAGTTCGCCGAGCGAGTCGGCGTCGGCTTCATCGGAGAGATGAAGCGCCCGGGCGATCTGGCGCGCGGTCTCGCCCCTGGCGCCGACGGCGGTCATCCCCAGGGCGGTCGCCACGTTCAGCGGCGAGGCGAAGACGTCGCCGGGCGCGCCCGCGACGCCGCGGAACAGGTCGACCGTGAAGCGATTGGCGGCCTCGGCCGCGCGCGTCGTCTCGTCTTTCACGCTCATGACCGTAGCGTCCCGAGACGGAAACCAATTTGGACGGATCTTCCGAAGCCAGGAAGGAACGAACCACGGAGCCACGGAGGACACGGAGAGAGGGACGAGATCAAAAGAACTGACCGTCACGGATTTTGGGGGTAGTGAACATAACGGCCACCTCCCCCCGCGGGGGGAGGTGGCCCGAGGAACGCTGCCGAAACAACTTCCCGTGAACGACCTGAGAGAGAATATCCACAGATTTCTCAGATTAACACAGATTAAATTTAATTTTCCGATCCAAATCTGCGTCAATCTGGATAATCCGTGGATGAATTCCACGACGGAGAAGGCGCCGGCCGTCTACGAGGCTCTTGATTCCCCGGATTTACGGTTCGAGGCCACGCGAGTCGACCCCGCAGGATTCCCGGAAGTTATTTCGGCAGCGTTCCAAGGGCCGGATGAGGGGGGGCGAGCCAAAACGCCGTCGACGTCCAGGGCTTCCCGGACGAGCTTTCGCGAATCCCGACGGTCGTCTGGCGCGTCGCCCCCCTCTTCTGACGCCTTCGGCGTCTGTCTTCCCCCGCGAGGGGGGAAGACTCGTTCAGGCCCCCAAAATCCGTGACGGTCAGTTCTTTTGATCTCGTCCCTCTCTCCGCGTCCTCCGTGACTCCGTGGTTATTATTCCCCCGCATGCCGGGTTTTCGACGGAGCACCCCCGGCGTTCAACGGCGACGGCGGCGCCCGGTTCCGCTCGATCCCGACTTCTCCGCCTTCTGGGGCGGACGAGCGGCGTCCTCGCCCCCCTCGCCCTGGATCCGGGTGACCATGTAGGTGCCGCTCTTGGGACTGCGCTCGATGTCCACCAGTTCCAGGTTGTCGGCGTCTTCCAGGAGGTGGGTGAAGCTGCGGTAGCCGAAGTAGCTCTCGTCGAACGACGGCATCTTCCGCTTCATGGTGTCCTTGATCATGGAGGCGTAGAGGATGCCGTGGTTCTCCCGCCGCAAGGCCGCGCAGGCTTCGAGCAACAGGCCGAAGACCTCGCGCTGTTTCTCGCTGAGGTTCGCCGGCAGGGTCGACTTCAGGTCGCTGGCGAGTTGCTGCTCGTTCTGCTCTTGGCGCTCCAGGTCCTCGTAGTAGATGAACTCGTCGCAGTTGTCGCGGAGTAGTTCGGATGTCGAGCCCTTCATCCCCAGGCCGATGACGTGCTTGCCATTCTCCTTGAGCTTGGAGACCAGGGGCGAGAAGTCGGAATCGCCCGAGACGATCACGAAGGTGTCGACGTGGGGCTTGCTCCAGGCCAGGTCCATGGCGTCGACCACCAACCGGATGTCGGCCGAGTTCTTCCCCGTCAGCGACCGCTTGGGGATCTCGATCAACTCGATGGCCGCCTCGTGAAAGGGCGCGGTGTAGTTGGGATACCGGCTCCAGTCGGCGTACGACTTCTTGACGATCAGCTTCCCCTTCTCGACCAGTCGTTCCAGCACCTTCTGGATGTCGAACTTGATCTTCCTTTGGCCCTGGAACCCTATCGCGAGGTTGTCCAGGTCGATGAAGACGGCCAGATTGCGCTCGCGCTCGTGGTCGATCTTGGGCATGGCGGTTGCGGCTCGCGACGTTGGCGGAGGCGAAGGGGAGACGGTCGGGACGCGCGCGGTCCCGCCTGAAACGGCCTCATGTTACGGCAAATCCCCGAACGCCTCAAGCCGGCCCGGCCGCGGGCGTGGGCGGCCGAGGAAATCCATCGCGATCGCCACCGAGGGGATGGCGACGAAAAATCCGACTGGATAACCTGGACAAGATCGGAGGCGCGGCCTGGTTCCACGTCCCGCCCCGACGTCTTCGTTCACATCGATCGCGCGGTCATGGAGGTCGGGGCGTTGGGCCCGAGGGATGAAGGGAGTCGGGATTGCTCCTCTTCAGTCGGGAGGCCGAGGTATGAGATTCGTTACGGCGGCCCTTCGTCGCGGCGCGACGACGGCGCTGGTTTGCGGCGCGGCGGCGACGCTCGCCGCGGGGGCGGCGGCGTTCGACGCTCCCGCGCCTTCGAAGCAGGCCCCGGCGGCCTCGAAACAGGCCCCGGCGACGGTGCTGGTCCCGAAGACCCAGGTGGCCCACGAGACCGTGTACGACGTCCAGTGCGTCCAGGTCCCGGTGACCACCACGGAGACCCGCTATCGTCCCGAGTACACGACCGAGACGGTCCCGGTCACGCGGACGGTGTGCGAGACGGTCCCGGTGACGACCGTCGAGACGCGCTGGCGAACCGAGTGCAAGACCGAGACCGTCCCCGTCACGCGGACGGTCTACGACACGATCCCCACGACGGTCGACCAGACCCGCTATCGCACCGAGTACAGGACCGAGACCGTCCCGGTCACCAGGACCATCGTCGAGAGCGTGCCGACGACGGTCGACCAGACCCGCTATCGCACCGAGTACAGGACCGAGACCGTCCCGGTCACCAGGACCACTGAGGAGGCCGTGCCGGTCACGGTCGAGCAGACGCGGTATCGAACCGAGATGCGGACCCACCTGGTCCCGGTCGCCAGGACGGTCCCCGAGACGGTGAACGTCGAGGAGACGTACATCGCCAGCACCCCGCGACAGCGGACGGTGAACCAGACCACCAGCAAGACCGAGTACCGGCCGGTCACGAGGATGGAGCAGCGCCAGGAGTTTTACACCGTCCTCAAGCCGGTGACGCGCCAGGTGTTCAAGCCCCGGACCAGGACGATCATGGTCCCGCGGGTCCAGACGACCTACGCCACGGAGACGTACACCGAGAACGTCCCCGTCACGACGTGTCGCCAGGTGGTCGAGGAGCGGGGCGGTTACGAGTGCCGGCTGGTCCCGGTCGTCTCCCAGGTCGTCGCCGACCCGTGCGCCCCGGTCGCGACGCTCGGCGGTTGCGGCCACCGTTGCGGGCATCGCGGGCCGCTCGGCGGCTGCGCCCATTGCGGCGGCGTCTCCTCCGCCTCGCTCCTCGCCGGCGCTCTTGAGTGCCGAACGTCCTACGTCGCCCAGCAGGTCTACGTCTCCAGGCCCGTCGTCCGGACGGTCGCGGAGACGACCCGCGTCCCCCAGACCCGGACGCGCCGCGTCCCCGTCACGACCACGGTCCAGGCGCCGACGACCATCACGGAGATGATTCCCGAGACCGTCACCGAGAACGTCCCGATCCAGGAGTCGCGGACGATCGACGTCCCCGTGACCGTCAGCGAGCCCTTCACCACCACCGAGACCGTCCCCGTCACGACCACGGTCTACGTCTCGGAGCGTCGCAAGCGGACGGTCCCCGTGGTCCAGTACAAGAAGGTGACCGAGCAGGTCTCCCGTGAATACGCGGTGAAGGTGCCGTACGCGGTCCCCGTCACTCAGTACGAGAAGCAGGTCCGCCACGAAACCGAGAACGTCACCCGCCAGGTGGCCGTCCAGGTCCCGTACACCGAACAGGTGACCGTCTACCGGCCCCGGACCCGCCAGGTGACCGAGACCTCCACCCGCCAGGTCCCCCTCCAGGTCCCCTACACGGAGAAGGTGACGACCTACCGCCAGGTGCCCCGGCAAGTGACCGAGAACGTCACCCGGACGTACACCGTCCAGGTCCCCTACACGGTGAACGTCACTCGTTGCGAGGTTCGAACCAAACAGGTGACCGAGAACGTCACGGTTCGGAAGTGCGTCCAGGCGCCGTACGCCGTGAACGTGACCACCTATCGAACCGAAACCCGCTCCGTCCCCCGCCAGGCGCCCGTCAGCCGCCAGGTGATGGTCCCGGAAACCGCCCCCTGTCCTTGCCCGTAAGCCATGACGATCCGACCGCGAACCGAAGCCGACGGCCCCGGAGCCTCGCTCCGCGGCCGTCGGTTCGTCTTTGTTCTGACCGTCGCGGATGTTTAGGGGGCGATCGTAACGGCCTTCCCCCCTCGCGGGGGAAGGTGGCCCGAAGGGCCGGATGAGGGGGGGCACGTCAGACGGCCATCGACGTCCAGGGCTTCCCGGACGGGCTTCCGCGAATCCCAACGGTCGTCTGGCGCGTCGTCCCCCTCATCTGACGCCTTCGGCGTCTGTCTTCCCCCGCGAGGGGGGAAGACGTCGGATCAACGGCCTTCCCCCCTCGCGGGGGAAGGTGGCCCGAAGGGCCGGATGAGGGGGGGGACGCGCCAGCGAACCGTCGGAATCCCAGACGGTTGGGGATGGCTCCTGGATCGCGACGGCCTTCTGGCGCGTCGTCCCCCTCATCCGGCCGCTTCGCGGTCTGTCTTCCCTCGCGAGGGGGGAAGACGTTTACGTCCGCTCCAAAATCCGTGCCGATCGGTCTTGTTCCCGACCTCCGCTCACGCCTTGATGATCGGCTTGACGACCTCGCCGAAGACGTCGGTGAGTCGGAAGTAGCGACCCTGAAATTTGTACGTCAGCCGTTCGTGGTCGATGCCCAACAGGCGCAGGACGGTGGCGTGGAAGTCGTGGACGTGGACCGCGTCGGCGACCGCGTTGTAGCCGAACTCGTCGGTTTCGCCGAAGCTGACGCCGGGCTTGATCCCGCCGCCGGCCGCCCAGGCGGTGAAGCAGCGGGGGTGGTGGTCGCGGCCGTAGTCGGTCGCCGTCAGCTTCCCCTGGCTGTAGTTGGTCCGGCCGAACTCGCCCCCCCAGAGGACCAGCGTGTCCTCCAGCATCCCGCGCTGTTTCAAGTCGTGGATCAACGCGGCGCAGCCCTGGTCGGTCTCCCTGGTCAACTGGCGGATGCCGCCGGGGAGGCCGCCATGGTGGTCCCAGCCGGGGTGGTAAAGCTGGATGAAGCGCACCCCGCGCTCGGCCAGTCGACGGGCCAGCAGGCAGTTGGCGGCGAAGGTCCCCGGCTTTTTGGCGTCGGAACCGTAAAGCTCGAAGACGTGATCGGGCTCGCCGGCGACGTCGGCGGCCTCCGGGACGCTGGTTTGCATCCGGTAGGCCATCTCGTACTGGGCGATCCGGGCGGAGACGGCCGGGTCGAGGTTGGCCTCGTGCTCCTTGCGGTGGAGTTCGGCCAGGCGGTCGAGCATCTTGCGGCGTCCCGCGGCCGTGACGCCCGGCGGATTGTCAAGGTACAGGACCGGCTCGGCCCCCGCGCGGAACTGGACGCCCTGGTGGATCGAGGGGAGGAAGCCGTTGCCCCAGAGCCGCGAATAGAGCGGCTGGTCGACGGGCCTCTGGCTGATGAGGACGCAGAAGGTCGGGAGGTTGTCGTTCATCGACCCCAGCCCGTAACTGAGCCACGACCCCATCGACGGCCTGCCGGCGATCTGCGAACCGGTCTGGAAGAAGGTGATGGCCGGGTCGTGGTTGATCGCCTCGGTGTGCATCGCCTTGATGAAGCACAGCTCGTCGACCACCTTCGCCGTGTGCGGCAACAGGTCGCTGACCCACGCCCCCGACTCGCCGTGTTGGGCGAACGAGAAGATCGACCCGGCCAGCGGGAACGACGCCTGGTTCGACGACATGGCGGTCAGCCGCTGCCCTTGCCGCACCGACTCCGGCAAGTCCTTGCCGTTCATCTTGTTCAGGAGCGGCTTGTAATCGAACAGATCAAGCTGCGACGGCCCCCCGCTCATGAACAGGTAAATGACCCGCTTCGCCCTGGGCGCGAAGTGCGTCTTCCCAAGCGCCCCTCCCGAGCCGCTCGGGCTGGCGGCCGACGGATCGGCCGCGCCCCCCAACAGGGTCGCCAGCGCCGCGCCGCCGACGCCCAGGCTGGCGCGGCCGAAGAAGTGCCGCCGAGTGGAGAGGAGGCGGGGGTCGTCGGGGAGTTCGCGAATGCGTTCCATGATGGGCCGGGCCTCCTCAGCGCTTGGTGGCGACCTCGTCGTAGTTGAACAGGGCTTGCGCGACGACGGTCATCGCGGCGGCCTCGGCGGGGTCGAGGGATGGGTCGCGGGGGGCGTCGCCGACTGAAAGCAGGTCGTCGGCCCTGGCGCGGCCGGAGGCGAACTCGTCGTACTGCTCGCGGTAGAGGGCCTCCAGAACGTCGATCTCCGTCGCGTCGGCCCGGCGCGCGGTCAGGAGGCGGAAGACGAAGGCGACGCGGTCGCGGACGGTCGGGCCGGCCTCGTGGAAGGCGCGGACGGCCACGCCGCGGGCGGCCTCGACATATTGCGGATCGTTCAGAAGCACGAGCGCCTGCAACGGCGTGGCGGTGGGCTGGCGGCGGACGACGCAGAACTCGCGGGAGGGGGCGTCGAAGGTGAGCATCGCCGGCGGCGGCGACGTCCGCTTCCAGTAGGTGTAGAGGCTGCGGCGATGGCTGCCGGGGCCGACGTCGCGAACGAACGGGACGTTCGATTTCTCCTCCCAGAGCCCCGCCGGCTGGTACGGCTTCACCGGCGGGCCGCCCATCGTCCCGACCAAAAGCCCGGCGGCGGCCAGGGCGTCGTCGCGGAGCATCTCCGCGGTCAGCCGCTCGCGGGGGCCGCGGGCGAGCAGGACGTTGTCGGAATCGCGCGCCTCAAGCTCGGCCGTGGCGTCGGACGTCTGGCGGTAGGCGGCCGATTCCACGATCAAGCGCCACGTCCGCTTCACGTCCCAGCCCGAATCGACCAACTCACGCGCCAGCCAGTCGAGCAACTCCGGATGCGACGGCTGCTCCCCCTGCGCGCCGAAGTCGTAGGGGGTGGAGACCAGCCCGCGGCCGAAGAGCGACTGCCACCAGCGGTTGACGGTGACGCGAGCGGTCAGCGGGTTTTTCGGATCGACGGTCCACCGCGCCAGGCCCAGCCGGTTATGGGGAAGGTCGGGGGGGAACGGCATGACGCTGGGGGGGGTGGCGGCGGAGACTTGCTCGCCGTGGGCGTCGTAGGCCCCGCGCTTCAGGAGGAAGGTGGGCCGGGGCTCGGCCATCTCCTTCATCACCATGATCTCCTCGACCGGCTCGGCGAGGTCCGCGTGCCGCTTGCGCGCTTCCCGGAGCTTCGCCAGGGCGGCGCGGTACGGTTCGTCGCGGTCGGCCAGGTAGTAGGTCCGAAGCGCCTCGCGGTCGGCGTCGGCGAGCTTCGCCGGGTCGGTCGTCAGGCGATCGGTCAGGGTCGTTCCGTCGTGGAGTTGGGCGGCTTCCACGGGAGTGAGGGCGCGGTCGAAGACCTGGAGTTCGTCGACCTCGCCGTCCTTGAAGCCGCGGTCGCGGAAGCGGTGGCCGACGGCCAGGTCGTCGGCGCCGCCGCCGGTGATGGTCTTGGTCAGGCAATCGCGGACGACGTCGAGCGCCGCGGGCTTTCCATCGACGTACAGCGAGACCCCCGACGCGCGGCTGGAGCCGTCGTAGGAAAAAACGACGTGTGTCCATTCGTCGATGGGGAGCGGTTCCTTCGCCCGGACGCCGATGGCGTTGCCGGGCCAGAAGTGGATGAGGCCGGCGGCGAGTCGGCCGTCCTCGATCATCAGTTCGTAGCCGCGGCTGCCGGCGTCGGTCCAGGCCATCGACCGTCGCAGGATCACCGCGCGGTCCTTGACGTCGGGCGTCTTGATCCAGAGCGCCAGCGAGAACGGCTGGAAGCGGTCGAAGTTCCCCAGGGGCAGGACGACGCCGTTCTCGCCGTCGAGCCGAAGCGCCTTGCCGACGCGGCCCTCGACCAGCGTCGGCGATTCCACGGTCGTCGCCGGCCTGGCTCCGTCGCGACGGTCGGGGGATTTGCCGTCGGCCAGGGCGTCGAACGGGAAGTCGCCGACGCGGCCGGCCAGTTCCACCGTCGGCGGCTTCGAGCGGTCGAGCCCGGCGAGCCACGTCTCGAAGGCCGGCGCGCGTTCCTCGGCGATCCGAGCGGCGTCGGCCTCGGCCGCCTTCACGCGCGCGGAGGCTTCGTCCAGGGCCTTCTGGCGGTCGACGTCGGCGAGCCAGAGGGTGGGGGTGGGGACGGCGTCGGTGAAGTGGGAGTAAAGACCGGACTCGTCGATGCTGTTGAAGAACGCCGAGAGCGAATAAAAATCTTTTTGCGTGATCGGGTCGAACTTGTGGTCGTGGCAGCGGGAGCAGTCGAGCGTCAGGCCGAGGAACGCCGAGCCGTAGGTGACGGTTCGGTCGTTGACGTACTCGATCCGCCATTCCTCCTCGATCGAGCCCCCCTCGTTGGTCTGGCGGTGGTGGCGGTTGAAGGCGGTGGCCAGGACCATTTCCCGCGTGGGGTTGGGCAAAAGGTCGCCGGCGAGTTGCCAGGTGACGAAGCGGTCGTAGGGAAGGTTCGCGTTGAACGCCTTGACGACCCAGTCGCGCCAAAGCCACATGGCGCGGTAGCGATCGGCCTGGTAGCCGTAGGTGTCGGCGTAGCGGGCGACGTCCAGCCAGTCGACGGCCATCCGCTCGCCGAAGCGGGGCGACGCCAGCAGGCGGTCAACCAATTTCTCATAAGCGTCGGCCGCCTGGTCGGCGACGAAGGCGTCGATCTCGTCGAGGGTGGGGGGCAGGCCGGTCAGGTCGAACGAGAGACGACGGATCAGGCGTTCGCGGGTGGCTTGCGGCGAGGGCGCGAGTCCTTCGGCCTCCAGCCGGGCCAGAACGAAGCGGTCGACGCCGTTGCGCGGCCAGTCGCCGCGGGCGACGTCGGGGAGCGGGGGGCGTTCGGGGGGGATGAAGGACCAGTGCCCCCTCCACTCGGCGCCTTGCTCGACCCAGCGGGTCAGGACGTCGATCTCCGCGGGCGTCAGCGCGCGGCCGAGGCTCTTGGGGGGCATGCGGTCCTCGTCGTCCTCGTCGGCGGTGACGCGGACGATCAGTTCGCTTTCGTCCGGATCACCGGGGACGACGGGGGGGAAGCCCGATTTGGCCTCCCCGAAAATGCCTTCCTTGAGGTCGAGCCGCAGCCCCGCCTTGCGATGGCCGGGGTCGGGGCCGTGGCAGGCGTAACACTTGTCCGAGAGGATGGCCCGCACCTGGCGGTTGAAGTCGACGCGGTCCCCGGCCGGGGGATCGGCGGCGGTCGCCGCGGCTCGGATCGTCAGGACCAGGCCGCACGCCGTCAGGAAGACCAGGACCGATCCTCGTCGCGACATGGCTCGCCTCCGGAGGGGCTCGACTCGGGCTGGCCCGTCGCGGACGTCACGGCGGGACGGACGATCGACGTTCAGTCTAGCGTCGCTGGCGGCCCCGGACAAATACTTGTAAAACGTCGATGAAAGGGGAGCGAGCGATGAACGGCGTCGAGGACCGCGGCCGCGCGCCGATCGTGGCGTTGCACGAGCGGTCGGGAACCTGGGGGCGGCAACTCCGGCCGCGGCTGTCTAAAGTTCGCGCGCGATGGTTCGAGACCCGGACGACGGCCGAGTTGCTGGCCGCGGTCGCGGCGCGCGCGTCTCCCGTCGTTCTGGTCGAGGCCGGGGCGGACCCCGAGCGGGCGCTTCGGGATCTGGCGGCGCTGTCGGAAACGGGCTCCGCGCCCTTGGTCCTGTTCCTGGACCCTTGGGACGACCGGCCCGAGACGCTTCGGCTGGCGGGCGAGCTTGGGGCGACGCTGGCGACGACGTCGAAGGCGATGACGCCGCCGGAAGTGGCCGATCTGATCGGCCGTTGGATCGCCCTGGCGGCGCGGGCCCAGACGCGCGAGGGCTGGTCCCGGCCAATCCCCGCCGACCCGGCGCGCGAGCCCGACGAGTGGATCGACGCGGTCGTCGCCGAGGCCGTCGCCGCGATGGAGTCCTAGCCCCCGGAGTTCGATCGGGATAGAATGGATCGCCGTCGGTCGAGCAAGGAACGAGATGCCCCTCTTTGAGGATGCCACCATAATGCCGGGCGAGTTGGACGCGGTGTTGACCGAGAAGGACGTGTTGGCGGCCCTCAAGGGCGTGAAGGATCCGGACCTGGGCCGCGACCTGGTGGACCTGGGGATGATCAAGGACGTCCGGATCGGCGAGGGCAAGGTATCGTTGGCGGTCAACCTGACCACCCCGGCGTGTCCGATGAAGTCGAAGATCGAGAACGACGTCCGCGGGGCGCTCAAGGCCCGGCTCCCGGAGGGGACGGAGTTCGAGATCCGGATGACCGCCGAGGTCCGCGGCAAGCGGCGGGCCGAAAGCGGCGACATCCCCGGGGTGAAGAACATCATCGCGGTGGGCTCGGGCAAGGGGGGCGTCGGCAAGTCGACGATGGCCGCGGCGATCGCCTACGGCCTTCGCGCCCACGGCGCGAGCGTCGGCCTGATGGATGCCGACATCTACGGCCCCTCCGTCCCCCACCTGGTCGGCGCCGCCGGCCGGCCGGCCGCCCGCGAGGACCGGATCCTTCCGGTCGAGCTCGACGGCCTGAAGCTGATCTCGATGGGCCTGTTGCTCGACCCCGACCAGGCGGTCGTGATGCGCGGGCCGATGCTCCACGGCATCGTCCAGCAGTTCCTCCACAAGGTCGAATGGGGGCGACTCGACTACCTGGTCATCGACCTTCCCCCCGGCACCGGCGACGTCCCCCTGAGCCTCTGCCAGTCGCTGCCGATCACCGGCGCGGTGGTCGTCTGCACGCCCCAGGAGGTCGCGCTGCTGGACGCCACCCGCGCCGTCTCGATGTTCCGCCAACTCCGCGTGCCGCTCCTGGGGATGATCGAGAACATGGCGTTCTTCGACGTCCTGGCCTACCTCAAGGAGCGCGGCGGCCCGGCCGCGCGCGCGTTCGTCGACGGCAAGACGTGCTTCGACTCCCCCGGCGACGAGCGCGTCCACCTCTTCGGCCAGGGGGGCGCGCGCCGCAAGGCCGAGGCGATGAACGTCCCGTTCCTGGGCGAGGTCCCGATGAACGTCTTCATCCGCGAGTCCGGCGACGTCGGCCAGTTGAAGGCGGCGCTCCAGGATGGCTCGCCGGCGCGGCCTTTCCTCATGAACGTCGTGGAGAACCTGGCGGCGCAGGTGAGCATCCGCAACGTCAAGAACGTGAAGATGCCCAAGCTGGAGATCATAAGCTGACTCCCGGCCGCGGCTTCCGACAGTGTTCGGCACGCGATTTGAGTCTCTCGAACACTGGGATGAAACCTCCCTTCTCCCCTTGTGGGAGAAGGTGGCCGAAGGCCGGATGAGGGGTGAATTCCCGCCGGCCTCTGGTCGCGCCCCCCCTCATCCGCCCCTTCGGGGCACCTTCTCCCACAAGGGGAGAAGGGGGGACGGCGTTGCCGGCCGCGATATGCAAATCGCGCCGAACAGTATCGCGGCGGTCCCCCTGGAATCCCAACCAAAGCGCGGGCGGCGACGTACTGGAATGGAGCCGGGCGGGATCGGGACGTCGACGTCCAGGCCCGCGACCTTTTTAAGGATGGAGCTTCGCGATGCGTTGGAAACCCGTGCTGTTCGCCTCCGCGTTCGCGCTCGTCGCCGTTTCGGCGCGGGCGCAGGTCTTGACCCAAACCACGATCGTCACGTCCAGGCCGGGAGTGGTCCTGGGCGCGCCGGTGGTGGCCGCTCCGATCTACCCGACGACCGTGGTCAGTCCCTACTCCGTCGCCTCGCCCGTGGTCGTCCGTCGGCGGGTGGTCGTGAGCCCCACGGTCTACGGCGCCCCCGCGGTGGTGGCCGGGCCGATCGTCCCGGCGCCGATGGTGGTGTCTCCGGTCGCCCCGATGGTCGTCCGCCGCGGCTGGGGACCGGGCCCCGGCTTCGGGTTCGGTCCTCGCCCCTGGGGATGGCGGGGCTGGTGACCGCCTAACGCTCGGGCGGGCCCCGCCGGATCATCGGAACTCCAGGCTTCGCCAGAGATACCAGCTCGCCACCGAGCGGAACGGCCGCCAGGCGTCGCCCAGGGGTTCGCACTCCCTGGGCGTCGGCGGCGCGGCCAGTTCGTGGATGTTCCGGAGCGCCGCGCGGACGCCGAGGTCGCCCGTCGGCCAGACGTCGGGGCGGTTGAGGGCGAAGATCAGGAACATGTGGGCGGTCCAGACGCCGACCCCCTTGATCGCCGTCAGCGCCTCGATGATGGCGTCGTCGTCCCAGTCGTGGAGCCGGTCCATCGGCGCGGAGCCGTCGGCGACCGCCTGGGCGACGTTCAGGACGTAGCGGGCCTTGGGCCGCGAGAGCCCGCACCCGCGCAGGGCGTCCTCCCCCAAGGCCAGGAGGCGATGGGGGTCGTAGGGGCGGCCGGCCAGGTCGTGGAGCCGGCCGGAGATCGACTCCGCCGCCTTGGTGGAGATCTGCTGGCTGACGATCGAGCCGACCAGCGACCCCAGACGGTCCTCCCTGGGCGTCAGCCGGCAGGGGCCGACGCGCGCGATCACCTCCTTGAGGCGGGGGTCGGCCTTGCGGAGATGGCGGACGGCCTTGGCCCAGGGATCGGCCGCGGCGGCGACGGTTCGGCTCATCAAGTCGGCTCCGGACGACGGTCCAAACACGGTCTTCCCCCCTCGCGGGGAAAGACAGACCGCGAAGCGGCCGGATGAGGGGGACGACGCGCGAGACGACCGTCGCGATTCGCGAAAGCCTTTCCGGGAAGCCTTTGACGCCGATGGCTTCCCGGCGCGTCCTCCCCCTCATCCGGCCCTTCGGGCCACCTTCCCCCGCGAGGGGGGAAGGCCGTTATATCAGCCTCAACGCCCTGATGGGGCAGACCGTTAGCGCGTGGCGATCAACTGGGCCAGCGGCCGGACGACGCGCGGGATGACCGACTTTTGGAGCAACTCCTCGCCGACTTCCCGCTGGCGGCGGAACGACTCCACAAACGACGTGTCCGGGCCGCTGCCCCAGTACTGACGGATCTTCAGGTAGAGGCTGATCTGGTCGTCGGGAAACTCGCCGGTGCGGACCTGGTAGGCGTTGGTCCGGGTCTCGATCGACAGCCGGGCCTGAAGCTGGCACGACTCGTCCAGGGCGATCGTCAGCGAGGGCTCGAAGTTGACGATTTTCTGGGGACGCGGTCCCTCCAGCAAGCCCTCGAAGGCCGAGCCCACCCCCAGCGCCTCGGCGACGACCTCGTCGTGGTTGCCGTCGTAGGTGAAGTCGAAGCCGAAGGTTACGTCGAGCGCCTCGCAGTCCAGCAGGCTGATGGAGAGCAGGTGCGGGGCCAGTTCCAGGACCAGTTCGTGCTGTTTGTAGGCGTCGGCCAGCGATTCGGGGTTGGAGCAGTCGGAGACCAGCCGGCGGGCCTCGATCGCCACGGTGCGGTAGAAGTCCTGGTCCTTGTCGCTTTCCAGCACCAGGTCGCCGTTCTCCTGCGCCTGGAAGTTGCGCAGCTCCGGGAAGCCCTTGCGGATCTGCTCGAAGAAGTGGAGGACCGTGTCGCGGCCGTCGGGAAGCTCCATCTCGGTATTCAGGTTGAGGTTGACGTAATAATCGTCGGCGTCGCTATTGTATCGGTTCATCCCAAGGGCCTCTTCGCTTGGCTCGCTGCTTCCATCCCGAGGCCGGCGCGTCGCGGCCTCCCGGCTTCGATCCCCGGCCGTCCATACTGTACAGGCATCTGCCTGATATTCTATCAGAAATCCCCGAGGCGGGGAAACGGAACGTGCGATTCCAGGCGGTTCGGGCGCGTGCGTGTTCGAGCGGTGGTTGGTTGTCAGACGCGGGGGCGGCCGGTTTCGGGATGTCGGATGCGGACGGGGGGGAGGGAGTCGGGGTCGCGGGAGGGGTCGACGAAGGCGCGGAGACGGTCCTCGGCGAGGCGGGGATCGGCGGGGACGGCCAGGGCGGCGCCGTCCCTGGAGGCGGGGAAGCGGGCGACGACCTCGCCGTCGTCGACGCCGATCGGCACGGCGCGGGGGTTGGCGACGACGACCAGGGGGGGCGTTTCGGCGCCGGGGGGATCGGTGCGGACGGCCAGGGTCCAGGGACGGCCGGGGAGCCAGGGTCGTTTCCAGCGGTACGAGACGGTGATTTCCGGATTGGGTCCGGGGGCGACGGTCGCCGCGGTCGGCTCGGCGCCGGGGGAGAATCGCGGCCCGTCCTCGGCGTCCTCGCGGGAGAAGACGCGGACGTGCCAGTGGTTGGCGCCGTCGCCGCCGTCGGCCGAGGGAGGCGTGGGGGCGATCAGGGTCCAGCCGCCGAGTTGGTCGTACTCGCCGCGGGCGACGTCGAACCGAAGGGCTTCCGGGTCGTCGGGGCCGTCCGGAGGTTGGCCGCGGCGGGCGACGACGCGGGCGGAACGGGCGTCGGCGGGCCAGGTCCACCGAAGCTGGATCCGGGCGACGTCCGGCGCCGCGACCAGCGGGTCGAGGCGTTGGGCGCGCAGGTCGGTCGGGTCGGCCAGCCGGGTCAGCCACGCGCCTCGGCCGACGATCAGGCGGCCGTCGACGGCCGTCAAGGGGGTGTAATAGCGGTTGGAGGAGTCGATGGGATCGAAGTCGTCGGCCGCGCCGGGGCGGCTGGGCTCGATCCAGGCGCCCTCGACGGCCTCGACGTCGGCCGTCGTGACGATCGCGCCGGGAGGATGGGGCAACGGGGCCGCGGCGCGTCTCAGCCGAACCGCGCCGCGGGCGGGCTCGTCCCATTCGATTCGGACGCGGCCCGTGGGGGCGAGCGTGACGCGAGGGGGGCCGACGGGGACGACCTCCGGGCCGGCGGTCACGGAGATCGTCGCGCCCCGGGAGGGGAAGCGGCGGCCCTCGGGCGAGCGGTAGACGGCGAAGACGCCGTAGTGGTGGACCCGGCCCTCCTCGACGTCGCGGTCGACGGCCGAGTCGTGGGCGGCGGCGATCCGGTCGCCGTGGCGGGGGTTGCGGGGGACGAGCGTTTCGTTGCGGATCGCGCGGATCTCGACGGCCCCGGGCGGCGCGGTCCAGGTCAGGAGGATTTCGCCCTCGCGGGCCAGGGCGCGAAGGTCGCGGACGTCGGGGAGGAAGGCGATCGGCCCGGCGGCGACGGCCGTGATCGACTCGGCCTCGCCGCGGCGGCTGACCACGGCGTAGCTGACCGTCGCGCCCGGCTCGACGGTCGCGTCCAGGAACTCGGCCGATCGGGTCCGGCCGATCACGACGCCGTCGGCGGGGTGTTCGGGAAGCTCGCCGGGCTTGCGGAGGATCGCGAACTCGGGCGGGTCGAGGCCGTCGGGCTCGGGAGGACTCCAGGAGAGCCGGACGCCGTCGGCCGCGACGTGGGCGTCCAGGTTCGTCGGGGCGTCGGGCGGACAGCGCTTTCGACCCTCCACCGCCGCGGCCAGATCGGCGGCCAGATGGAGGGCGCGGGCGTAGAGGTGGCGGGCCTCCGGCGGGTCGGTTCGTTCCAGGCGGCGGCCCCTGGCGGCGAGGGCCTCGGCCTTGCGGAGCCGCTCGGCGATCCGGTCGCGAGCCGCGGCGATCTCGATCGACCCCGGCGGCATGAGCTTCCGCCACTCGGCCAGCGCCCGCGCCGCCTCCACCAGCCTTGAGCCGGCCTCGGCCTGCTCGAACCGCGCGCGAAGGTCGTCGATCTCCCGCGCGCGCTCGGCGATCTTGGCCATGCCGTTGCGCGCGCCGGCGTGTTCCGGCGCGTACCGCCGGACCTCCGCCAGATGGCGTTTGGCCGCGGCCAGGTCGTGCATCCGGAAGGCGTGCTGAGCGGCGGCGAAGTGCGTCAACAGCGCCTCGCGCAGCGCCATCCGGAAGCCGCAGGCGCATTTTTTGGCGTCGACCAGGTTCGACCGCTTGCAGACCGGGCACTCCCGGCGCAGCGACGCGCCGCAGTGTCGGCAGCGGGCGGTGGCGGCGCTTCGGGCGGTCGGCGGCAGTTCGGTGACGCCCGCGCAGTTGCGGCAGCGAAGGACCTTGGTCCCCGCCGGCCTCGCCGCCGCGCCCGACGTCGCCGTCGGCGCGTCGGTCGCCGCGCCCGCCTTGCGGCCGGCGCGTCGGATCAGGCGATGGGCGCGATCCGGCGGGATCCCCTTCGAGCCGGCCTCGTCGATCAACGCGACGTGGGTGCCCGAGTCGATCCGGACCAGCCCCTTGAGCGCGAACGCGGCGGTCTCCACGAATCGCTCCTCGGCTTCCGCGACCAACGCGCGGTCGTAGCGGGCGCGCGATTCGGCGTCGCCGAGGTGGGTCTGCGCCAGAGTGACGGCCTCCAGCCAGGCGGTCTTCTCGGCGGTCACCTGGGTCTTCTTCATCCACCGCCTTCGCTCCTCGTCGGCCCGATCGGCGATCAGGGCCAGGGGGGCGTCGCGGAAGAGGCCGAGGGCGTCGTACAGGTCGCGGCGGTCGAGGTGGTCCAACGCCATGCGGATCTGCCGGCGGGTGGAGGGGTCCAGCGCGTCGGGAGGGGGGCGGTCGTCGTCGTCGGGGTCGACGGCCGCGGCGTCGGCGGCGCTCAAGGTGGGATACGCCGCCGTCAGCCGTCGCAGGGCTTGCCCGTCGACGCCGAGGCGTTCGGCCTCGCGGCCCAGCAGGTCGAGGTCGGCCGGGGCCAGGCCCCCCTTGGCGGCGCGGAGGCGGACCAGGCGGTGCAGCTCGTCGAGCGCCTCCTCGCGGCGAGCGACTTCGGCTGCGGCCCGTTCGGCGTCGTAGGCGGCGCGAGCCTCCGGGCCGCTCAGAAGCGCGGCGCGCAAGGCGGGGATCTCGTCCAGATGGCGCTGGTTGGCGTGCCGGGTCTTGGGGTTGCGCGTCCCCATCGACCACGCGGGCTGTTTCTTCTTGAGCGCGGCCTCGATCGCGCCCGCGGAGGCCGCCGCGTCGACCCCCAGCCGTTCGTAGTAATCTGGGACCATGTCTTGATCGATCGCCTTGTCGCGCCCGGCCGCACCCCTATGATGGACATTGTAGTCTCTCTCCGACGATAGCGGGCGTCCGTCCTCGCCGCCGGCTCGCGGAATCGATCGACGGCCGCCGCGCGGGACGGCGTCGGGAAGGAGCGATCCGAGCCATGACCCCCAGCGTGAAGATCACCACGACCCAGCACGAAGGCCGGACGTTGGCCTCCGGCGGCTCGCCGTGGGAGGCGTCCGTCGGCTATTCGCGGGCGGTGCGGGTCCGCGACCGGATCCACGTCAGCGGGACCGTCGGCGTGGAGGCCGACGGCAAATACCCGCCGACGCTCGGCTCGCAGACGCGGCGGGCCTTCGCCATCATCGCCGCGGCGGTCGAGGCGCTCGGGGGCAAGCTTTCCGACGTCGTGCGGACGCGGGTGTACGTCACCGACATCTCCCAGTGGAGGCAGGTCGCCGAGGTCCACGGCGAACTCTTCGGCGAGATCCGACCGGCCATGGCGATGGTCCAGGTCGCCGCGTTGATCGACGCCGAGGCCCTCGTCGAGATCGAGGCCGAGGCCGAGGCCGAAGTCTGAGAATCTGTCCCATAAGCGGGCAAAGGGCGAGCATCTCGGTCTTCCCCCCTCGCGGGGGAAGACAGACCGCAGAGCGGCCGGATGAGGGGGACGACGCGCGAAGGGCCGCCGGAATTCGCGAATGGCCGCCCGGGAGGCCTTGGACGTCGATGGCGTTTTGGCTCGTCCCCCCTCATCCGGCCCTTCGGGCCACCTTCCCCCGCGAGGGGGGAAGGCCGTTGATCCGACGTCTTCCCCCCTCGCGGGGGAAGACAGACGCCGAAGGCGTCAGATGAGGGGGACGACGCGCGGGACGACCGTTGGAATTCGCGAAAGCCCGTCCGGGAGGCCTTGGACGTCGATGGCGTTTTGGCTCGCCCCCCCTCATCCGGCCCTTCGGTCCACCTTCCCCCGCGAGGGGGGAAGGTCGTCACGCCGGCCGCGACGCTCTTATGGAACAGATTCTGAGACGACCCGACCGGCCCGCGCGACGCCGAATCGGTCTTCGCGGAAATCGACGCGGTCGCTAAAGTCGTGATCGCGCGCGACCGCTCCCGCCGATGAGGAAGAAGGATTCTTCAAGCGAGGCGGCGCGAAACGGCGTCAATCCGGGACGGATCGAGGCACACGCCATGGATGGATCGAAGCGCGGGCTCGTCGTGCTTTCGTGCATGCACCGAAGCGGTTCGAGCCTGACGGCGAACCTGTTGCAGCGGTTGGGGATGTCGCTGGGGCCGTTCGAGTTGATCGCCGCGGCCCCGAGCAACCCCTACGGCCACTTCGAGGCCCTGCCGTTCCACATCCTCAACCGGCGGGTCCAGGAATGGGCCTTCGGCTTCGCCGACGACGTTCCCAGGGATCCGGCGGTCCTGGCGCGGTTCCTGGAGACCCGCGGCGCCTGGCCGGTCGGCCGGCCGATCCCGGAGGAGTGGATCGACGAGGGCGAGCAAGCCGTCCGCGCCCTGATCGAAAGCGGCCCGGTCTCCGGCTTCAAGGACCCGCGCACTCCGCTGGTCTGGCCGTTCTGGCGACGGGTCTTCGAGCGACTCGAGGACGTCGAGATCGTCGTGGCGAACCTCCTGCGCTCGCCTCACGAGATCGCCATGAGCCTTTGCTCGCGCAGCGAAGGCGCGATGGCCTACTGGACGGCCCTGGACGTGGTCGGCGTCCACCTGGAGCGGATGAAGGCCGCGGCCGACGCCGGAGGAGGCGTCCAACACGTCGTCCGCTTCGGCACGCCTCGTTTCTGGGACGACATGAAGGCGCTCGCCGTCGCCTGCGGCCTGACCTGGGACGAGACGACCGCCCGCGACGTCTACGACCCGACCTGCGTCCACCACAAGCCGGCGGCCGTCTCCCACCCGGCGCAGGCGGTCCTCGACGAGTTGGGGCGCGACGCCTGGGCCGAGTTCGACCCGGCGGAGAACGCCGTCCGCCTGGCCCGCGACGCCCGCAAGTACGAGGCCGTCATGCACGGCCGGGTCGTCGCCCTGCAAGAGGGGGGCGAACGTCTTCGACTCGAACTGGACTCCGCCCGCCAGGCGATGGCCGAGGGCGAGAAGGGCCTTCGACTGGCCCTCACCACCCTGGAACACTCCGAGAAGCACGTGACCATCCTGGTGGAGCGCGTGACCTCCCTCCAGGAGCGCCACCTTCAGACGGAGCAACTGCTGACCCACGCCCAGAACGGCCTGACCCACGCCCAGAACGGCCTGGCCCACGCCCAGAACGGCCTGGCCCTCGCCAACGACCGCGTCGTTGAACTCGACGCGCTGCTCGAACGCGCGCGGGAGCGCGAAGAGAGGCGCTGGCGGGAGAACGTCGACTTGCGGCGGAAGCTCGACAAGTACGAGTCCCACGCGATCATCGGCGCGGCCCTGCGGGGACGCCGCCAGATCCGACAGTTCTGGCTCAAGCTCCGCCACCTGGGCCCCAACGGCGAGCCCCGCGCCTCGCGGGTCGATCGACCCGTGTGAGCGGAGGCGGCTTGACTCAGGCGAGGATGCGCGACGTCCCCTCTCCCGCCGGGAGAGGGCGCCGCGCAGCGGCGGGTGAGGGTCGCGGCGCTTCGCGGGCGCCGTCGATCGCGCCGGGGATGGGCCGACGCTTCGCTTTTTCCTAACCGTCACGGATTTTGGGGGTTGTGAACATAACGTCCTTCCCCCCTCGCGGGGGAAGGTGGCCCGAAGGGCCGGATGAGGGGGGGCGGGTCGAAACGCCATCGACGTCCAGGGCTTCCCGGACGAGCTTTCGCGAATTCCAACGGTCGTCCCGCGCGTCGTCCCCCTCATCTGACGCCTTCGGCGTCTGTCTTCCCCCGCGAGGGGGGAAGACGTCGGATCAACGGCCTTC
>Ga0209916_1000861_pt1 | contig 36988 bp, 36 predicted proteins | sample ThiBio_1000_plan_FD_183956 | JGI IMG/M metagenome (GOLD analysis project Ga0209916, IMG submission 183956) | Wastewater bioreactor microbial communities from Cape Town, South Africa - Thiocy_solids_2 (SPAdes) | ecosystem: Engineered > Bioreactor > Thiocyanate-remediating > Anaerobic-Aerobic ... | reverse complement strand
AAAATTAAATACCCCGCCCCGGCGGGGCTTTTTATTGCATAAAATAAATTCCGAACTCGTTCGAGAGTTTATTTTATGCAATAAAAAAAGCACGAAGTGCCTGTTTAATTTTGTTTAGCCTCCCCCCTCCAACGGGATCACCGCAGGTAATCCCAAACAATAATTCCGAACTTGTTCGGTAGTTTATTTTATGCAATTAAAAAAGCACGAAGTGCCTGTTTAATTTTGTTTAGCCTCCCCCCAAACGGGATCACCGGAGGTAATCCCAATCAATAAATTCCGAACTCGTTCGAGAGTTTATTTTATGCAATTAAAAAAGCACGAAGTGCCTGTTTAATTTTGTTTAGCCTCCCCCCAAACGGGATCACCTCAGGTAATCCCAATCAATAAATTCCGAACTTGTTCGAGAGTTTATTTTATGCAATAAAAAAAGCACGAAGTGCCTGTTTAATTTTGTTTAACCTCCCCCTCAAACGGGATCACCGGAGGTAAACCCAATCAATAATTCCGAACTTGTTCGAGAGTTTATTTTTTGCAATAAAAAAAGCACGAAGTGCCTGTTTAATTTTGTTTAGCCTCCCCCCTCCAACGGGATCACCGCAGGTAATCCCAAACAATAATTCCGAACTTGTTCGAGAGTTTATTTTTTGCAATAAAAAAAGCACGAAGTGCCTGTATTCTTTGTATTTTATTTTTCTTGAAATAAAAAAAGCACGGAGTGCCAAATCCTCACAAATAATCTGGTTTGATAATTGAAATGTAATTTTAATTATTAAGAAACGACTTTATGGAAAAAATTAAAACCTCAAGGCTCCTCCAATATTTCCTTCAGGGATTGTTGATCCTGGGCCCCTTTGCACTTACCGTTTATGTTATTTACATCGTCTTTGAAAAAATAGATAACATCCTTCGACCCGCTATTAATATTCCCGGACTGGGCTTTCTGATTATTATCGCATTCATTATAATTACCGGATGGCTGAGTAGTTTTTTTGTTTTGAACAGGCTGCTCTCCTTTTTTGATCACATTCTGGAAAGGACTCCCGGCATTAAATTACTCTATTCCTTTCTCCGCGATTTCTTTGAAGCATTTGCCGGCAACAAGAAAAAATTTACCCAAAATGTATTGGCCAATGTGGATTATGCAGATGTTTGGCGTGTGGGTTTCATCACTCAACAGGATATGTTGAATTTTGGGATGAAAGATTATGTGGCTGTGTATTTGCCAATGGCCTATTCTGTGGCGGGAAATGTGTATATTGTTCCGAGACAAAACATCAGATTGATTCCGGGAATCAGCGCTTCCGATGCAATGAAATTTGCTTTGAGTGGTGGTGTATCACAAAAGGAAGAAAATACTGAAGACTCCAATCAACCGGACCAAAATTAAATGTATGAAGAAGATCATCCTGACCCTATTCCTCACTTCGTTTTACAGCTATGTTTATTGCTGGGGATTTTTTGGTCACAGGATGATCAATGAATATGCAGTTTTTTTATTGCCTCCTGAAATGTTGGTTCTGTATAAACCCAACATTGAATTTATCAGAGAGCATGCTGTGGATCCTGACAAACGCAGATATGCTGTAGCTGCCGAAGGGCCGAGACACTTTATTGATATTGACGTTTATGGAAAATATCCTTTTGACAGCCTGCCGAGAAAATACAATGATGCAATAGAAAAGTACGGTAGTGATTTTGTAATTGAAAATGGAATTGTACCTTGGTATGTTCAAACGATGTATTACCGGTTGGTGGATGCGTTTAAGAAAAAAGAATTTTCAAAAATAATGAAGTACAGCGCCGATCTGGGGCATTATGTTTCGGATGCTCATGTGCCGCTTCATGCAAGCAGCAATCATAACGGACAGAAAACAAATCAGAAAGGGATTCATGCTTTCTGGGAGAGCAGGGTTCCGGAATTGCTGGCAAATAAACAATTCGATTTCTTCATTGGCAAAGCAGATTATATCCGGAATCCCGGCAATTATATTTGGGACAGGGTTTTGGAAAGTGCTTTGGCTGCGGATTCTGTACTGAAAGTGGAAGCCGGGATGAATCGGAAATTCAGCAACACCTCTAAATATTCTTTTGAAGAAAGGAATGGAGTTTTTATAAGGCAATACTCCTCTGCTTATACAACGGAATACCACGAAAGGTTGAATAATATGGTGGAACGACGGATGCGGATGGCTATTTTTTCTGTGGCTTCCTTCTGGTATTCTGCATGGATAGACGCCGGCCAGCCAGACTTGCACGAGTTTGCCAATAAGAAATTTTCGGACGATGATTTGAAAGATTTTGAATCTCTCAATCAGGCATGGATCAAGGGGAAAGAATTGGGAAGGGAGCACGAGGATTAGCAAAAAGAAATTGAGAACTGTTTTTTCTTTTCAGGGAATAAATATTTTCACCAATGGAAAAAATTGACAATCTGCGTTAAAGGAAAATTGTAATTTGCCCCGGTATGCTTCAGCAACTTTTTATCAGGAATTATGCAATCATTGATTCCATAAAAATCAATTTTACCGGGAGCCTGAATATTATTACCGGTGAAACCGGCGCAGGGAAAAGCATACTTATGGGCGCACTCGGATTGATATTGGGCGACAGGGCCGATACCTCTGTATTGCTTGAAAAAAATGAGAAATGTGTGGTGGAAGGCCAATTTGAGAATAATCCTGAAGAAGTAAGTGGTTTTTTGAAGCAAAATGATCTTGATGAAGATACTTTGCTCATTATCCGCAGAGAGATTTCCCCGTCTGGTAAATCGCGCGCATTCATTAATGATACCCCCGTCACTTTAAATCAATTGAAAGATCTGGCTGCCATGCTGGTGGACATGCACCGGCAGTTTGAAATTCAAAATCTCAATAAAAGTGATTTTCAGTTGCAGGTATTGGATTCTCTTTCAGGGAATGTGACTTTGATTTCCGATTATAAATCCTGTTTTGAGCGGTTTAAAAATACTTCGGTTCAATTGGAAAAATTGGTAGAGGAGCAAACTGCTGAGAATAAAGAGTATGATTACACGAAATTTTTATTTGAAGAATTGAATCATGCTGATTTTAAGGAAAATGAAATCGAGCAGGCTGAGAGTGAATTAAAAATGATGGAACATGCAGAAGGAATCAAAGAAAATTTATCCCGTGTAACCCATATTCTGACAGAGGGTGAAGAACCGGTAATTCAGCAATTGAAGTCAGTGCTGAACGGATTGGAAAGCATCAAAAGTTATGTTCCGGAACTTGATTCTCTCACAGAACGTTTGAAATCTTCATGGATAGAACTAAAAGATATTTCAGATGAACTGGAATCAGTAAATGACAAAGTTTCCTTCAGCGAAGCGGAGATGAGCAGATTGAACGAGAGAATGGATCTCGCTTACACATTACTCAAAAAACACGGAGCAAAGACGACGGAGGAATTGTTGAAGATCAGGCATCAGCTTGAAAAAAAACTGGAGAGATCCGGTGATTTATCAAATGAAATTGAACATCTGAAAAAACAAAATGAAGTTCTCGAATCCGAATTAGTAAAAATCGCTTCTCAGCTTTCTCAAAAACGGCGTGCACAATTGCCTTCGTTTTCAAAGAAAGTAAATCAATTGCTTCGCAATGTGGGGATGCCCAATGCATCTTTTAAAGTGAGTGTAATGGATTTGGAAATTCCGGGAACTGATGGTATGGACAAAGTGGAGTTTTTGTTTAATGCGAATAAAACAGATTTTCAACCCATCGCCAAAGTAGCGAGTGGAGGGGAATTGAGCAGGTTGATGCTTATCATCAAATCATTGGTAGCTGGCAGTATGCAAATGCCCACATTGATTTTTGATGAGATAGATTCTGGTATCAGTGGCGAAGCAGCCAAACAGGTGGGGAATATCATCAAAGACCTTTCACGGCAGCATCAGATTTTACTGATTACCCATCAGGCACAAATTGCAGCAAAGGCCTACACCCATTTTTTTGTATTCAAGGAGAACAGGGACGGACGTATCCTTACAGGTATCAGGTTGCTGAATAAGGAAGAGCGAATCAAAGCAATTGCCACCATGCTCAGCGGAGATAAACCAACACCGGCAGCATTTGAGAATGCCCGTGAAATGATGAACTAAATCCATTCCAATAAAATATTTTACTTTCGGCCAATTAATTATTATCCGATATGAGTTACAATCTTTTGAAAGGAAAAAAGGGAATTATTTTCGGCGCTCTCGACGAAAAATCCATTGCATGGATTACCGCCATCCGTTGTCACGAAGAAGGAGCTTCCATTGTGCTGACCAATGCACCGGTGGCTATGAGAATGGGCGCCATCAATAAACTGGCAGAACAGATAAATGCACCGGTCATTCCATGTGATGTTACCAGCGATGACGACATGAACAACCTCATCATGAAATCTATGGAGCACTTTGGCGGCAAATTTGATTTCATCCTTCACAGTGTGGGTATGAGCCTGAATATGCGCAAAGGAAAATCTTACACGGAACTGAATTACGGATTTACCCAAAAAACATTTGATATTTCATCGGTGAGTCTTCACCGTTTGCTGGCTACTACATGGAAACACAATGCGCTTAATGAATGGTCTTCCATTGTTGCATTGACCTACATTGCCGCACAGAGAGTTTTTCCCGGATACAGCGAAATGGCTGATGCCAAAGCATTGCTCGAAAGCATTGCACGCAGTTTCGGCTATCACTACGCTTTGAAAAATAAAGTAAGGGTAAATACAGTTTCTCAATCTCCCACACGTACGACCGCAGGAACGGGGGTAAAAGGTTTTGAGGGGTTTATCCGATACGCAGAAAAAATGAGCCCGTTGGGTAATGCAACTGCAGCGGATTGTGCCAATTACATCACAACATTATTCAGCGATCTCACCAAATATGTTACCATGCAAAACCTCTATCATGATGGTGGGTTCTCTTCAACGGGAGTCTCCAATCAGGTAATTGACCAGATGGAAATTGACCTTCCCAAATAGAATTTCTGACAAGTTATAAAAATGAAAAAACCGCCCTTCTTAGGCGGCTTTTTCATTTAATTTCATTTGATGATGAAACCTAATATTCATCCTCATTAAAGAAGAAGTCTTCCTGACTTGGGTAATCGGGCCATATATCTTCAAGTCCCTCATAAATCTCTCCACCCTCATCATCCAGTTCCTGGAGGTTTTCCACTACTTCAATAGGTGCACCGCTTCTGATGCTGTAATCTATGAGTTCGTCTTTGGTAGCTGGCCAGGGGGCTTCTTCAAGGTGTGAGGCTAGTTCAAGCGTCCAAAACATATAAAGACATTTTCTTGTTTAACAAAATTTTTCCTGCTCTCAAATTTTCCGCAAATGTAAAAGTTATATCCGTATAACCAAACTTACTTTTAAGAACAGAAAATCATCCTAATGATGTCCTATATAAGCAGAATGTTACAAATGAAATCCTAATTTTCTGCAGAATGATCCCTTCCTTTATTTTCCTTTATTTTTGGTCATATGTTAAATGCAACTGGCCTGTACAAGAGCTATGGTTCCCTGCAGGTTTTAAAGGGAGTGGATATCCGGATTGATAAAGGAGAAGTGGTTTGTATTGCCGGCAGTTCAGGTGCAGGGAAAAGCACGCTGCTGCATATTCTCGGTACGTTGGATACGGCTGACAAGGGAAAAATATTTTTGAATGATATTGAAATCACGCAATTCAATAAAAAGAAACTGGCGTCTTACCGGAATAAATACATTGGTTTTGTTTTTCAGTTTCATCATTTATTACCCGAATTTACCGCACTTGAAAATGTGTGCATCCCGGGATGGATTTCGGGCGCCCCAACAAACCAGGTAAAATCGAAGGCAGAAGAATTGCTCACTTTGCTCAACCTGAAAGACAGAATGGAACACAAACCTTCGGAACTTTCAGGAGGGGAGCAACAACGGGTGGCTGTGGCAAGGGCGCTCATTAATTCGCCGAGTATCATTCTGGCAGATGAGCCAACGGGGAACCTGGATTCTCAAAATGCGATGGAACTGCACCAACTCTTCATCGATTTGCGCGACCGTTATGAGCAGACTTTTCTCATCGTTACCCACAACGAACAACTGGCTGGCATGAGCGACCGTTTACTACACATGAAAGACGGGATTATCTCCTAAATTTTTAATTAAAATGAAAGGCTTCATTACAGTTTTATTGCTGATTTGCAGCAATACGTTTATGACCCTCGCATGGTATGGGCATCTGAAACTAAAAGTAACCGGTAAACTTGCCGGCGTCAGTCTTGTGCTCGTTATCCTGATGAGCTGGGGAATTGCATTATTTGAATACATGTTTCAGGTTCCGGCAAACAGGATTGGTTTTAATGAGAATGGCGGCCCATTCTCGCTTTGGCAGTTGAAGGTCATTCAGGAAGTAGTTACTCTTACGGTGTTTACGGGATTTATGTTTTTATTTTTCAAAAACCAACCTTTGCGCTGGAATCACCTGGCTGCTTTTGTTTTGCTCATTGGGGCAGTTTATCTCATGTTCAGGGAATAGTTTTCTAACGTATTTATTAGTTATTTTGCAATCCAAAATTTATAATTATGCTAAAGGATAAAATACTCATTATCGGAGCTTGCGGACAAATAGGTGTGGAACTGACATTGGCCCTCAGAAAAATATATGGGAACAATCACGTGGTAGCTGCTGATCTGCGCGAGGAGAATCCATTGTTAAAAGGGACAGGCCCCTATGTAACCCTCGATGTGTTGAATAAGGAAATGTTGCATGTGATGGTAATCCGTCAAAATATTACACAGATTTATTTGCTGGCGGCCATACTTTCGGCGACCGGTGAAAAAAATCCTCTTCTTGCCTGGTCTTTAAATACCCAGAGCCTTTTGAATGTACTGGAAATAGCAGAAATTGAAAATGTAAAAAAAGTATATTGGCCCAGCAGCATCGCTGTTTTTGGCCCATCAAGCCCCAAAGTAAAATGTCCGCAGAAAACCATTCTGGAACCGACAACCGCTTATGGCATCAGCAAGTTTGCGGGAGAATTCTGGTGCAATTATTTTTTCCATCGTTACAAAGTAGATGTGAGAAGTATTCGCTATCCGGGATTGATCAGTTATAAAAGCCAGCCCGGCGGAGGTACCACGGATTATGCAGTTGAAATTTATTACGATGCACTGGAAGAAAAAAAATACAATTGCTTTTTAAAAGAAGATACCTACCTACCCATGATGTATATGCCCGATGCCATCAGGGCAACCATTGAATTGATGGAAGCGCCTGCTGAAAAAATAAGTGTTCGTACATCATACAATATTCATGGCATGAGTTTTTCGCCAAAAGAAATAGCTGCTGAAATTAAAAAACACATTCCCGGATTTAAGATCACCTATAATCCGGATTACCGCCAACCTATTGCGGATAGCTGGCCGCAAAGTATTGACGACAGCGTTGCACGTGAAGATTGGAAATGGAAACCGGAATACAATCTCGAATCTATGAGCAGCGATATGCTGAAAAATATCCGATTGAAGAAAGTCGAAAGATAGGCGAAGGATAAGGTTTCAACCGTTCATTCAGGATGTTCAAATTTTGGTAATTATACTAAAAAAATAAGTCGTCAGGAAATAAAAATTTATAAAAGACGTTGTGCACTTTTCCTTTTATAATTAAGAATAAATATTCTATTATTGCGGTTTATTTTATTTTATAACAATCAAAAAAACAATCAAAAAATGAAAAAGGTTATTCTTTTACTTGCCGTAGTAACTTTTATTGGGTTCTCGGCAAAAGCTCAAACAAGTGCAACATTCGGGTTTAAAGCCGGGATGACTGGAAGCAACATGAAATTCTCAGGTAGTGGTATGTCGATTTCTATGACAACCAAAATTGGTTTTTATGCCGGAGCAATGGCTGATATCGGGATTTCTGAAAATTTCGGAATTCAGCCTGAACTTTATTATTCCATGATGGGCGCCAAATCTGGTAATGATCCGGAGTTTGGAAATGGAAAAGTAGATTTAAGTTATGGAAACCTTCCAATCCTCTTTAAGTATAAGAGTGAAGGATTTTCAGCATTCCTTGGCCCTCAGATCGGAGTACTTTTTTCTGCCAAAGACAAAGAAAGTGGTGGTCCGACAGTGGATATAAAAAATCAATTCAAATCAACTGACTTCTCCGGAATCATTGGAGCAGGATATACGCTTACAAATGGATTTGGGTTTGATGCGCGTTATCAATTAGGCTTCACCAACGTAGGCAAGGGAAGTGATTTACAGGGAGTAACAGTGAAGAATAATGGATTTATGGTGGGTGTCCATTATTTTTTCAATAAAGGAGCGAAGTAAGACGTTAATATGTTTTAATGAGCCGTTTCAAGATCTGAAACGGCTTTTTTTATTCAACAGCTTCGTAAATATGAAAAAACATTTTCTTCTTTTTCTGATGTTGATATGTACTTTATTTTGTGATGCACAATCAGCGCATGAAAAAAAAACAAACTTTTTTGCAGAAGCGGGTATCGGGCCTGCAACAGGTGTTTCCAGGTTGGTTTATACTAAATTTTTAAATGTCAGGGGAGGGGTAATTTATTCAGCTTCCGAAAAAGTGGACTTGCTGGGTTCCCTCGGTTATGTTTATTTTTTCAGAAGGAAAAACAAGACGGGTGTTTCATTCGTGCCGTTGACGGCAGGTGTTGATTATAAAATGTCATCAAAGGTATTTATCGAAATGCAAATGGGTGGCGCCTTCCTGACTGAAGACAAAACCTTATATTTTATAATTGAACCCGGGGGTGGATTTCAGTTCGATAACCACAACGCTTTAAGGGCCTCTTATGATGGCTTTGTAACTAATGGTTTGGTTATAGGAGGAATCTCTTTTACGTACAGGCATACTTTTTAGGCTGTATGATCTTTAACATTTTTCAGCTTTTTCTATTTTATTTTCCATAGATATTTGCAATTATCATTAACAAACAAAACAAAAAAAATGAAAAAGATTATTTTGTCTTTCGCAATTCTGGCTTTCACGGTTGGAGCCAAAGCTCAGAAACACAATGTAGGTGCAACGACCGCAAACGTGGCCGTAAATATTGGTGCTGCCACTGAATCAGGCTATAAATTAGTTTATGGAGCCGATCTTCAGGTTGAACATTCACTATCCCCCACTTTGAATATTACAGGAAGTGCGGGATTTGAAAATTTTCACTGGAGTGAGGCAGGATTTTCCGGTAATGATGGTTTTATTCCGGTCCTGGTGGGAGCCAAGGCCTTCTTTGGTGAATCAAAAGCCTATGCACACGCCCAATTGGGCGCTGGTTTTTCTACCCACTCAAATGGAGGAACTTTTTTTGCGTATGCTCCAAGTATCGGTTATTACCTCAGTGACAATCTGGATGCTTCTGTGAAATACCTCGCCTTTAGTAAGAACAGCCATACACTTGGTACAATAGGTGTGAGAGTAGCCTACAACTTCTAAAAACTAAAGATTTAATTTTAAAAGGCTTTCAGAAATGAAGGCCTTTTTTTTGGTGTGTCAGGCAATTTTGGAATGAATTATCTTCAGGATTTGCATTAGTTAATATTTTTTGTAATACATAACCGGCTTAATTTCTACGGTAGTAGGAAGGCACTCATTACTTTTAAAAATATTTGTGAAAAATTGTTGGTAAATAGTTTATGGACTCTATATTTGTCGCACTTCTGAGATGTTACCAAAACATATAAAATACTTTGAAACATTCCTCAGTGGATAAATTTTTCAACCCCAAAAAACTGAATTTTATGAGAAATTATTTTATTTCCTCGGCCATTGCACTTGTTGCTATTTTATTTTTATCTGGTTGTGCAACTGTTATTCATGGATCGAAACAACAAATCGCCATTACAAGTAATCCTTCTTCAGGTACTGTTACCGTGGATAATCAGGTTGTTGGTAAAACGCCTTTCACTACAAGGTTGTCCCGCAAAAAACCTCACTTTATAAAAATAGAATTGGATGGATATTTTCCCTATCAGGCTGTTTTCACCCGAAAAACAAGCGGGTGGATTGCGGGAAATATTCTTATTGGCGGCCTGATCGGTTTGGGGGTTGACGCTATTACAGGTGGTATGTATAAACTCTCTCCTGAAGCTGTTCAGGCAGAATTGAAAAATGAACAGCGGACAGGAATTAAACTTTCAAATGACCAGATATTTCTGACGATAGCCTTGGAACCAAAGCCGGGTTGGGAAAAAATCGGACAACTGGTGGTTGTGAATCAGAAAAAATAATTTCAAAACTGTTTCAGTTAATTTTCAGTGTACTTGACATCACTAAGTTTATTAACTGTTATCCGGAATTGCGAAAAAAATAATGCTTAAAGGCTTTCAGAAATGAAGGCCTTTTTTTATAATCCCAGGACATCCTTCATGGTGAAAATTCCTGTTTTGTTTTTAATGAATTGTGCGGATGCCACAGCACCTGCAGCAAATCCCATCCGGTTGTGTGCTGTATGTTTTATTTCAATCGCATCATTTTCTGAACTGTAAGTGACGACATGAGTTCCCGGCACTTCTCCCGTTCTGATACTTTTGATGAACAAATCTTCGGCGCTATTGGATTGAACCTTTACCCATTTCTTTTTTTTACCTTCTTCAATAATTTCTCTGGCAAGTGAAATGGCTGTGCCACTTGGTGCATCTTTTTTGTGGATGTGATGGGTTTCCTCAATTTCAACATCGTATTCTTTTCTGTCCGACATCAGTTTTGCCAGTCGTTTGTTGATTTCAAAAAAGATATTAACACCAATGCTGAAATTACTTGCATACAAAAAACTGCCATTCTTTACTATGCACAACTTTTCTGCTTCAGGAAGTTTCTCTATCCAGCCCGTCGTACCGCAAACCACAGGTGTATCGTTGTTCAGACAAAAAACGACATTTTCAAAAGCGACTTCGGGTTTTGAAAATTCTATTGCCACATCCGCCTTTTCTATATTTCCGGAATTTAATTCGGATAAATTGGATGAACCGATTTTCAAAACAATTTCGTGCCCTTGTTGTATGGCAATTTGTTCTATTGCTTTTCCCATTTTCCCATAACCGATAAGTGCAATTTTCATTTAAACAAAAGTTAATGAGGCATTTTGAAATGATAATCTTTGTTTCGCAAAGAGAATACCAGACTGAGTGCCCCCCCGGATCCATAATAATAGGTCGGCTTTATTTTCAAACTCAAATCAGGACTGACGTTAAATGATTTTAAATGTGCATCCACAGTTGCATCCACCACATTGAGCCCCCAGATAAGGAGAAATGCCAGCACCGAATAATCGATATCCTGTCTGTAAGTATTGCGATAAAATTGCAACGATGCAGGTGACAATACGCGGATATCGGCTGGAATTAACGTGTCATTTCCCGGGATGGTGTCGAGCTTCAAAATGACAGCTTTTTTAAACATTCTGTAATTCTTAAGATTGAAAATGAAAATGCCGGCTGAAACCCCGAGTGCGCCCCAAACGATAGGAATTTTCCAATACTTTTTATTGTAAGCCTGCCCCCAACCCGGCAGTATCGCCGAACGGATAGTTGCTTTTCTCGGACTGAAGGTTTTCAGGAAGGAGGTATCGGATGATAAAAGATTTTTGGTAGAAGTCTGAACCGAAGGTTTATTTATACCGGATGAATCTGTCTGTGCCATTGCCGGCTTGATGTAGAAAGCGGCACAAAGCAGAATGACATAGATGAATATTGATTTTCGCATATCCGTTAATCGGGCTGCACATCAAATTTTTCGAGTAGGCTGTTCAGCTCCTGAATTGAATAGTAATCAAATGTAATGCTGCCTGCTCCTTTTTGATTGTGTACCATTTTTACTTTGATTCCGAAATGAGAGGCGAGTTCGTCTTCTATTTTTTTCATGGAAGGAGACAGGTTACTTTTTGGTGTCTGTTTTTGTGGCCGCGATTCATATAATATTTTTCTGACCAGGTCTTCTGTTTGCCTTACCGACAACCCTTTTTGTTTTATCTCTTTAAAAATGAACAATTGCCTGTCCACACCCTCCACATTGATAAGTGAGCGGGCATGACCCATACTCAGTTGATTGTTTTTGACAGCTTCCTGAATATCGGGTGGCAATTTTAATAGTCTTAAATAATTAGTTACGGTACTTCTTTCTTTTCCCATGCGCTCAGCCAGTTGCTCCTGCGTATAGCTCATTTCATCAACCAGTTGTTTGTAGCCGATTGCTATTTCTATGGCGTTTAAATCTTCTCTTTGCAGGTTTTCCAAAAGAGCCAATTCACGCAATTGCGAGGGATCGGTTTCCCTGATGTAAACGGGAACTTCCTTTAACCCTGCAAGTTTTGCTGCGCGATATCTTCTTTCTCCGGCAATGATGCGATATTTCCCGGCCGGGGTTTTCATCACGGTGAGCGGCTGAATGATGTCGTGGATTTTAATAGAATCGGCAAGTTCACCCAGCGCTGTCTGGTCAAAATGGCGTCGCGGCTGGTCTGGATTTGGTTCAATTTCACTGAGCGGAACCCTGCTGACTGCAATGGGTTTTCTTCCTGTGTCTTTGAGAAAAGTTTTCTCGGTTGCAGAAAGGTCGTTATTAATGTTTTGCAGGAGAGAACGGATGCCCTTTCCTAATGCTTCTTTGTTTTGTGTTCCTCGTGCTTTCTTCTCCATGACGCTGAAAATAGTTTATTGTTCCTGCTGAAGGCTTTCCTGCCGTGATAATTTGGTCAGCTTGTTTTTTTGAAGTATTTCCCGGGCAAGATTGAGATAATTGATGGCTCCTTTGCTTTCCGCATCGTAGAGGATGGCTGGTTTTCCGGCGCTGGGCGCTTCGCTCAATTTTGTATTCCGGTGGATGACGCTGGTAAAAACAATTTCTTCAAAATGTTTTCTCACCTCATTGACTACCTGATTGCAAAGCCTCAGCCTGCCATCATACATGGTCATCAGGATGCCCTCAATTTCCAGTGATTCATTCAACCTGCTTTGAACAATTTTGATTGTATTTAATAGTTTTCCCAATCCCTCAAGTGCAAAAAATTCTGCCTGCACCGGTACGATGACACTGTCTGCAGCTACCAGTGCATTTACAGTAATTAATCCCAATGAGGGAGAGCAATCTATGATGATGAAATCGTAATCTTTCCGCAAAGGATTCAGGATATTTTTTAAAACAGATTCCCTGTCAGGGTAATTAATCATTTCAATTTCTGCACCCACCAGATCGATATGGGAAGGAATGACATCGAGGTGTGGGATTTCTGTTTTCAGAATGACATCTTTTGCAGGCACATCGTTGACCATACAATCATAAATGCTGCGGGTTACATTGTGCAGGTCAAAACCTACTCCGGTGGTACTGTTTGCCTGCGGATCGGCATCGACCAAAATAGTTTTGAACTCCAGCACTGCAAGGCTTGCTGCAAGGTTAATGGCTGTAGTCGTTTTTCCAACACCGCCTTTTTGATTTGCTATGCCAATGATTTTAGCCATAAGGGTTGCAAAAATACCATTTCAACAGGAAGGATAATTACCTGTTTTTAATATTAAAAATTATAGTTGTGCTAAAATAATTGATTCATCCTGAATTACCGGCTCTTTGTGAAATTTTTAAATAGATTGTGGATTAATATTCCGGTGCCTGTGACAGACGTATTTGTTTTTTTTAAGAGTTATTTTTGCAGTTATGGAGAATGATACCGTGATTACGAGTGGGGAATATATCATCATCAGTGGGACGAACAGAAGAGACAGTCATACGGAGAAAGTGGCTTTTATTTATCAGGATATTTTAAAATCAAGAAACATTCAGCCCTGTTTTTTTTCTATGGAAAATTTTAATCCACTTACACGCGATGACAACTTCAAAAGGGTGGAGGCAGAATGCCTGATTCCTGCAAAAAAATTTATTTTCATTATTCCCGAATACAACGGAAGTTACCCTGGAGTTTTGAAAACCATGATCGACAATTCGGATATCAGAAAAGTCTGGTTTTATAAAAAGGCTTTGCTGACGGGAGTTGCCTCCGGGCGCGCGGGCAATCTCCGCGGAATGGATCATCTCGCTGATACCTTGAATTATTTAAGAATGACGGTGCATTACAACAAATTACCGATCAGCCGGATTGATAAAATCATGGATGAAAATGGCCATTTGAATCAGGAAACCATGGATGCTATTGAGTCGCAGATTGATGCGTTTATTAAGTTTTAAATGAAGAAATCATGAGAACACCTTTGGGAATTACCATCATTATCGGGTTGATGATTCTGGTGGACTTTTATGTTTTTTCAGTTATCAAATCACTGGCTGTTTCTGATTCGCCCCGTACCAAAACGATCATATATGTAATTTATTGGCTGATATGTATCCTGACGATGGCAGGTTTGTTGCTTTTCTTTTTTACAAACCGCGAATTCCTTGGCAGAAGAATCAGGTTGTACCTTTTTTCAATTGTTGTAATTGTGTTTTTCTCGCAATTGATATCCTCCGTATTCTTTTTGGTGGATGATCTGCGAAGGGGGATCCAGTGGCTTGCAGGAAAAATGTTTTTTTCGGGAACTGAGGGAGCGAGCATGAGTGATAACACAATCAGCAGATCTGTATTTCTGAACTGGCTCGGATTGTCGGCCGGCGGATTATTGATGGGGTCTCTTTTTTACGGATATACCAATAAATATAATTATCAGTTGAAAAAAGTAAAACTGCATTTCCCAAACCTGCCTCCCGGATTGAAAGGAATGAAAATTGTTCAGTTCAGCGACGTGCATTCAGGAAGTTTTACCGATAAAAAAGCGGTGTTGAGAGGAGTTAAAATGATTCAGGATCAACACGCTGATTTGATAGTATTTACCGGCGACCTGGTCAATGATGTGGCCACCGAAATGAAGAATTACATGGAAGTATTCAATACCCTGAAAGCTCCGATGGGTGTGTATTCAATTTTTGGGAATCATGATTACGGAGACTATGTTACCTGGCCTCAAAACGGAATAACCAAAGATGAAAACCTGGAACACCTGGCACAGATTGAAGGCGAATTGGGTTGGGATTTGTTGCGAAACCGCAATGTCATTCTCTTGAGAAACGGAGATAAATTTCCGTTGATTGGCGTGGAGAACTGGAGCAATGTGGGGCATTTCCCAAAATATGGTGATTTGAAAAAAGCTTATGCAGGTAGTGAAAATTATCCATTTAAAATTTTGTTGAGCCACGATCCCAGCCATTGGGATGCACAGGTAAGGCCGGAATTTTCAGATATTGACCTCACTTTAAGCGGCCATACACACGGTATGCAATTCGGAGTAAAAATCCCGGGTTTTAAATGGAGCCCTGTGGAATATATTTACAAAGAGTGGGATGGCCTTTATGAAAACGGAAATCAGAAATTGTATGTAAATCCCGGTTACGGATTTATCGGTTACCCCGGCAGGGTTGGTATTTTACCCGAGATTACGGTGTTTGAACTGGTGTGAGTAGGAAAGGAGAATTTGAAAATTGACCTAAGTTTTTCAACTTCAAACCCGAACCCTCAAACTTAATTTCACGCAATAAACGTTGCCCCCTCAATTGCCAGATCGGTATTTTCAAAAATTGTCTGTGCCTCTTTTTTAAAAGGTTCCAGATTTTCATACATGCTTGAAAAATGACCGAGCAACAATCGTTTGACGTTGGCTTTCCGGGCAATGTTGGCGGCATCTATTGTAGTGGAATGATACCGGGCATGTGCCCTGTCTTCCAGGTCCTGCAGATAGGTTGATTCATGATAAATCAAATCTGCTCCCTGAATACAGGCGCAGATTTCTTCAAAATAAACGGTATCTGCACAGTAAGCATAAGACTTGGGGGGGTTGGTTTTGGTTGTCAGGAGATGGTTGGATATCTTTTGTCCGGATTCGGTAATATAATCTTCTCCGTAATGCAAATGGCTGTAAAATTCTTTTGGAATATTATATTTCTTTACCTGTTCGATATTGAGCCGGTAGGGTACTTTTTTCTCGGTAAATAAAAATCCGAAACAGGCAATCCGGTGTTTGGTTTCAAATGCGGTCACTTTTATTTTTTCATCTTCCAATAAAATCCCTCCTTCGTGGATTTCATGAAAGTGGATGGGATAAGTGAAGGTTCCATTCGCCAGTTTCATTTGTAACCTGACCACTTCTTCCAGCCCCGGAGGGGAATAAACATTCAGTTCAGTCAGTCGTTTATTTAAGGCATAAGTATTCAGCAGCCCGATCAATCCGAAATAATGATCGCCATGAAGATGCGAAATAAAGATATGGTTAATGCGGCTTTTACGGATTTTGAAATGGTTCATTTGTTCCTGAACGCTTTCCCCGCAATCGACAAGAAAATATTCGTCACGCGTCTGTACAATCTGAGATGTCTGGTGTCTGCCATAAGCCGGCAGTGCACTGTTGCTTCCAAGTATCGTTACTGCTATCAAAATATTTCTTATAAAAATTCTCTTTCTATTTCTTCCATCTGAACGATGTCCCATGCCTCACTTTCGGTGGGTGTATGATTCATCTTTTCAAGCAATCCCATTTCTCTCAGAGAATTTTCCACTTCTTTTGAAAAATTACAGAAGACCATTGAAACATTCTCGTTATAGAAATTTTGCTGAATATTAGCCAATTCCATACCAAAAGCATTGTCAATTGACGTTATATTGGAGAAATTGATAACCAGATTTTTTACAGGTTGTTCCAGAAAGGAGGTGGTCAGTTTTTTGAAATCTGCTGTCATATTAGCAGCCAAAACAGGCACTTCAGGGGTTAAAACGTGCATTTTTTCTTTGGTATCAATTTTGAAATTTGATTCTTGATTGCTCATGGTTTGTAAAATACACGGATTCGGGATCAAAGATATTGAAAAGAAAAAGTATTTTAGAGTTGTACAATGTTCGAAGTTCTTATTGTTTTTGTTGATTTGATTTTTGAATCAGTGCGAATAAATGAATATTAAAACTGTTTCAGGATTTTAACCTTCCATTATTATCTTTTCCGGAGTTGGTGTATTCTGTAATAAGTGAGTGAATTGATTTATTTCAGTATTATTGTAAAGCAGATTTTAAACATATTTAAATGGATAATAATTTTTCAACCCAGGTAAAAGAAATTATTTCCTACAGCAGGGAGGAGGCATTAAGGCTGGGAAATGATTTCATCGGTACTGAACATTTGGTTTTGGGTCTGATACGAGACGGAGAAAATACTGCCATAAAGATTCTGAAATCCCTGAATGTGGACATCTATGAACTGCGCAAGGAAATCGAATTGGCGGTAAAAGATAAAACCGGCAAGAACATTAATAATATCAACTCATTGCCACTTACCAAACAGGCCGAAAAGGTGATCAGGCTTACAGTATTGGAAGCTAAAACCTACAAGAGCCCTCTTGTAGAAAGTGAACACCTGATGCTTTCTATTCTGAAAAACAAGGAAAATATTGCAACCCAAATACTAAATCAGTTTGACGTGGATTATGATATTTTTAAAACAGAACTTGGCTATGTGAAAACAGATACCAAGGCAGAATTTCAGGATGAGGAAAGCGAGGAATACGAAGAGGAAAAGAAGTATTCTCAAAGAACCTCCAAAGGGTCAGGTGCACAGGGAAAATCAAAGACCCCTGTTCTCGATAATTTTGGCCGGGATATTACCCGCCTTGCAGAAATGGGCAACCTGGATCCCATTGTGGGAAGAGAAACTGAGATTGAACGTGTGTCTCAGATTCTGAGTCGCCGGAAAAAGAACAATCCGATTCTCATTGGTGAACCGGGTGTTGGTAAAACAGCCATCGTGGAAGGGCTGGCCCTGAGAATTGTTCAAAGAAAGGTGAGCCGTGTATTGTTTGATAAAAGAGTGGTGTCGCTTGATCTTGCTGCATTGGTGGCTGGAACCAAATACCGCGGCCAGTTTGAAGAAAGGATGAAGGCCATTATGAATGAATTGGAAAAGAACAGGGATGTTATCCTTTTCATTGATGAAATTCATACCATTGTTGGCGCGGGCGGAGCCAGTGGTTCACTGGATGCTTCCAATATTTTCAAACCTGCACTTTCAAGAGGTGAATTGCAGTGTATTGGTGCGAGCACCCTGGATGAATACAGGATGTACATTGAAAAAGACGGTGCATTGGACAGGCGTTTTCAAAAGGTGACCGTGGATCCTCCTTCAGTGGATGAAACGATTGAAATTTTGAACAACATCAAGAGTAAGTACGAAGATTTTCACAGTGTCATTTATGATGAAGGCGCTATTGATGCGTGCGTTAAATTAAGCGACAGATACATGACCGACAGGTTACTTCCTGATAAAGCCATTGATGTGCTGGATGAAGTCGGAGCAAGGGTTCATCTGAAAAATATCAAAGTTCCGAAGGAGGTGATTGATCTTGAAAAAAAGATTGATGAAATCAAGCAGGAAAAGAACCGCGTTGTAAAAAGCCAGCGTTTTGAAGAAGCTGCTTCATTGCGCGATACAGAAAAAAGGTTGCAGGAAGAATTGGAAACAGCCAAGAACAATTGGGAGGAAGAAAGTAAAACCAAAAGATACCCGATTGATGAGGAGGCCATTGCAGAAGTGGTAAGTATGATGACCGGAATTCCTGTAAAGCGTATGGTACAGGCCGAAACGGATAAGTTGAGAAGAATGGGTGAAGACCTTAAAGGCGCTGTCGTTGGCCAGGATGAAGCGATTTCAAAAGTAGTAAAAGCCATTCAGCGAAACCGGGTTGGATTGAAGGATCCGCGCAAACCGATCGGAACATTTATTTTCCTTGGGCCGACTGGTGTGGGTAAAACGGAATTGGCGCGGGCACTGGCAAGATATATGTTCGATAGTGAGGATTCCCTGGTAAGAATTGATATGAGTGAATACATGGAAAAGTTCACTGTTTCCAGGCTGATCGGCGCACCTCCGGGATATGTGGGTTATGAAGAAGGTGGCCAGTTAACCGAAAAAGTTCGCCGCAAACCTTACTCCGTAATTCTGTTGGATGAAATAGAAAAAGCCCATCCTGATATTTACAACATCTTGTTGCAGGTTTTGGATGACGGGCAATTGACAGACGGATTGGGCAGAAAAGTGGACTTCAAGAATACCATGATTATCATGACCTCCAATATCGGTGCAAGACAATTGAAAGATTTTGGCGATGGAGTTGGATTTACAACTGCATCAAGGGTAAGAAACGCCGATGAAAACACAAAGGCAGTTATTGAAAAGGCATTGAAGAGAACCTTTAGTCCTGAATTTCTCAACCGGATTGATGATGTGGTTATTTTCAACCAACTGACGCAGGAAAATATCTTTGCCATCATCGATATCCTGATGAAGGATGTTACGAAACGCCTGGAAAATCTGGGGTTGAAACTTGAACTTTCCGAAGATGCGAAGAAGTTTCTTGCCGAAAAAGGATACGATGCACAATTTGGAGCCAGGCCGCTTCACAGGGCCTTGCAGAAATATCTGGAAGATCCCTTGGCAGAAGAAATTCTCAATGCCAATATCAAGAGTGGCAATTCGCTGATTGCAAATCTGGACAAGGAAAATTCCAAACTTTTGTTTCAGGTTAAAACACCCTCCAAAAAAGAAAAAGCATCTGAAGTATAATTCGGAATTGTTGATTGGTTAATGAATAAAAAAAGTCCCGGGCCTGTTGCTCCGGGATTTTTTTTCAAAATGACTAATTGGTTTTGTAACGAAACTTATAGTTCAATATTGAACATAGGTTCACAGAAAGTCTATTTTACAGTGCTGAATAGGGAAACTTCACCGTCAGTATCTATTTGCAACACTACATGGTCTTTTCCTTTTTTGAGTTCAGTTATGTAGCTGTCTCTGTCAATCGGTTGTTCAAAAACAAGCATATTGATATTGTTGTCTTCATTATCGTCGTAGAACATTGTTCTCACCGGAGTGTATCCTTTGTAATCTCTCGCAATACGTTTACGTGCTTTAGCTGGCAAATCACCATAAGTGAGAAAGTGGCCGATTCCGATCAGATGGCCATTGTAGTCATAGTATGCACTTTCAGGTTTGTTTTTCAGGGTAAAATCCACTTCGTAAAATCCTTCCGGTGCGCTCCAGGCAACGTTTTGTGCTTTAGAAAAATTATCCTTGAATTTTTGAGAAACTGCTTCAGGAATATTATTCAACTCTTTGATTTCTTCTTTTTCTGCACGTACTTCTCTCACCATTTTTCTGTCGTGCCTCAACTCGGTTTTATCTTGTTGAAACTGCGAAGTGATATCTGGCGGCTCATCGGACTGTGCCCTGGCCATTGTGGTGCATGCAATCAATGCAGTTAAAGTCAATGCCAATAACCTCAGCCCTTTTTTCCAATAATCTATCAGGTTAAGGTTTACTGCTTTAATCTTAATCTTTGATTCGTTCGATTGAATTGAACGGAAAACATAATCCTTTTTCATTTTTTTTGATTTTATAGTACACGTTAAAAACTTTGATTAACCAGATTACAAAGGCCAGACCAGAAGGAATGGAAAATCGTGATCATTGGTGAATCTTAACAGTGGAGTAATACAACGTTATTCTAAACGGGTGTTTAATTTTAGACAAACCTTAATATTTTTTGAGTCTGATAATTACCCGGATGAAAAATTTGCTTTCTGCCCGGTGGATTGGAACGGTTTCTTTCCGGCACAAAATGGAATTAATTATTTTTACCCCAAATAGAAAATTATCATGGAAATTAAAAATGTATCAGTGATCGGGGCCGGCACAATGGGGAATGGAATTGCTCATGTATTTGCCCAAAACGGATTTCCGGTAAACCTGATTGATGTGAGTGAAAAACAACTGGCAAAAGCACTGGAAACGATTACAAATAATCTGGACCGGCAAGTTAAAAAAGGAAGTATTGACGAGAGTGTTAAAGAAAAAACCCTTACTCACATTCACACAGGAAGTGATTTGAAATCTTTGGTGGCACAGGCAGATTTGGTAATAGAAGCCGCTACAGAGAACCAAACGATCAAGCTGAAAATTTTTGCAGACATCGATGCAGCGGCTCCTGCTCATGCAATTCTTGCTTCCAATACATCTTCCATTTCTATTACAAAAATTGCATCTTCTACAAAAAGGCCTGCAAGCGTTATTGGGATGCATTTTATGAATCCTGTGCCTGTGATGAAACTGGTAGAAATTATTAATGGATATCACACGGATAAAACGGTTACCGAAAAAATTGTTGCGCTGGCAAAACAATTGGGAAAAGTACCCTGTGAGGTAAATGATTATTCCGGGTTTATCGCCAACCGGATTTTGATGCCAATGATCAATGAAGCCATTTATGCACTTTATGAAGGTGTTGCCGGTGTGGAAGAAATTGATACCGTAATGAAATTGGGAATGGCACATCCGATGGGACCTTTGCAACTCGCCGATTTTATCGGCCTGGATGTTTGTGAATTTATTTTAAATGTGATGTATGACGGATTTAAAAATCCAAAATATGCACCATGTCCTTTGCTGGTGAATATGGTAAATGCCGGGAGTCTCGGGAAAAAATCCGGTGAAGGTTTTTATAAATATGCCGCCGGTTCAAAAGAACTTGTGGTGAGTGGACAGTTTAAAAAATTAGTTTAAATCCGGTATTGATTTCTCCACTTTGAAGTTCATAACTGATGTACTGTACTTTTTAAACTTTTACATCGTGTTGACTATTACCTGTGGAATTTGTCGGAGTGCCGAAATGATTTGTGAGGTTTCACCAACCGGGACGCCAACCTGCAGATGACAGAATAATTGAATATCCTGCGTGTAAACAGATGCTTCATTCTGTCTTAAAATGTGCAATACCGGGTGTAATTCAGGATAGGGGCATTCGATAGAAATGGTTTGTAAAATATTTTTTTCAATGATGGGGGTGCATTGCAATACCAGAGATGCGGCTGTTTTGTAGGCATTGGTCAGCCTCGGAACTCCTAACAGGATTCCTCCGAAATACCTTACAACGACAATCAACGTATTTGTTAGTTTTCTGGAATCGATTTGCCCGAGAATCGGCCTGCCGGCAGTGCCCGATGGTTCACCTGCATCTGAACTTCTGTAATTATTTCCGTCAAATCCTATACGATAGGCATAACAATGATGCGATGCTTTGGGATGCAATCTCTTGAGATGCTGTAATTTTTCTTTGAATTCATTTGTGTTTTTGACCGGGAAAGAATAAGAAAGAAACTTGCTCTCAAAAATTTTGTGCTCGGCAAACCCCTCGTTTTTGATTGTAAAGTAACTTTCCATGACAAAGCAGTGTATGATTACAAATATAGGTTTTCATTTTTCAAACCGGCTTTGTTGATTAAAGAGGAAGTTTATGAATTCATAAGTGGAAAATTCATTTGCCCGGAACATCAAAACTTCAATCAATCTGAACCTTCCTGATACTTCTTTTCAAACTTCATCAAAATATCCTTACCTGAATACAATGAAAGAGTGTCAGCATCGACAGAATAATGATTTGCTTTTTTAAAGGCATTTAAAAATACCCTTTCTCCTTCACCGGGACAAGCTTTAAGTGTCATAGCTCCCGGAAGGAACAGCGGGCTGTTTGTTTTATTTTGATAAGTTGCCTGGATCTGATTACAGGAAGTGAATCCTGAGAAAAAGGATTGATCTTTTTTGAAAAGAAGCGATGGCTTTTTGTCCGGATAAAGACCGTTAAAGGCAATCCGCCTTCCATTGATATAAATCAATTCCCATAATCCTGCAAGATTGCCGGGGATGACCGAACTTATTGAAAAGCGCGCTACAGGTGAATTATCTTCAAATAATGTCAGATGATCATTTACAATTTGATAGCTTGTCACCTTACTCAATTTCTGAAAAAGGATATTCTCCGTTTTATTCTTTTCCTTGTTTATGCACGCCATCTTTGTACTTGCAACGGCCTTGATGGATAGTTCATTTTTGTGTGTGGTAAAGTTTGCGAAAAACCTGTTACATCCACCGAAACCACTGACACGCTCTGCACTTTTGTCAAATTCTATATAGACCGGCCTTTCAGAATCAATTGCAATTGAATCTCCATTTAACCACACCAAATCCCATTTTTGAAAAAGCAGATCGGGATTACCGCTCACTTTTTTTGAAGAAGAACAACCTGATGAAATAAACACCAACAACATTATTATAATTGTAAACCTCATCTTTTTCATTTTATGATTCAATGGCAAAAAGACAATATTATTCTCAAAGCAGTTGCATCCGTGACAATAATAAATGTTCTTTATAAAATATTTAGGTATGGGTTACTTTTTCACCTGAAAAAAAAGTTGTGCTGACACCGTTGAACTGAGCATCATTTCTTTTTTTCCCACGGCCACTTTCATGGATCCGTCAAATGGTTCTTTCTCAACGATAACCATTTCTGAACCTAATTTGATTCCTTTAGAATTGAGAAACCTAAGAAGGTCATCTGATGAATTGGTCAGGCCAATAACAACAACCGTTGTATTCAGATCTGCCTGGTCCAGCGTTTTCTGATCAAGTTGTTTGTAGTTGCCATATTTATCGGGAATGGGCGATCCGTGCGGATCCAGGGCTGGATGTCCAAGCATATCGTCCATTTTCTGAAAAAACTTTTGAGATTGGATGTGTTCAATTTGTTCGGCTATGTCGTGTACTTCTTCCCAACCGAAATTCATTTTTTCAACCAGGAACATTTCCGTAAGCCGGTGCTTTCTGATGATAATGGCAGCTTCTTTTTTCCCCTTTTCAGTGAGTTTTATGGGTTTGTATTTTTCATATTTGATTAGTTTTTCATTCGCCATTTTTTGCATCATACTGGTGATACTCGGCATTTTGAGATCCAGCCGTTTGGCAAGATCGTTTACAGTCACTTCTTTTTTTTCCAGTGTCAGGTGATAAAGTGCTTTCAGGTAATTTTCCTGCGTGTGTGATGTTTTAAGTGTGCTGTCATTTGCCATTTGCCGGGCTTAAATGGTGGATGAAAAATGTAAAGTAAAGAAAAATATTTGTTAGGATAATCTAATTTAATACATTTGTTCATAAAACAATGTTTTGGAAAAGGATCGTCATTCGTTAAGCGAGGTTTATGGTACCGTCCATCCGGATAAAAAGAAAGGAGTTCGAAGAGTGCTGGCCTTCCTTGGCCCGGCTTATCTGGTAAGTGTCGGATATATGGACCCGGGAAACTGGGCTACAGATATTGCCGGCGGATCAGCATTCGGGTATAAGCTGATTTGGGTTTTACTGATGTCAAACCTGATCGCAATTTTACTACAGTCGTTGTGTACAAGGCTCGGGATTGTTTCCGGCCTCGATTTGGCTCAGGCAAGCAAACGCAATTACCCTGATTGGGTAAATTTTCCTCTTTGGATTTTGGCTGAAATTGCCATTGCAGCCTGTGATCTGGCAGAGATCATTGGAATGGCAATCGGGTTGAATCTGGTTTTCGGACTTCCTGTTATCTGGGGCGTTTGTATTTCTGCTTTTGATACTGTGTTGTTTTTGTTTCTGCTCCACCGTGGAATCAGGGTAATGGAAGCGTTTATTATTTCTCTTGTTGCTATCATTGGATTTTCCTTTTTGGTTGAAATGCTGATTGTGTCGCCTGATTATGGCCAGGTTGCAAAGGGATTTATACCTTCAAATTTGACAGGAAATGCATTGTACATTGCTATCGGAATTATTGGTGCAACGGTAATGCCGCACAATTTGTATTTGCATTCTTCCCTGGTGCAGACCCGTAAAATTGAACAATCGGTTCAAGGGAAAAAGAAGGCGATAAAAATGAATTTGCTTGATACGGTACTTGCGCTCAACATGGCATTTCTTGTCAATGCAGCTATTTTGATACTGGCAGCAGCAGCTTTTTACTCGCGGGGTTTTTTTCACATAGCTGAATTAAATGATGCTTCTGTATTGCTGGAAAAAATATTCGGGAAAGCAGCTCCTTTATTTTTTGGGATTGCGTTGATAGCAGCAGGACAAAGTTCTACGGTTACGGGTACACTGGCTGGACAGATAGTGATGGAGGGACATATTAATTTAAGAATTCAGCCCTGGCTGAGGAGATTGATAACCCGTGTAGTTGCTATTGTTCCGGCCATTCTTGCTATTGTTTTTTTTGGTGGAGATGCATTGGGGCACCTTCTGGTTCTTAGCCAGGTTATTTTGAGCTTACAGTTGGGCTTTGCTGTCATTCCTCTGATACATTTTACCAGTAGTAAAAAAATGATGGGAGAACTTGTTGCCAAAGTCTGGGTGAGAATCTTAGCATGGCTATGTGTTGCCATTATTCTTTATTTGAACATAGAATTGATTCATCAGGAAATAGTCGGATGGCTTCATTCCGGTGCCATTTCTCCGAATGTTGTCTATTACTTCATGGCTCCATTTCTGGCTGCGTGTGCTTTTTTATTGTTTTATATTTTTATCCATCCTTTGGTTCCGCACCGGGAGAAGACGAAAGTTTATTTGCCACATGGTATTGCCGAAACTTTTGTAGCTGCTGCGGCTCATCCGAATAAGCATATCGGAATTGCAATAGATTTTAGCGGAAAGGATCAGAATATCATCAGCAATGCTTTAAAGCAGGGAGGACATAAGGCCAAATATACTTTTATACATGTAGTGGAAAGTGCGGTTGCCCGTTATCTCAGTGCAAATGCGAATGACCATGAAACAATTCTGGATAAAGAAAATCTTTCCAAGTATGGGGAATTATTAACCAACGAAGGTTTTCATACCGAAGCCCGGCTTGGATTTGGAAGTCCTTCTTCAGAGATAACTCGTATTATTAAGGATGAAAATATCGATCTGCTTGTGATGGGGGCACATGGCCACAAAGGAATTAAAGATTTGATTTTTGGATCGACAGCAGAGAAAGTCCGTCACCGGATCAGAATACCAATTTTGATAGTCAAATAAAAATAAACCGGTTCCGCAAGGTTAGAATTGCAAAATGAAAATCACCATACCTGTTTTTCATTCCTGCCGGTTTTCTTCAAATAGCATTGCTTTCGGATGATGAAAAACAGGAAAGTTAACTGAGTTGGCAATGAAACACATTTTGTGTGCTTTGTCATGAAGTTGATTTGCCAATTCTAAAGAAAATTTGTCTTTGACAATTACTACAGGATGTAAATTTACTTCTTTAAAAAAGCCGCTGCCATCCCTGTTTTCAGCCATTTCACCGGTTGCATTGTCTGAATATTCCATAACAATAATCCCAGCTTCGGAACATAGATGAAGATACCAGAGCATGTGACATGCAGAGAGCGATGCAACCAACAATTCTTCTGGATTGTATTTTGATGCATCGCCCAGAAATTTTGGATCGGAAGATCCCTGAATGTCTGTTTTGTTTCCGGTTGAAATAGAATAATCCCTTTTGTATGCACGGTAAGAAAGAGTTCCTTTTCCTGTATTGCCTGTCCATCGGATGGTTGCCTTGTAGTGATGTGATAATTGCATTGCTGAAATTAAGGATAGGCAATGAATTGAAATAAAAAATTATCCAATAGTCTGAATTGGTAATAACTGTCTGTATTCATCTTCATTTTATTTTGATTTGAAATTTTATGGAAATAAAGAGACGAATGTCAGGCGATGGAGCACCTCCCTTGTTAATCAGGTAATCTTTTTTTATACATCATCTTTTGATCTTTTAATGAAATAGCGTCATCTTCAATGGATCAATTATTTGAATGAGATTTGAGATATGCTTTCATTTGTTTGCATCGTTCAGGCCATTTATTATCTGTATTATATTATCTTCATGCCTCTGTAAACCGTATAAAAAAATCTATATATGAGAAAAAATATTTTCATCTTTTTATTTGTTCTTTTTTCAGTACCATCTTTTTGCCAGGTGCAAAAATCAACTGCTTTGTTGATACCACAACCTGTTTCGGTTGAAAATGGTAACGGAGAATTTATTTTGAACAACAGGACTTCGATTGTTATCACTTCTGAAGATGCCTCTGTGAAGAGAGTTGCATCTTTTCTTTCTCATAAGCTATCGGCTGTTACGGGTTATCCGATGCGGATTGCTGTATCGCATTTACAAAAAGGTCCATTGGCAAATGTCATCAGGCTTTCAATAATCAGAGATACAACTATCGGAAACGAAGGTTACAGGTTGAGAGTGACCCCGCGTGAAGTAACTATTTCTGCAAACAAACCTGCCGGCCTGTTTTATGGATTACAGACATTTTATCAATTACTTCCTGACGAAGTTGAGAGCGATCATCCGGTCAGGAACGTGAAATGGATGTTGCCTGCAGCGACCATAATGGATTATCCCCGATTTGGATGGAGAGGATTGATGTTTGATGTAAGCCGTCATTTTTTTACAAAGGATGATGTGAAGAGATTCATCGATGATATGGTGAAATACAAATACAACTTACTTCATCTTCATCTGACTGATGACGAGGGTTGGCGGATTGAAATTAACGGGTTGCCAAAACTTACTGAAGTAGGAGCCTGGCGGGTAAAAAAAGTTGGATACTTCGGTACCTTCTCTGCTCCGAAACCAGATGAACCTCGCAACTATGGCGGTTTTTACACGCAGGACGATATCAGGGAAATTGTGAAATATGCTTCCGATCGTTTTGTAAATATCTTACCTGAAATTGATGTACCGGGACATAGCCTTGCAGCGGTTGCTTCCTATCCTGAATTATCATGCACCGCCGATGCAGTGAATTATCATGTGCGTTCCGGCGAACCCATTATGGACTGGTCGCACGGACAACCACCAATCGCCTTAATTGATAATACCCTTTGCCCGGCCAATGAAAAAGTATATGAATTTTTGGATAAGGTAATGACCCAGGTGGCTCAGTTATTTCCATTTGAGTACATACACGTAGGCGGAGATGAGTGCCCGAAAAATTTTTGGGAAAAGAGTGATTCGGTTAAGGCATTAATGCAAAGAGAAGGATTAAAAAATATGGACGAAGTGCAGAGTTATTTTGAGAAGAGACTGGAAAAAATTGTGGAATCCAAAGGCAAAAAGTTTATGGGTTGGGATGAAATTTTGCAGGGAGGGCTTGCTCCCAATGCAACGGTAATGAGCTGGCGTGGAATGGCTGGAGGAATTGCAGCCGCAAAAATGAATCATGATGTAGTGATGAGTCCCACTGATTTTGCATATCTGGATTATATGCAAGGCGATCCTGTTATTGAACCCCGGGTGTACGCAACACTATTGTTGAATAAAGCTTATCAGTTTGAACCTGTACCAGACGGAGTGGATCCAAAATTTATCAAAGGCGGTCAGGCCAATTTATGGACCGAGCAGGTTTATAATATGCGGCACATGGAATATATGGTGTGGCCAAGAGCAATGGCTATTTCAGAAGTTTTGTGGTCGCCAAAAAAAGACAGAAACTGGGATAGTTTTTCCGGCAGGGTAGAAGATCATTTCAAAAGGTTGGATGCTGCTGAAACCAAATATGCACCAAGCATGTATGATCCGATTTTTGCGGCAGTAAAAACTGACAGCGGAAAACTTCAAATTGAATTAAGCACACAAATAAAAGGATTGGAGATTCATTACAGTTTCGACAATTCGTTCCCGGATAATTTTTATCCGACTTACACAGCGCCGTTAGTACCGCCGGAAGATGCAGTGATGCTAAAGGTGATTACCTACAGAGGAAATAAGGTAATGGGTCGTATGATATCAATGCCGATTGCCGAAATGGACAGGCGTGCAGGAATTAAAAAATAACGAAGAAGAGAAATTATTTTTCGACTAAAAATGTTTTTGCCAATCAATTTTCACCATAGGTTTCATTGAACGCCTGAAAAGGGTTGAATCTGTTTTAAACCGTTTTGTGAAAATAGACTCCATTTGCCTGCGCAACCGGGGTTACTGTCAGATCGTTTATACAAACATTCGCAGGGAGCATTGCACAGTAAACTGCAATTTCTGCGATATCATCTCCGGTCAATGGTTGAAAACCTTCGTAGGTAGCGGATGCTTTTTCGGTATCCCCTTTGAACCGAACGAGAGAGAATTCTGTTTCAACGGCTCCGGGTTTGATGTTGGTTACTTTAATATGATGTGGTAACAAATCTATTCTCATACTTTTTGAAATGGCATCAACTGCTGACTTGGTAGCACAATAAATATTTCCGTTTTCATAAACAAAATCTCCTGCCACAGAACCAATGTTGATGATGTGGCCCGAATTATTTTTTATCATCTGTGGCAACACAGCTTTTGACACATAAAGTAATCCATTGACATTTGTATCAATCATCGTTTCCCAATCGTGAAGATGGGCTTCGTCGAAATGATCTTTTCCCAAAGCAAGACCGGCGCTGTTGATGAGTATATCAATGTTTTCCCATTCAGCCGGTAAGTTATGAATGGCATCAAATACATTTTCTTTTTCACGCACATCAAAAGGCAATGACAATACCTCAACACCAAAATCCTTTTTCAAACTTTCTGAAAGTCCGGATAGCAGATTTTCACGCCTGCCATTGATGATTATTCTGAAACTTTTTTTTGCAAACGCGATGGCACATGATTTTCCAATTCCTGAAGTGGCACCTGTAATGAAAACTGTTTTATTCATATTGTTATTGATTTAGGAAAAATAAGCATTTAATTCTGATGGCTCTGATACGATGATGATATGATCGGAAATTTGATGATACAAAAAATTCTCTGACTCCACTTTTTTTAAAAATGCAACCAGATGTTCATAGAATCCGTTTGAATTCACGATAAATATTTTTTTGTCGTGCAAATCCAGTTGGTCCCAGGTCAGCAATTCAAAAAACTCATCCATGGTGCCATATCCTCCGGCGAGCACAAGAGCGGCATCCCCTTTTTTGTATAATAATTTTTTTCGGGTATGCATGTCTCTTACAACTATCATTTCTGTCAAACCGGTGTGTGCATGTTCTTTGACAGCAAGGATTTTCGGCATGATGCCAATGGCTTTCCCGCCTGAATCGAGTACTGAATTGGCGAGCGATCCCATCATTCCCTTATTCCCTCCACCATATATCAATGTGATATTTTTTGAGGCCAGCAGGTGGCCAAGTTGAGCAGCATGTTCGCAGAAAATTGATTCATTGCCTGTCTTTGATCCACAGAAAACTGTGAGGTTTTTAATTTTCATATTTATATTTACCAATAAAAAATTCGGCACTAAAAATAATAACTCCTTAATTAATCCTCTTTTACCACAATCGACATGAGCCCTTCAGTATTGCTTTCTTTTATCATTGGTTATTTTTTAATGTTAATCCTTATATCCTACCTCACCTCCAGAAAATCGCATGACAATGAAACATTTTTCATCGCCAACCGGTCTTCCAAATGGTATCTTGTTGCCTTTGGAATGATAGGTACGGCATTGAGCGGGGTTACTTTTATTTCTGTTCCGGGCGAAGTGGGAAATGCCGCAGGATCACAATTCAGGTATTTTCAGTTTGTACTTGGAAATGCCGTGGGCTATTTTATCGTTGCGTTCATATTACTTCCGTTGTATTACAGGATGCATTTGATTTCCATTTATGAAGTCATCCAAAGATTACTGGGAAATGTCAGCCACAAAACGGCTGCAGCTATTTTTCTTATTTCCCGTACAATTGGTTCTGCATTCCGGTTATATCTGGTTGCGATTGTTTTGCAGAAATTTATTTTTGACGAAATGGGAGTTCCATTCTGGCTTACCATTGTCATCTGCCTCCTGCTTATCTGGGGTTATACTTTCAGGGGTGGGCTAAAGACCATTATTATTACGGATAGTTTGCAGACCCTCTTCCTTGTGGCTTCGGTGTTTCTTTCTATTTATTTTATCATGTCAAGTCTTGGTATGAATATCCATGAGGCATACACAGCAGTGAGAGACAGCCCTTATTCAAAAATATTTTTTACAGGAAATTTCCTTTCAAACCCTTTTCATTTTACGAAAGAATTTATCGGAGGAATTTTTGTGACAATTGGAATGTTTGGGCTTGATCAGGATCTGATGCAAAAAAATTTAAGCTGCAAGAATATCAGGGAAGCGCAAAAAAATATGCTGAGCTTTACGGGCATCTTTGTAATTATTAATTTATTTTTCCTTAGTGTGGGAGCTTTGTTATACATCTATGCCAATCGCGAAGGAATCCCCATTCCGCTGGATCACATTACGCATCAGCCCCGGACAGATTATGTCTTCCCGGATATTGCACTTAATTATTTCAAGGGATTACCCGCGATAGTCTTTATGCTTGGGCTAACGGCAGCCACATTTGCCACGACTGATTCAGGCCTGACTGCCCTTACGACTTCTTTTTGTGTGGACTTTCTGAATTTTGGTAAAAAGAAACAAAGCGAAAAGCATCTGGTAAGGATCAGGACGATTGTTCATATATTCTTTTCCCTGCTGATCCTGGGTGTAATCTTACTTTTCAATGCGATCAATAATGCGGCTGTGGTCACGGCGATATTTAAAGTAGCGACCTATACCTACGGGCCATTGATTGGTTTGTTTGCGTTTGTACTTTTTTCCAAAGGCCGGTATGTGATGGATAAGATGACGCCAATTGTATGTATCGCAGCTCCACTGATTACTTATTTTATAGATTCCAAATCAAGGACACTTTTGCATGGCTATGTTTTTGCAGAAGAGTTAATTGTAGTAAATGGCCTTATTACTTATGGAGGTCTTTTGCTGTTCAGCAAGAAAAAAAAGTTAAAATTAGCTGGTGATGGAATTGATTAATCAAAAAGCAGAACAGTATGCTGCACGGTTTAGTGAACCTGCCGGGATGCTGTTAGACGAAATTGAAAATTTTACCAGAGATAACAAAGGCCGGCATTTCACCATGCTCAGCGGCGCAGTACAGGGTAAAATTTTAGAAATGATTAGTTGTATGATCAGGCCACAAAATATATTGGAGGTGGGCACTTTCATGGGATATAGCGCTCTTTGTCTGGCAAAGGGCCTTGAACCTGGAGGCGAACTTCATACAATTGAAATACGTGATGAAGATGCAGATACAGCCGGATCTTATTTTAAAAGGTCTGAATTTTCTGACAGGATAATTTTGCACCGGGGAAATGCGTTAGATATCATTCCGAAGCTGAATGTAAATTGGGACCTTGTTTTTATCGATGCAGATAAAGTGAATTATATTCGGTATTACGAATTATCTTTACCGCAGTTGAAACCCAAAGGAGTGATTCTGGCAGATAACGTATTGTTTCATGGAGATGTTTTGGAAGAAGAAGTAAAAGGAAAGAATGGCAAAGCAATACAAGAGTTCAATGAACATGTAGCAGCAGATTCGAGAGTAAAACAGGTAATCATGACCGTTAGAGACGGTTTGATGGTAATTATGAAAAAATAATTTGATATAACCACCCTCATGGCAAAGAGCATTTTCTTTTTCATCTTTTTGGCAAGCAGCCTCAGTTCAATGGGGCAAAAGATGACGCCTGAGGATTACGTTTCAAAATATAAAGACCTTGCCATTACCGAAATGGAACGGTCGGGTGTCCCGGCAGCCATCACACTGGCTCAGGGTATTTTAGAAACCCAGGCGGGTAACAGCGATTTGTTTAAACAATCCAACAATCATTTTGGAATTAAATGTAAAAGTGATTGGACTGGCCCCTCAGTGACTCATGATGACGATGCCGCCAACGAATGTTTCAGGGCGTATTCGTCATCTGCTGACAGCTATAAAGATCATTCTGATTTTTTGAGAAACAGTGGACGGTATTCTTTTTTGTTTAAGCTGGATCCTACTGATTACAAGGGATGGGCTTATGGATTAAAAAAAGCAGGTTACGCCACCAGTTCCACTTATGCAAATACCCTGATCAAATATGTTGAAAAATATAATCTTGAGCAATATACGATGCAGGGTTTGAGACGGGTTTCGAATAACGGTGATGCAGAAGTGGCAACTCAGGATCAAACAGGCAATCCTTCAACGAATTCAAATGAAACAAGCGATTGGAAAATTATTCTTGTCAATCAGTCAAGTGCCGTTCATGTTCCTGCAGGCACTTCTTTGCTTGCCATTGCTACCCGGTACAATATCAGATTGAGCAAACTACTCGAATTTAATGAGCTTGCCAATGATGGCATCCTGAACAGGGCACAGATTATTTTTTTGGAGAAGAAATCCAGTCAGAGTACTACTCCCTATATTACAACTTCCTCTCCCGAAAGCATACATGATATTGCGCAGGCCAATGGCATTTTAACTGCATCACTTTTGTCGTACAATTCATTTGCTGCTGATGAAATAGTTGCTGCTAACAGTACTGTGTACCTGCAGCCACATCCGGAAGAAGGTAATTCGGAAACTGCAGGGACAGATGCAATGACCCATACCGTAGAACCCAAAGAAGGTTTATATGCAATCGCAAGGAAATACGGAGTTTCCGTTCCTCAGTTGAAAGCATGGAACCAGTTGCAATCGGATAATTTACAAATAGGACAAAAACTGGTTATTTACAAATGACACAGGCGATTATCGTTCACGACAAACAGTTCGTTCCATACATAAGCAGTGAAGAAATTGAAAAACAGGTAAGCAGGCTGGCGCGTGAAATTGAAAGGGATTATGCGGGCAAGAGACCTTTGTTCATCGCCATTTTAAATGGTGCATTTATGTTTGCATCAGACCTTTTCAAACACCTGGAAATTGAAGCTGAAATTTGTTTTATCAAACTCGCCAGCTACAAGGGAACCAAATCAACAGGAAAAGTGATTACCGCTATCGGGTTGGACGAAGAGTTGTATAAACGCCATGTTATCATCCTCGAAGATATTGTAGATACAGGCAAAACACTTCATGAATTTCTTCCACAGCTTGATCACAATCACCCTTCATCACTGAAGATTGCGGCTCTGCTGAACAAACCGGATTCTCAGATTTACGACGTTAAAGTGGATTATCTGGGTTTTACCATACCAAACAAATTTGTATTGGGTTACGGGCTGGATTATGATGGACTTGGCAGGAATCTGGATTCTATTTATCAATTGACAGAGGAATAGTTTTACCTTAAACAGGGATTTTATAAATTTTATTTCAAACCTCAAATGGTTATGAAGAAATACATTTTTTACATAATTGGCATTATACTCGCAGGTACGGGAATGCAAAGCAAAGCTCAGGACATGGCGTATTATATGATTGTCGGGACTTATACCCACACGGGAAGTAAGGGGATCTATGTCTATAAATTTAATGCTCAAACAGGAAAAGCAGAATTTTTAAATTCTTCATCTTCCATAAAAAATCCTTCCTACATCACAATTCACAAAGACAATGTATATGCCGTAAGTGAAACAAATGGGGGTTTACCGGGAAGTGTGAGTGCCTATCATTTTGATCGCAAAAACGGAGAGTTGAAATTGCTGAATAGTTTTCCGACCGGTGGTGATGACCCATGTTATCTGGAAACGGATTCTTCGGGAAGATTTCTTGTTGTCGCCAATTATTCCGGAGGAAGTATTACTGTGTTTGGATTAAACAGGGATGGCTCTTTGAAGCCAGATAAACAACTGATTCAACACGAAGGAGGAAGTATAAATCTGGAAAGACAGGGAAGCCCACATGTTCATCAAACTGTTTTCTCTCCGGATGAAAAATATGTACTCGCCCCGGATCTGGGGAAAGACAGGGTAATCATTTACCGTTTTGATGGAAATATCAATCATCCATTGTCGCGTGATACCGAAATTGTTTGCAGTCCCGGAAGTGGGCCACGACATGTAATTTTCCACCCACATAAAAATTTTGCTTATCTGATTCATGAATTAAGCCCTGTGATTTCGGTTTATCAATATGAAGGGAAAAAGTTTAATAAAATCCAGGAGGTGAATGGATGGCCTGAAGATTTTTCAGGTAAAACAGATGGTGCAGAGATTTTGGTGTCGCCCGACGGAAAATTTTTATATACATCACACAGGGCTGAACAAAATTCAATTGGCATGTTTGAGATTGATCCATCAACTGGTATGATTGCCAATATTGGTTTCCAGCCGGCTGGAGGAAAAGGCCCCCGCTTTTTCACCATTGATCCTTCGGGTAAATGGTTGCTGGCGGCCCATCAGGGATCCGACAGTGTTGTTATTTTCAAAAGAAACCCTGTTACGGGCGAATTGGAAGAGTCACACACCATAAAACTTCCGATTCCGGTTTGTATCCAATTCACTCCAATGAAATGAAGCCCGGTAATAAAAAAGCCGTCCGGCAAAATACCGGACGGCAAAGTTCAAAGCTTACCTTTTTTTAACTACTGCTTTTGCAATTTGATATTGTAATTAATATCGTCATTGGTGATATTGATATAGTAAATCCCTGGTTTGAGAGAAGAGAGATTACTGATATTTACTGAATTACTTCCTTTAACGGCCTGGATTGTTCTTTGCATCACCGGTTGCCCAAGTGTATTTCTGATAATCATATTTGCGTCTGCGGTTTTGTTGGCAGAGAATGAAGCTGTAAAACCATTGTTGAATGGGTTCGGAAATACATTCATTGAATTTATTTCTCCGAAACGGACTACTCTTACCGGGCTGAATTCGTATCTGCCATCGAAATCAATTTGTTTTAAACGATAGTAGTTTACACCGTTTGCAGGATTACCATCGGTAAACTGATAATTCAGGGTAATGCTGCTGCTTCCGCTTTCAGAAGAAGAGGATACAAAACCAATACTTGACCAGTTTTTCCCGTCATTGCTTCTTTCAACATCGAATCCTTTATTGTTTGATTCGGTAGCTGTTGACCACAATATTTTTGCAGATTGACCTTGTGCCAGGACTTCAAAGTCTGAAAGTTTAACAGGAGTCGGGCCTCCTTCAGGATTTTGTATTAAAGTTGTGGTTGAGCTACAAGCATTACCGCCACAGGTTCCGTTAGAATGAGACTCCATTAAAACATAAAGGCTCGGTGCTGAACATGGAACGTTAGTTAAAATAACATTTTTAACCGGAGTACCGGCTCCTAAACCTTTTAAGTCGCCCATGCAACCTGCATTTAAATCTGACCAGTTGGTGCTATCCGTGCTATATTTTATTAACATGGAACTTTCTCCGCTTGAAACCGGATGATATTCAGCAACAATAGCAATGAAACAACCGGAAGGCGTCATACTGTCTGTTAAGGTTACTTTATCAACGACAGGGCATTGGGCGTTTGCATTGTTTGCAAATGTTACGATAGATAATATTGCTAATGGAATTGCTATTTGTTTAGCATTCTTTTTCATTTTTGAAAATATACTTAAATACATGGCTAATTATTTTTTGATTTTGAAATTTTGTTGTTGGTTCTGTGATAAAATTTTAATTACTTTTTTTATGAATTTTCGAGAAAAAAACGTGATTATCTGGTTAAACAACCAGGTTTTAAATCAGCTAATACCTGTTTGAAAACAAGTTTGCGGTTTGATCACACCAAGTTCACCTAAATTTTGTCTGGAAAATATAATTCGATTTCCGGTGAGATACGCACCCTTTTTTTAGGGTTCGAAATGGGGGAGTCTGGAAGGTGAATTCCTGATGAGTACAGGAAAAAACACCTAAGAAATGACGAGTAAAAACCTTTCATTTTTGTAGTTTTAGAGTTGAAAAATGGTAAACATTTTTTTCAATAGACTACTGGAAATAATGGTCTTACTAAGGGATGGGGTATTACAAATGTTTTAATAGGAATTCAGCGGAAGAATATTCAGAAGATATTGGGGGAGGTGAACTTTTCCTTAACAGGAATAAATAGTAACCTCAATGCAAAAATAATGTTTATTATGACTTTTGCAAGTGCTTTCAGAATTTGCGCGAAAGAAAACGATGATTTTTGATCGTAGTGAGCCTGATATTTTATTTGTAACTATTCAGTCCCCAGTATAGCGATAAGGGATAAGGCATTCAAAACATTTTGTCCCGATTTGATTGTGGTATCAATTACTGATCTCAGGATAGCAAACATATCGGCTCCTTCGGCAGATTTGAA
>Ga0209916_1000860_pt1 | contig 37009 bp, 35 predicted proteins | sample ThiBio_1000_plan_FD_183956 | JGI IMG/M metagenome (GOLD analysis project Ga0209916, IMG submission 183956) | Wastewater bioreactor microbial communities from Cape Town, South Africa - Thiocy_solids_2 (SPAdes) | ecosystem: Engineered > Bioreactor > Thiocyanate-remediating > Anaerobic-Aerobic ... | reverse complement strand
CAATTGATTGGGGCTTACGTACCCAGGAGTAGATGCACGCTTTCTGCCGCCTTTCTCTGAGTTTCCTTGCATTTGATTATTGTTTTGTGAATGCCAATTCAAATATAGCAAGGGTTGTAGAGTTATTTAGCAAACTCTAATTATAAAATGGTAGGTTTGATTACCAATTTAAAATTAACTTCCGAGAAATGAAAAGGTTATTGAATATCCCAAAGTTTGTTCTTTGGGTTAGCATGTTAATGCTACTTATATCTTCCTGTAGAAAGGATAATTCTTTTGAGTCTGACAGGTCATCACCTTTAAATGAATACCGAAACTGGCTTAATAAGAATGGAGGTGCTTTCAAAAGCGAGAGGATCAGGTTGAAAAAAGAAGACCGGACTTTTATTACAGGAAATCTGGCATGGGATAAGGGTATTTGGTACGAATATAAAGGCAGGAAATATGTGGAAATCCCTTTTTTGTTTGATGGTAAAATATCAATTTCACAGGATACATCTGCTGTTAAAACTACTTTTAGCCTTGTTTTCAGAAAGGCACCTAACGGTAAGATTGAAGCTGCAATTCTTATTTATTCTTATGGGAATGTTTTAACCGATGAGAGTGGCCGTAAAAGCCAAGGCGCTATCAAAAGTTACAATTTAATAAATGGCGAGCCGTCAACACTTTGGTTGAGTATGGGAGATATTAATCATTTCAAAAAAATAAAAAGGGAATCCGCTGATTTTTCTTTGAAAAGTGAAAACCCTCTTTCCTATGACAGGGCAATGGGATGTATTACATATTCATTCACTGATTGGGTATCTTATAGCTATGGAGGTTATGACGAAATAGTTGTCGAAGCATATCCTGTAATCTCTTTCTATACTATTTGTTTTAATGAAACCGAGATGCTTGAAGAAAATAGTGACTGGGGCGGAGGTGGTGGGAGCGGTGGATCAGCGGAAGATGAGAATCAATCTCAACAAGTTGCAGTTTCAGATTATACCTCAACTGAATCTGAAACAATCTTTAGCGATGAAGATATGTCATCTGATGGAAATTATGTTCCTATAGTGTATAAATACCGATCACAAATATTTAGAAGTGTGCCTGGTGGTGTTATTCAGAATGTGATATTGTATGACACCTTCGTTGATAATGCAATCTCAACTTATATTGATAAATATGGTAGGACAATTACACGAGTAGTAACAACTTTAGACCATTTGAACTCTTATAAAATTCTGGAGGAATCAAATTTTACTTTAGCTGATTGCTTTTGGTCATGTAGTGTTAATGCTATTTATAAAACAAACAATACAATTTTCGCATCGAGAAATTGGAGTAATAAACACAATGAAATTAGATGATAACTTTTGAGTAATATTTTTAAATTTATTTATAATTAGACGAAACGATGAAATCAAGCCTTTCAAAGGTTCATCAAATCATTAAACAAAGGCAGTTTAATATTATTTCTTCGGCCAACGGAGGGCTGATAAGGTTGTTTTGGGAAACCGGATACTGTCTAAATTCTCTGTATAATGAAAGAGGCAAACGGTTTAGCCAAAGTCTTGTAAGTGATATTGGTCAGAAGTTAAGCGGGCTGTATGGTGATTGGTTTGACAAATCAAACATTGAAAGCATGCGGGTTTTTAATAAAATATTTCCCGATTATGAAAAGATCAGCGCTTTGAATTCTTATGTTGGCTGGGATCACATTAAATTATTATTGCCGTTTAAAAACGAAGATTATATAGTCGGTTACCTGAACTTTGTTATTGAAAACCAAATAACCCCCGAAGAGTTAGAGAAATTATTAAGCAGAGGTGCGATAAATCCGGAACCGGTTTATACTAAAAAAAGATTTACTGGAATTCAGGGATTGTTCAACTTGTTCAAAAACGGCAACTTTAGTTTATTAAAGAATATGTTGAATCCGGGCAAAAATGAGATTCATCTGGATGGAGAAGAGAAGATGGTGTTTATTAAGATCCGGGATATGATCGGGAGATTTAGCGGAAATCTTATTCCCTGGATTAATTCAAATTTTATAGGATGTTGCTGGGAAGTGGGAGAAGAAATTAGCCAGATGTTCCCAGCGGAAAACATGAAGAGCGATTATTATAAAATATTTGCAGAGAAAATATCGGAAGAAATGCCAGGTCTTCCCGGCGCAATATTTGATGAAAAAGGACTTAAACAGTTATCAGATTTCTATCGTCATTTCCCCAAAAACTATTTTAGTTTTTATTTTTCCGATTTAATCACCTGGCCTTACCTGGAATATTTATTAAAGCTGAATGACCCACGAGCGGTAATATTTTATTCGAGAAAAATAGCAAAGGAAAGATTATCCATTTCTAAGCTAAAAAAGGAAATTGACTCAAAGGTATTTGAAAACTCACCGGATTTTTTTGTAAAGGAATCCGAATATTTGGAAATATTAAAGTCGGAAGAACGAGATGTAAAAGTCAGGAGAAAAGGGAATAATATTTCAGTAATTGTGTCGATTAATATTTCTTTCAAAGATATTCCAAAGGGTTTCATTCGTGTTGGTCATCTTTTCAAAAACCCGTATCGGGAATTTTTGACTGCATATATTCCTTAGGTAATTTGCTGATGAAACGAAAATGAATGATAGTTCATACATCCCACGAAAAATTCAGCCATGTCGAATCTTCTCTCGCTCCCAACCTTTCATAAAATTCAATTCCACGTTTATTCCAAGGACCTACATTCCATTTAATTTGGCCGCATCCGTGTAACCGGGCTTCCTCTTTCAAAGCATTCATCAGTTGCTCGCCAATTTTTTGGTTGCGATAAGGGGTATCCACATAAAGCTCCTTCAGATAAATGGCAGGTTTGTTTTGCGCTGTGTAAGGTAAAAAATAATAAACCAGCATACCTGCAATTTTATTTCCGTCTTCGGCAACGATACAATAAAAATCAGGCGGCGATTTATGAAAACCTTTCTCACGCACAATTTCAGGTGTAATGGCGAATGACCCTATATACTTTTCAAACACCGCCAGGTCGTGCATCAGTTGCCACACTTTTTCTGAATCGGATTCTTTCGCCTTTCTGATTTTGATACCCATATTATTTTATACGAATAGCTTAGTTTATTAAATGATATTGCTGACTCAGAGCTAAATCCTTCCTTCTTCTTTCAGTTTCCAATATCTCAGCAATCCTGTGACGGACATATAGGTAGGATTTGCTTTTTCATATTTTACAATATCCGGTTCCGGTACATCCATTTCCCGCAATTGATTCCGGGTGTATTCCACAAACTTCGGTGTAATCTCTTCCGCAGGTGTGTGGGATTCGTAATACGGTTTTATCCATGCGGCCCAATCATCGAGCATATTTTCCAGATTACTTAGATGTTTGGCGGGCAAATCTACCGGTCCAAAATGAGCGAGATACAACAATTCCGGATTGAGATTTTTTATTTTCTCAATAGATTTTTTCCATTCTTCAAGATTGATATCGGGAGGAGGGCAGGGGGGCACTACCGGACCATTGTTAATTCTTACACCGGCTGCATCACCTGTGAAAACAACACTTCCAAACTGATACGCATTGTGATGAATCGCATGTCCGGGGGTGTACCACGTGGTAAATTTAATTCCTCCGATTACTTTATCTTCACCATCGTTCAGCGGTACCAGCAAATTAATATCTATCGGTTCCATTTTTCCCCAGAGGGGTTCCATATCATCTTTATAAATTCTTTTGGCGGAATTCCAAAGTTTTTCAGGATTGTTCAAATGAGGAAGCCCAACCGGATTGACATAAATTTTTGCATTGTTTTGCGCAAATTTCCAGGCAGCGCCCGCATGGTCGAAATGAATATGGGTGAGCAAAACGTGTTTTACATCACGCCAGTCGAATCCTTCTCTTTCAATCGCAGCCTGAAGATGGGTGAATGTGGTTTCTGGTCCTGTTTCAATAAGAATAAGTCCGTCGGCAGATTCAATTAAATAGTTTGCAATGACATGTGTTTCATCCTGAAACCGGTCGTCCAGTATTTTAATTTTCGGCATGGTGCAAATTTATACTAAAAGGGATTTTTATTCAGACCTGAATTATATTGTATTATACGGATATCCTTTCAGTAAACACTCTATTGCGACAATGACGCGAAATATTTTCCTGTAAATATCAGGTAATGTACACGAAATATCAGGGTACAAAGGGCTGATTATTTCAAAAGGTAAGTGTTAAGTTTCGCTTGTTTTTGTTTTGATTGAGATTACCGCGAGCCGATAAACCTTAATGGGAAAAATTTCTTGGAAATAGTTTCTGTGCAGAGATTACATCCTTTATATACTGAATAGAACATCGTCCTCATTTTGTGATAATTGCCGTTCCGCATACATCGGGAATAGGAACAAACCCAATTTTTTCTTCCCTGCAAAATTTAATCACCGATTCTCTCGCACCGCGGTAATGGACGTTATTGAAATCGTGAACAAAAATATAACCACCCGAAACGAGTTTAGGATAAAAGAATTTCAATCCCTCATAAATGGGTGAAAACAAATCTGCATCCAGGCTAACAAAACAAAAAGTATCATCCACATCTTTGGCCGTATCCGGGAAAAATCCTTTTTTGAAAATACAGTTTTGCGGATATTTCATTTTTGATTTTACCAGGTTGATGCTGGTAGCAGAAAAATCCTGATTAGCCGCGGAATATCCTTCTTGTTTTTCCACCGAAATATCAGATTCGCTAAAACCTTCAAATGTATCGAAGAGATATAACTTTTTATCGGGGAAGAGGGCATTTATTTGTTTTGCAAAATTTCCTTTGTAAACCCCGACCTCAGCCAGATTGCCCTGCAATTTTTTAACCGATATTTCCTGGCAACACAAAGCCAGGCTTGTGTATCTCACATAATCCAGGTTGGCCGGCAAAAATTTTTGTTGATCTGTGTAGCAAAGCGATTTGATTAAATAGAAATGTTTTCTCTCAAGGAAAGAGGAAAAGATTTTGAACAGCGATTTCAGCATTTGAAGTGGATAATTTTTGCCAACAGTTTCTTGCGATGGTTGAAGTTGACGAAACTAAGCAATTTTAAGAGACCGGTAAACGGCTTGCGAAAAGTAAATGCGGTTTGGATTTTACCTGGTTCTTTCTTGGTTCTGTTTGATAAGAAACCCTTTATCGTTATTGCTTATCTGCAATATGGAAGAATTGGGTTTTTTATTTTATTCTATTCTATTTTCTAAATCTGCGATTATTACTTTTTTTGCTTCTTTTTACTCTTGTGAATTCACTTGAATGGGTAAACAACCAAATTAAAAAACCTGAAAGTTACCGGGCACTTTATTTTAGCACAGGTGCAAAAGCCCTATTCCCGGATTTAATCTCTGATAGGTTTTTGAAATAGGTTCAGATAGGAATCAAAGTTTGCGACCCATTATTTTCATTTACACAGCCGGTTGTCATTCATACTCTGCAAAGATATTATCCACATAACACCATAGCCATTTCTCACCAGGCTCTGCAGAAATAACTACCGGGTGATGTGTCTCATGGTAATGCCTGGTCATGTGCTTATTGGGCGATTGATCGCAACACAAAGTAGCCCCGCAGGTTTGACAGGTACGCAGGTGTCCCCAATCGCTTCCTGATTTAATACACTCCTCGCAAACAAGTTCCTTTGGGTGTTTTAATTCTTTGATGTCTTTAATGTGTTCGCATTCTCTTTGCCGTTTCATAGTTGAGTTATTTTTTTAATACTATCTCTATCTTTAAATGAATCCTTTTCTAATTTGACCTGGCATTTGCTCTGTAAAAATTCTATCGATTTCATGAAATTATCAGTAGCCTGCCATACCACTTCACAGAGCAATGTAAATTCCCGCAGGTTTTTATAATAAAATGATTCCTGATGTTAGCGGGCTACATTGCTATATCCCTTTTCCCGGGTAAATGTAAGAATAAAATGAGGTGCGCGGATACGCTTCCTCGTCCGCCATCTATCCCTTCCCCTTAAAACCAACCAGGCAAAACCGAAATGAAATCATCCCCGTTTTGCCTGGTTCCTTCCTGTTATTTTATTGCGCTTTAATCTGCTCCGGATGTTTTATCTGAATGCCGTATTTATGCTGGTAACGGTCTGACAATTGCCATTGCTTGTTGTCGAGATTTATTTTTCTGCCCTGAATGAAAGCGAGATCCACAATGCTTTCTTCCATGTTCAGAATGTCGCCTTCGCTGATAATGATGTTGGCATCCTTGCCGGCTTCAATGGTTCCGGTCTTGTCATCAATTCCGAGAATTTTTGCAGCATTTAATGTGATAGCGCTCAAAGCCTGCTCTTTGGTAAGGCCGTAAGCGGCGGCTGTACCTGCATTGTACATGAGGTTGCGGCCGCGCGTGGTGCCATCAACATCAGAAATGGCGAAGAGAACTCCGGCCTTTTGTAATATTGCCGGTGTTTTGAATGGCTGGTCCACATCATCGTCGTAGCTGGCAGGCAGCGAATGCATTTGGTTCAGGATAACGGGAATGTTGTTTGCCCTGAGCAGGGGAGCAATCTGCCAACTGTCATCTCCACCCACAATAACCACATCAAATCCAAAATCTTTTTTGAAATCTATTGCCATCAGCATTTCTTTGACGGCATTGCAATGCACAAATAATTTTTGGGTTTTATCAAAAAGCCCTTTGGTGGCTTCAAACTTCAGATTGGTTTCTGCATGATTTTTTTGCGTTAAATAATATTGTGCTTCTCTGAAGAATTGTTTCAACGATTCAATTTTTTCCAGTCCTTCTTTTTCCGGATCACGCGATTGTGCCTGCGGGTTAAAAAATGAAAATCTTGAACGGCGCTGAATGAGAGAAGGCATATTCACATGTATCTGGCCATCCATTTTGTAAGCGGCATCTTCCCAATTCCATGCGTCCAACTGCACCACAGAAGATGAACCTGAAATCAACTGATCCCCTCCGCCTTCGCTTTGAGGAACTACATTGGCGAGCAAAATCCCATTGGTGCGTAAAACATTGATGACGTGATTGTCGGTGTTATAAGCCACAATGGAACGGATGTTGGGATTGATGTCTCCCAGCTCATCATAATCATTTGTACCGGGCACCATGCCTCCCACATCTTTGGTTCCGACATTGGTTACCGGACTGATTAATCCGGGGTACACCTGTTTCCCTTTGACGTCGTAAACAACGGTTCCAGCCGGTGCCTCCACATCGCTTCCCACTTTTTCAATTTTTGAATTGCTGATCAGAATGCTTCCGTTGTTAATGATGGTTCCGTTGCCCACATGTATCGTTGCATTTTTGATTAAGATGGTTCCTTTATTTTCAGGAGCCGGATAAATATCAGGTTGACTGAATACAGTAGTTACTGTAAACATTGTTATGATTGATAGAAAAATATTTTTCATTGTAAATGTTTTTTTAGTTGTTCAGAGCAGAATCGATTTCCCCTTCAGATGAATTATTATTTTCACGCGCCGAAGCAATGGACGGAGTTGAAGAAGGGCCTCCCGTTTTCTTTTCTCCGCTGATCTTCTGAATGAGTTTATTTTTTTCCTCCTTCATTTCTTTGCGCATCTGTAAATCGCGTTCGCGATCGAAATAGATGATACCGTCCACAATGGTTTTTTGAGCTACGGCATAAATGGAGAGGGGATCATTCTTCCACAAAACGAGGTCCGCATCTTTGCCCACTTTAATACTTCCTACGCGATCCTGTACATGCAACATGGTGGCAGGATTGAGAGTTACCATTTTCAATGCTTCTTCTTCGCTCAATCCATACTTGATACTTTTCGCTGCTTCCTGATTGAGCCTTCTTGCCATTTCTGCATCATCCGAATTGATGGCGGTATTCAGCCCCATGCGGGTCATGATGGCTGCATTTTGCGGAATGGCATCCACTACTTCCATTTTATAATTCCACCAGTCGCTGAAGGTAGAAGCATTGGCGCCATGTGCTTTCATCTTGTCTGCTACTTTGTATCCTTCTAAAATATGGGTGAAAGTGTTGTAACGAAAACCGTATTTCTCTGCCACTCTCATAGCTGCAGTGATTTCGCTTTGTACATAAGAATGAGAGGTAATAAACCTCTTTGAATTCAGAATTTCAACCAGTGCATCCAATCTCAGATCTCTGCGCGGCGCCGTCATCTTACTGTTTTTTGGCCGATTGTTGTAGGCTTTCCATGCGGCTTCATAATCCTTTGCGCGGTTGAAAGCATCCATCAAAACCTCTTCCACACCCATTCGCGTATTGGGAAATCTGTTGTTGTTGCGCGATGTAGTTCGTTTTACATTTTCACCGAGTGCGAATTTGATAAACGGATCAGCACCCTGAAATTTCAATGCCGTATCATTCACACCCCAGCGCAATTTGATAAGCTGTGTCTGCCCTCCGATGGTGTTTGCACTTCCGTGTAAAATATGTGAGGATGTAACGCCACCGCTGAGTTGCCGGTAAATATTGATGTCGTCGGGATTCAGGTTGTCTGCAATTCTCACTTCAGAAGTAACTGAACTACCTCCTTCGTTGATGCTTTGAGTGGCGATGTGCGAATGTTCGTCGATGATTCCCGGTGTAAGTTGCATCCCGGTTCCGTCAATAATGATGTCGGCATTGGCTTTCAAATTCTGGCCGATGGCTGCAATTTTGCCTTTTTTTACAAGTACATCTGTATTTTTTAGTGTGCCGTCTTTTTCTAATGTCCAGACGGTGGCATTTTTTATCAGAATATCTTTTTGTTCCGGCATGTTGTCCCAACCGTAAGCGCCAAATGGAAAAGTGACATGACTGATAATTTCAGATTTCTTTTCAGGTTTCTTGTGGTTTTCAAGTGGCGATTCTTTTATCAAAGTTGCAATCCATGTCAGTGAATTACCCAAGGTATCTGTTCCGTTTCCCTGCCAGGTATTTCCTGATCCGTTGCCGCTTAATCGTATAGCCGGTCCCGTTAGACTATTTCCTGAACTCATTCCAAACGTCCGCGGTAGTTGCTTTGAAGAACTGTCTCTTTTCAAACCTTCTTTGTGTCCGGGTTTCACCGGAGAAAAAGAAATCTGAACCAGATTGCCATTGTTTGAAAATTTGGCTGCGAGGGTATCCTGTCCGATTACAGAAGCGCTTTTATTTGATTTTACATTTAAAGTGTATTCCTGATTTTGTCCATTGGTATTTGTGATCACAAGGTGATAAGTAGCCGACAAAGGTTTCCATGATTCGGGATGGAGATTGTACTGCGTGCCTTGTACCCAATTTTGCAGGATGACAGAACCCGCATCAAACACGGGTTTATCAGTGATAATAAAGTTGGCGAGTTTTCCTTTTTCCAAACTTCCAGTCATCTCATAAACATTTATTGCCATCGCCGGATTTTTGGTCAATGCATTCAATGCAGCCTTTTCTGAAAGCCCTTCATTAATAGCCTTTCTCAAATCTGTGAAAAATGTTTTTGAATCTTTGCGTCCGTCGGCTGTCAGGCAAAAACTGATATTGGCTTTTTCAAATGCAGCGGGCTGACCGGGCGCCATTTCCCAATTTTTCAAATCTTCAAATGTGACAAAGCGCGCATCGTTGGGGTCATCCACATCAGGCGCTTTGGGGAAATTCAATGGAAGAATGAAAATAGCATTTGTAGCTGCCATTTCTTTGATCCTTTCATATTCATTACCTCCCGCTTTCAGAATATATTTTTTCCCGAATTCTTTGGCGATGCGATCGGCTCTCAGGCAATTCCATTTGTCATTGGCTTCAAAAATCTGGGGAAGGTCCTGGAGTTGGTTCCAGGCTTCAAGACTGAGGTTTTTGCCTTCACCGGGTTTGTCGGATGGAAGATTTTTATACCATTCTGCATTAAGATAAGTTTGTCTCAATAAGGCAATATCACCCATCATCGATGTCGGGTAAGACTGAGTGGATGTTCCCTTATTGAACGAATATTGTGCAGATGCTTTTTCTTTTAATACAACAAGATTATCCTGACCGGAGGCCAGTGAAACAAACACACCTGAGCCGCGTGCAATACCATCATGCTGATGCGTGAGCACAGCACCGAATCCTCCTTCGCGCCAGGCAGCCGCATCTTTATCATTGACAGAAAATAATTCTGCTCCATTCACTTCCGGCTTGAGCGCCTGATTCCATGAAAAAGCACCTTTTTTATTACTGGTCAACTGAGTTGAGGCAAACGGATTAAATCCTCCCTGTGCGCGTTGTGGAGTTGGAATTCCGTAGCTGCTGTATAAATCGATGAAAGAGGGATAAATGTATTTGCCGTCACAATTTAAAACCACAGCCCCTGCGGGAATACTGATGTTATTTCCAATGGCAATGATTTTGTCTTTTTGAACAAGCATTGTTGCATTCTGAATGATGTGATCAGCATCCTGAACGATGGTGGCATTTGTAAATGCAAAAACTGTTTCTCTTGGATCCGTAGTACCATTTACCGGATAAGTTTCCTGTGCAAAAACTTTTGTGGAAAAGGTAATCACCAATGAAAGGAAACAAAAAACGAAAAAGATATTTCTTCTCATAGCGTTAATTTATTTAGGGTTGGAAGTTAAAAATTACTTTTGTGATTAACTTCATATTTCAAAAAAAAATTTAGATGAACATAGCGCAGTATATCGAACACACAGTTTTGAAACAAACCACTACTTTGGCGGATGTTGAGAAAGTCTGCAGTGAAGCCAGGCAATATGGATTTGCCGCGGTTTGCATTCCCCCGTTGTATGTTCGCAAAGCCAAAGAATTTTTGTCCGGATCAAACGTGCAGACCTGTACTGTGATTGGATTCCCTTTTGGTTATTCAGCCATTGAAGCCAAGGTTGCCGAAATTGTTTTGGCGTTGGTAGATGGAGCCGATGAACTCGATATGGTATGTAATGTTTCGGCCGTCAAAAATGCAGACTGGACATTTATCGCCAATGAAATAAATACCATTTTACCTGTGATCAGGCAGAAAAATAAAATCCTGAAAGTGATCATTGAAAGCGGTATGCTGTCCGACGATGAGATTATAAAATGTTGTGATATCTATGGCGCTGCCGGAGTCGATTACATGAAAACATCGACCGGGTATGCAGAAAAGGGGGCCAGTATCCACGCAGTGGAATTGATGAGGAACCATTTGTCAGACCAGATTAAAATCAAGGCAGCAGGGGGTATCCGCTCTTTTGCTTTTGCAAAGGAATTGATTAATGCCGGGGCAAACAGGATTGGTTGCAGCCAGAGCCTGGCAATTGTGGAAGAAAGCAAAGCTTTTTTTGAAAAGACAGCCTGATCCGGAAATTAATTCAATTCAACTTTTAAGATTAAATATGATAAAGACCGTACTTTTCTTTTTGTGTTTTTTTTCTTGTGTAGGTGTTGGTAAGGCACAATCTACCGATACACTTTCCAATGGAATTATTGTGTATAGCGATTTCAGATTGGGGGTGATCGGTCAGCGCGAGTCGACCATCAATACTTCCATTTTGAAATACAAAGCCCAATTCGTAAAGGGTTACCGGTTGATGATTTTAAATACGCAGGATAGGAATTATGCATTTAAGGTAAGGACACAATTGTTGCAAAATTTTCCTGAACAGAAGCCTTACATGTGGTATGTAAGTCCATACATCCGTTTAAAATTCGGAAACTTTCAGACAAAAGAGGAAGCAGAAGTTTATCAGAAAAAAATCAGCAAAATGCTGGATGGCGCCAATATTTATTTACTGAATGAAACGATCGAAATTAATCCGGGAGCTGATTTTGATCCGGAAAGTATGAGAGAGGTGACGTTGCAATAAATTTTGAGATATGATATTTTTTGATTGTTGATTTCACGGATGGAGTATTCAAAAAGGTCACGAATACACAAATTATTTTGATTATTTTGGAGGTTTTTTATTTTTTAAAAGATCGATTATCCGGAATTTTTGATGGATATGAAACAATGTAAAAAGGTATTCAATCAAGGGATAAAAATCCAATTTCCATAAACATAAATGTGTATCTTAATTTTCATTAATGGTATTTTTCATCCGGGGATCCTGCCGGTAAGTTTGGATGATGATGTCGAGAATGCACAAATAGAAAGATATTTAGGTACAATAGTTTCATCCGTAGCTCAAAAATTATTCACCCGGGATTTTGCAGTAGCCTCAAAGGCTACTGCAATGTGCGTAAGGGGTTGAGGGAAGCATCCCGGTAACCCCGACTTAGAAAGCCTTTGCGAAAACGATTTAATACCAATTAGGCCAATTTTATTGAACTATTACGGATATCCTTTCGGTATAATTGAGCATTAGGCTTTCTTAGTCGTTTTGCAGTCAACTGCAAAATTTGGGTTCACCCGATTTTTTAATAATCCACCCCATCAAAACCTTACCCCTACTTTTGCATTATGTTGTTAGAAAAAATAAAGTCGCTCGCTTCCAAACATGAGAATGACCTGATTGAAATCAGGCATCATCTTCATGCCCATCCGGAACTGAGCTATCACGAATACAAGACTTCTGAATTTGTACAGAGTCAATTAAAGTCATTGGGAATTCCTTTCAGTGTAGTGGCCAATACAGGGGTGGTTGGGATTATTAAAGGCATTAATCCGGATGCTAAAATTGTTGCACTTCGCGCTGATATGGATGCGCTTCCCATTCAGGAAGAAAATCAACTTCCATACACCTCACAAAATGCGGGTGTCATGCATGCCTGCGGACATGATGTGCATACAACATGCCTCCTGGGCGCTGCGCGTATCCTGACAGAGTTGAAAGATGAATGGGAGGGAACCATCAAATTATTATTTCAGCCCGGGGAAGAAAGAAACCCCGGTGGTGCAAGTTTGATGATCAAAGATGGCGCTCTTGAAAAGCCGAGACCTTCAGCCATTTTTGGTTTGCATGTGCATCCGGGTTTACAAGTAGGTCATTTTAGTTTCAGAGGTGGAAAGGCAATGGCAAGTGCAGATGAAATCTACATCACTGTAAAAAGTAAAGGTGGACACGCGGCGGCTCCCCAATTGACGGGCGATACAATTCTGGCAGCTTCACAAATGGTAGCCAATCTGCAGCAGGTAGTCAGCCGGAGAAATGACCCGTTGAATCCGACAGTTTTATCAATTTGTTCTTTCAACGGCGGCCATACCACCAATGTTATTCCTTCTGAGGTCAAGTTATTGGGCACATTCAGGGCCATGGATGAGGAATGGCGTTTTAAAGCACACAAACTGATAACCCAGGTTTGTGAAAGTGTAGCGGCATTGTCTGGTGTGGAAGTGGATGTGCACATCGATGTCGGCTATCCGTTTTTGGTCAATAATGAAGAACTAACAACAAAGGCTACACGAAAAGCCATAGAATTTGCCGGAAGCGAAAATGTGGAAGAAACAGAATTGCGCATGGGTGCGGAGGACTTTGCTTATTATTCTCATGAAATTCCTGCCTGCTTTTTCCGGCTTGGGGTGGGGAATAAAGAAAAAGGAATTACAAATAACGTACATACAGCCAGATTTAATGTGGATGAAAAGGCTATTGTGGCAGGTGCAGGTATGATGGCCTGGATTGGCGCTTCCTGCCGTTAAGCTGTGGCCGATTAATTAACTTTGCCCTCTGAAAAAAATTAACCGGTTGTCCGGTTTTGAATTTTTATTATATGGCGAAAACGATTAGAAAAGAAACGGCATTGGATTATCATTCCAAAGGCAGGCCGGGTAAGATTGAGGTAATTCCAACGAAATCTACAAAAACACAGCGCGATCTCTCCCTCGCATATTCACCGGGAGTGGCTATTCCCTGTCTGGAAATTCAAAATAACCCCGATGATGCGTATGCTTATACTGCCAAGGGAAATCTGGTGGGAGTTATTACAAATGGTACAGCGGTTTTGGGACTTGGAAATATCGGCGCTCTTGCCGGCAAACCGGTCATGGAAGGAAAGGGTGTGCTCTTCAAAATATTTGCCGATATCGATGTATTCGATATTGAGATTAATGAAACAGATCCTGAAAAATTCGTGGATATCGTCGCATCTCTCGAACCTACTTTTGGTGGAATAAACCTCGAAGACCTTAAAGCGCCGGAATGTTTTTACATAGAACATGAACTGAAAAAACGTTTGAACATTCCCGTTATGCACGATGACCAGCACGGAACGGCTATTATCAGTTCGGCAGCTCTGCTGAATGCATTGGAAATCCAAAAGAAAAAAATTGACAAAGCCAAATTTGTAGTTAGCGGCGCAGGTGCCGCTGCCATGGCCTGTGTGAGGTTATATGTATCCCTTGGAGCCGACCCCGCCAACTTCACCATGTTTGACAAAGACGGAGTACTTTACCAGGGAAGAAAAGATCTGGAAGAAGACAAGAAAAAATTTGCCAATACAAAAGACAAAGACCTGAAACTGGAAAAAGCTATTAAAGGTGCAGATGTTTTTATCGGACTTAGTGTAGGCAATATCGTTACACCGGCGATGATCAAAGGCATGGCAAAAAACCCGATTGTTTTTGCAATGGCTAATCCTGATCCGGAGATCAGTTATGAAGATGCAACGTCGGCCCGGACTGATCTGATTATGGCTACCGGCCGGAGCGATTATCCTAATCAGGTGAATAATGTGTTGGGCTTCCCGTACATCTTTCGTGGAGCGCTTGATGTGAGAGCCACCCAGATCAATGAAGAGATGAAACTTGCGGCCGTCCGCGCTTTATCAGAATTGGCAAAAACCCCTGTTCCCGATATTGTGATGAGAGCCTACAATGAAACGAACATGGTGTATGGCTCTCAATACATCATTCCAAAACCTCTGGATAACAGGTTGCTTGCTGCCATATCACCGGCAGTTGCCAAAGCTGCTATGGACAGTGGCGTTGCAAGGCATCCGATTACTGATTGGGAAGCTTATAAAACAGCTTTGAACAAACGGCTCGGAATCGATAACCAACTCTTGAGGATGGCCGGAACCCAGGCAAGAAAGGATCCGAGAAAAATTGTTTTTGCTGAAGCTGAGAATCAAAAAATTTTACGATCCGCTCAATTGGCTCTTGATGAAGGTGTAGCCTATCCGATTCTGCTGGGCAACAGAGAAAAAATTTATTCTATCGCAAATGCAAATGGCATCGATCTTTCCGGCATGCCGATAATTGATCCGAAGCATGACGATATGCAGGCCAAGAGGGAAGAATTCGGCGAATTATTTTTCAGGAAACGGCAGCGAAAAGGATTTAATCATTATGAATCTATCCGTCAGATGAAAGATAGAAACTACTTCGGGTGCATGATGGTGGAGACCGGTGAAGCTGATGCCATGATTTCCGGATTATCCAAAAATTATCCGGATACAGTCCGGCCCGCACTACAAATTATCGGCCTTGAACCCGGAGTGAATAAAGTTGCGGGTATGTACATTATCATGTCAAAAAGAGGGCCTCTCTTCCTGGCCGATACAACAGTAAACTTCAATCCAACTTCAGAAGAACTGGCAGAAATTACTTTGCTGGTGGCGCGCGAAGTACGAAGTTTTGGAATAACTCCATGCATTGCCATGCTTAGTTATGGTAACTTCGGCAGCAGCAATTCTCCTGAAGCCAGGCTGGTAGCAAAAGCAACCCAACTGGTGAAGGAAATGGATCCCACACTTTTGGTGGATGGAGAAATGCAGGCCAATGTCGCATTCAACAAGGCTATTTTAAAAGATAATTATCCGTTCAGTGATTTGGTCGATCATGATGTAAATGTTCTGATCTTCCCTAATTTAGCCGCTGGTAATATCGCTTACAACCTTCTTCAGGAAGTAGGCGGAACCGAGCTGGTGGGTCCGGTACTGATCGGTTTAAACAAACCTGTTCATGTACTTCAGCTCGGAAGCCCGGTGAGGAGTATTTACAACATGGTTGTGATTGCAGTATTGGATGCACAATCGAAAAATAAGAGGCATTTGGAGATTGCCGATGATGAAACAAAAAAAAGCAGATGGAGGAGGAATAGAAATAATTAAAAAACTTCGCACCTTATGATTCAGTTGTCTTCTTTCGGGAAATATCTTTTGATGATTCGCGGGATGTTTCACAAACCCGAGAACCTGAAAATGTATTGGAAGGAATTTATGCATCAATCGGTAGAAATCGGATATGGATCGTTTGGGATAGTGGTAATTATTTCCGTTTTCATGGGGGCTGTAAGTGCTGTGCAAACAGCCTTTCAGTTGACGAGCCCGTTTGTTACCCGGGAAACAATAGCGCTGGTTGTTCGCGATACCGTTATTCTCGAATTTGCACCTACGTTGATTTGTATTGTACTTGCCGGTGTGGTGGGCAGTAAGATTGCAAGTGAATTGGGAAACATGCGGGTTAGCGAACAAATCGATGCACTGGAAATTATGGGAATCAATACAAAGTCGTATTTGATTGGCCCCAAAATTCTTGGTGCATTATTAACCATCCCGATGCTGGTGGTAGTAGCCATGGTACTTGGAATTTATGGAGGAAGGATGGCAGGTGCACTTGGCGGATTCCTTTCTGCCGATGAATTTGATCGCGGGTTGCAGGATCGTTTTGTGGCGAAAAATGTGTGGATCGGACTGGCCAAAGCTTATTCTTTCTCATTTATTATCAGCAGCGTGGCAGCTTATTACGGATATTATGTAAAAGGAGGTGCCCTTGAAATCGGCAGGGCCAGCACCAATGCGGTGATTACAAGTTGTATCATGATACTGATTACCGATTACCTCATTGCCTATTTCCTTCTGTAACACTTTTTAAACGGGAATAAAAATCATGATTGAAGTTAAAGATGTCAGAAAATCCTTTCGCGACAAGGCCGTTTTAAAAGGGGTAAATTTTGTTTTTGAAACCAGCAAAACCAATATGATTATTGGCGCCAGCGGCAGTGGCAAAACGGTATTGCAAAAGTGCATGGTCGGATTGATTGAAGTGGATCAGGGAGAAATCCTTTTTGAAGGAAGGAACCTGACTACCATGACCCCGGAAGCAAGGAAAGAATTGCGGCAACAGGTCGGGATGCTTTTTCAGGGAGTGGCCCTTTTTGATTCCATGAACGTAGAACGGAATGTCATGTTCCCTTTAGACATGTTTACTGATTGGGATATAAAGAAAAAACTGGAACGGGTAAATACAGTTTTGGAAAGGGTGGGTTTGACAGGAACCAATAAAAAATTTTCCAATGAATTGAGCGGCGGCATGAGAAAAAGAGTCGGAATAGCCCGCGCTGTTGTACTGAAACCGAAATATCTTTTTTGCGACGAACCCAATTCCGGATTGGATCCGCGCACATCAATGCTCATTGATAAACTGATTCATGAAATCACAATAGAAAACCAAATAACCACTGTAATCAACACACATGATATGAATAGCGTCATGGAGATTGGTGAAAATATTTTATACCTGGAAGATGGAATAAGTGAGTGGAAAGGTTCTAACAAAGATCTTGTTTTCAGTAAGCACCAGAGGTTGAATGATTTCATTTTTGCATCAGAATTTTTAAAAGATGCCAAGGATATGCGTGCTCTTGAAACCCGCGGAATTATTGATGATAATCGCGATATGAATGAAATTCTGAAGGAAGGAAAAATTGAACCGGGAAAAGATGAGAAGAATGATAAATGAGGGATGAAGGATGATGAATAAGGGTGCAATAATGAATTTGTGATTGATAACAGTCAACGTGCAATTGAGAAAAGAGAAATGATTATTCTGAATTGGAATGAGAAAATCTACAACTGCCTGATCTCCGACCTGACCATTATCCGGTTAATCAACATCGTTACAATTAACAGGACACCTGCGGTGGCCAATACAATCCAGTGGATGTAAGGCCCGACAGTCTCCTGCGCGAAAGAAAGGTGGCTGAAAAGGAATTGAAAAACTTCCGTGATACCCAGACAAATTAAAATGAGAGCGAGATAAACCGGTAAAAATGATTTGGAAAAAACTCCGGATAACCATCCCGGCGAATACCCAAGCGCAATCAATAATTTGATATTTTCCCTGCTTCGTGCAATTTTTAACCGGAGATAAAATCCGAAAAATATTAATGCAAGAATGATCATGAGGACACCGAGTGATGCAATGGCTCCGGTTATGTTTTGCAGCAGACCTTTGATTCTGCCAAACCTTACTTTGTCTTTATTGATATAATACCCGTGATCATCCAAAAATTTGAGGAGCACAGGATTGTTGGCATCAACAGTTTTCAGATAAACCCTTGAAACCAGGGTTGAAGAATCTCCCGAGAATTCCTGATTTGCCCATTGCAAAAAAGATTGGGGAACAAGAATGGAGTTGACCCTGTCTGTGAGGCCGATGATGCTTGCCCTGAAATTCTGGCTTCCCCTGGTGCCGGAGCATTGAAGAAAAATATTAACGGAAGAAATGGTCCTGGGTGAAAGTTGTGGCAAGCCCTGTGAAGGTGCAAAAACGTTATACATTTCCAGAAACTCAGAAGAAAAAATTACCGGCACATCCACCTTCCCGGGTTGCCACTGAAAATCTTTTGGAAGTGTATCCAGAAAAGCCGGATTAATGCTTTCCAAAAACAAATCTGTACTGAATGGTAAAATATTTCCTGCTGAAGCAGTGGCCCTGAATTGATTGGAATACAAGGGTGCCACACCGGTAATTTCGGGTTGATTTTTTAATAGCTGGATGTCGTTTGGAGAAAACCGATTGTCACTGCCCATGTTCTGGTTTGTAATCACCTTTGAAATAGAAACATAGTCGAAAGCACCTGATTTTCTTGGCGCTTCTTCTTTGAGCAGAACCCTGATGTTTAAGAACATCTGAACAGAAACAAGCAGCAGGAGTATGCCAATGGTAAGCCCCGCATATCCGATCCATTTTGACCAGGTTTTTTCCGGATGAATAAAAGGAGTAATATTTTTTGAACTGAGTCCCATTTACAGGTAGAGTATTTTTTCATTTTTGAGCATATCAAGTTCTTTGAGGTCTGCAAAAATCATCGCCGCTTTTCTTTTTTCACATTCTTCAAGAAGCAATTCCATAGCCTTTGTACGGTTTTCTTCGTCGAGATGGCTGAATGGCTCGTCCAGTAAAAGAAAGTCGAATGGTTGCATCAAAGATCGGATGATGGCAATACGCTGCTGTTCACCATAGCTGCATGTTTTGATTACCTGGGGAAGTTTGTTTGCAACGCCCATCCGGGTTGCCATTTCATAAATCATTTCAGGAGGATGAAACGGATTGAGTTTTCTTTTGACTTCAATATTTTCAAGCGCGGTATGGTCATCAAACAGGCGGAGATCCTGAAAAATGATACTCATGCTGTTTTGTCTGACCGTAGCTTTCTTTTCAGCCCTTAGATTTTTTATATTTTTTCCGTCGTGAACAATGCTCCCTTTGTAATCCGTCCTCAGACCATAAATGAAATGTATCAATGAAGTTTTTCCACTACCTGACGGAGCAATGATATGCACATGTTCACCTTTGGTAACCGTGATTTCTTTATTCCAGATATCGGAATACGAGGTATCACTGATATAATCAGGATCAATGTTTTTCAAAACCAATTGCATGCGAAGCCCTCTTTAATCTTTATTTTCCGTCAGGAGCGGGAATTGCATTATCAATCGCCGTCGAATCTGATGGTGGAGCAAAGGTAATACCAGCCTTCTCTTTTTGTTTTCTGATTTTTTCCAATTGGTAAAGTTGGTCAATATAAGAATTCAAGATATTCAGGCTATTCGTGTTTTTGTCCATGAATGTCACAGTAAATGATCCTGTAATTGCATTGTCGCTGATTCCGTTGGCAGTGGCAAAAGCATCATTCCATACAGCTTTGCTTTTTTGAAGAATGGCGCTTGCAATGGAATCTGAAGGTGTGTTGACGGAACTCAATATTTTATTGATATTGATGTAAACCCCGCCACTGTGCCCGCTGATTTTGTTCATCCAGTCGGCTTTGTTGTTTTGCTTTCCGTCCAGAAATGAATTGGCAAATTCTTTATGATTGCTTAATGCAAAAGTTTTATCATTTGAATTGTAATAGATACCCGACGAGTTGGTAATTCCGTTCAGTTTATTAATGGCATCGATGATCTTTTTGAATTTTGCCTGATCACGGATTCCGGTTTTGAATAAAAAATTGAAATTAATATCCGGTTTTGAGTCTATGTTTTGCGGAGCATTGAACGAAGCCTTCAGATCGCTGAATGAAAATAAAATGTGCCCGTCGATTGCGCCGATTAAATCGTCAAGGGTGAGTCCGAGTTGAGAAGCTCCCATGTTTACCATTCCATCAAGTCCGGTTATTTTCAAAATTTCTGAAAGTAGCTCGGGTTTGAAATTGATGGCAGCTACACCCGTAATATCGCCGGATGGAATTTTGGAGAGTTCATCTGTTTTAATATCGTCGGGTTTATATTTTTTGAACAGATCCATCAACTCTTTATTATAATAGGTTTTTGAGGTGCCCTGGATGCTTCCGTTTTCAAAACTGATATTTGTTGCACTCCGGTTATCTTTTGTGAGTGCATCCAGTTTGAGCATACTCATCATTCCCATTGTAGGAGAGAGGTTCATGATCCCTTCCGTATTTGTCCAAATCTTCAGATCCCCTTTCTCTGTAATCAAATCATTGAACCGTTTGTCTTTTGCAAGCGAAGAATCTTTTTTCAATGAAAATAATTTGATTGCGTAGGATTTTGATTCGTTTAAATCACCGAAAGGAATGGATGGCATTGTCGTTGAATCTGTACCCTGATTTTCGAACTCGCCTATCGAAGGTGAATTCAGATTGAATACATAAACAAAGTTGTTGCCATTCCAGACTGCAATGGCTTTGTTGTGTATTGAAAATGTTTTGAGGCCTTTTTCGTCTGAAACGGATTGTGAAGAATCCAGGTTTTTATTGAGTTTTTCAAAATTGGATGCATCTTTCACTGATCCTTCCAAAATAAAATTGAAATTGTTGGAAGTACCTTTGGCAAAGAAAAATGTAATCCCCTTATCCAAATCTATTCCGGATGTTTTCGGGTCATTGAAAATAATTTTTGCCCATTCCGGAAGAGTGCTGTCGGCCTTGATATCTTTGAACAATTGTTCATTTTTGAATTCATCATAAGGATATTTTTCCAACAGGCTCTTTGTGTTTGCATAAAAAACCATTGGGGCATCTGAGGGAATCATGCTTCCGGCACCTCCCTTATTTTTACAGGAAGAGACCAGAAAACTTATTGCAATGGCAGCAATGAAAATTTTAAGAAAGTTTCTCATAATTACATTTTTTGATTGTTTTGTTTTATCAGGAATGATCTTTAAAATTATATTTTTTCTCCAAAAGTGAAAAAAAGTCATTTCTTTTAACCGTTTGCTCTTCGCCGGATTTGAGTTCTTTTATCTTAACCATTCCGTCACTTATTTCTCTGGAACCGATAATGACAGCATAGGGTATTTTCTTTTTGTCGGCAAATTTGAATTGCTTCTCCAGTTTTACAGAATCATAATACAGCTCACTTGAAATCCCTTTTTCCCTGCATTCCTGCATCAATGAAAAAGCGTGTTGGCTTTCTTCTTTTCCCAAATTGAAAAAAATCAATTGTGTGGATTCACTGATATTTTCCGTAAATAAATTGAGTTCTTCCATCACATCATAAATTCTGTCGATTCCAAAACTGATGCCTGTCCCTGGAACTCCCTTCACTCCAAATAAACCAGTGAGGTCATCATATCTTCCGCCTCCGCCAATACTTCCCATTTTTACATTGAGCGCTTTTACTTCGTAAATGGTGCCGGTATAATAATCGAGGCCTCTGGCAAGGGTGGTATCCAAATCGAAAACCGGATCATCTCCTGCCAGATTAAAAATAGTTTCCAATTCGTTCAATCCTTGTAAACCTGTTTCGGAATTTTTAAAAAGATCTTTGAGGGAATTTATTTTTTCCCGGATGTTTCCCTGAATCGTAAGATATTTTTCGACAAACTGAATATGCTCATCTGTAAGTCCGGCATTGATCAACTCATTTTTTACTTTTTCAATTCCGATTTTATCAAGCTTGTCAATAATGGTAGTAACAGGTCTGAATGATTCGGCGCCTGTTGTGAGTTCAGCAAGTGCCATCAGAATTTTGCGGTTATTCAGTTTTACTGACACCGGCAGATTTAGTTTACGAAATACATCTCTGTAAAGAAGTGCAAGTTCAGCATCGGCCTGGAGAGAATAGGTGCCTGCCACATCAGCATCGCATTGATAAAATTCACGGTACCTTCCTTTTTGTGGCCTGTCGGCACGCCAGACGGGTTGAATCTGATAACGTTTGAAAGGCATGGGAAGTTCGTGATAGTTCATTGCCACAAACCGCGCAAAGGGAATGGTCAGGTCATATCTGAGCGCTCTTTCTGTGATGGTTGAAACCGTTTTGCCTGCAATAACTTTTTCAAATTCAGATCTTGCAGATTCTTGTTTGGAAGGGTGATCCAGCCCGTTGTTCAGGATTTTAAAAATGAGTTTGTCACCTTCATCTCCATATTTTCCGAGAAGTGTTTCTACATTTTCAAGAGCCGGCGTTTCCAGCGGTTCAAAACCATATAATTCAAATAGATTTCTGATTGTATTGATGATGAAATGCCGTCTTCTCAGGACTTCGGGTTTAAAGTCTCTGGTACCCTGTGGCAGTATAGGTTTCATTAAATCGACGTTTCCGGCAAATTTAATTGTTCGCCCAGACTAAATCTTTTCTATTTTAATTAACTTTTTGTTTGTAACAGTTGAACAGGGTGATGCATCTTTTTTTTTAAACGTAAGATTTGAGGCAATAGATTAAGTTAAAATTATTTTATCTTGCCGCCTCACAAATTTGGTATAGAGATGAGTTTGCAGGAATTTGAAAAAACACCGGATCCAAAAAACAAGAGATATATTCTGATGAAGAGTATCACTGATTTTGGAATGGGATTTATTTACTTAGCAATTGGTGTATTGATTCTTTTTGCAAAGAAGTTAAACTTTCAAAATGAATTTGCCGATTCCATCCTTGCAAAAGTATTTGCAGTAATTGTTATTATTTATGGTGCATGGAGAATTTACAGAGGATGGAAAAAGGATTATTACAGAGGTTAATTATGATTAAAAGATTACTTTATCTTTCAGGGGTTTCAGTTTTGGGTATTCTTGTAGTTGTTATGCAGGGATGCTCGGGCGGGGCGCAAAGAGCAGATATTGATAATGCAGATTCCGGAGTGATCCACATCAGTGTGGATGAAACTTTCAAGCCGCTGATAGATTCAGAAATTCAGGTGTATGAAGCTTTGCATCCAAAAGCAAAAATTATTGCAGAATATAAATCGCAGGGAGCATGTTTTAAGGATCTTGAGAAAGACAGTACCCGCATGATAATAGTAACAAGGCCGCTGACCGACAAGGAAGAAAGGTTTTATAAAGAAAAATATTATTTTTATCCCACTATCAGTAAGATAGCTTATGATGCAATTGCAATAATAACGAGTAAAGAATCGACTGATACTACTTTTTACCAGGCCGATCTCAAATCTATCCTTGATGGAAGTGCCGGCGGAAATCAGAAAGCAGTTTTTGATGGAGTTACCGGGAGCAGTGTTTTGACGTATATCCAGGATTCTTTGATGAGAAGCAAACCACTTGATCCCAACAGGGCATTTGGTGTAAATGGAAGTAAAGAAGTTATCGATAGGGTGCAGCATGATAAGAACCTGATAGGTTTTATCGGTGTTAGCTGGATTGGAAATCCGGAAGACACGATGCAGCTTAGTTTCCTTGACAAGGTGAATATTGATGCGATTCAATGCAATTGCCCGGAAAAAACATTTGTAAAACCGTATCAGGCCAACATTGTAACAATGCGTTATCCTTTTGTCAGGGGAGTTTATTATATTTTGAAAGAAAATTATTCAGGTCTTGGAAGCGGATTCGGGAATTTTCTGGAATCCGAAAGAGGGCAGCTCATTATTCGCAGGTCTTATTTGGCTCCTGCAAAAATGAATTTTACAATCAGAACCGCCATATTAAACCAATAATCTATTAAAATATCAAAACACAGTAAAATTTAGACAATGAAAAAAATCGGAGTATTTAGTTTTCTGATCCTGCTCACCGGGAGTCTTTTTGCCCAACTTGACGAAGGGAAAAAAATGTTGAATTATGAGAGATTCCAGAGTGCTGCAAAAATTTTTCAATCCATGCTGGATAAAAATCCGAATGATATAGAAGCCGCCTACTGGATGGGGCAAACCTATATTCAGAATACGGATGATGTAGATACTGCTGCAGCAAAAGCTTTGTATCAGAAGACACTTCAGGCCAATCCCAATAATCCGTTATTGATGGTGGGTGTGGGTGAAATAGAATTGATGGAAGGGAAAACCCAGGATGCCCGGAGTCATTTTGAAGCTGCATTGGCCGCAACCAAAAAGAAAGATTTGCCAAGGATACAATTGGCAGTTGGCCTTGCCAATGTGGATGTTAAAGCCGGCGATGCCACCTATGCAGTTTCGGTATTGAAACAAGCAATCGATAGGGATAAGAAAAACCCTGATCTGTTTATGACACTTGGAGATGCTTACAGGAAACTGATTGATGGTGGGAATGCAACCACGGCCTATCAGGACGCACTGACACTTGACCCCCAGGCAGCAAGAGCTTCCTTCATGATTGGCCGTATTTATGAAACCCAGGGGATAACCCAGGAACCGATTTACATGCGGTTTTACAGTGACGCCATCCGGGAAGATCCGAATTACGCTCCTGTATATTATTGGCTTTACCAGTATTATTACAAGAGAGACGTAAATAAAGCAAGGGATTATCTGAATAAATATGTTTCTGTTACAGACAATAATTCCAAATTATGTTATGCGGAAGCAAGTCTTCTCTTCGTTTCAAATATGTATCAGCAAACCATCGACAAGGCAAACGCTTGTATTGCCGGTACGGTTGGTGAAAAACCATTTCCAAACCTTTTCGGACTGAAAGCCTATGCTTACGATAAATTGGGCGATACTGCTCAGTCAAGAGCTAACTTTATTGAGTTTTTTGAAAAAGTAAATCCGGATAATGTAGGCCCGACCGATTATGCAACATTTGGGAAACTGTTGTTATTGTATCCTGACAAATCAGACAAAGCAGATGAATTGATCAGCAAGGCAGTGGCTATGGATACTATAAAACAAAAGAAAATAGAATACCTGACGGATGCTGCCAAAAGCATGTTTGCCAAAAAGAAATATGCAGAAGCAGGGAAATGGTACACCCGAGTACTTTATCAGGATACAGGATTTGGGAAAGTGGATCTTTATTGGGCCGGTTATTCCAATTTCCTTGCCAGCCGTTATGTTGCCGCAGATTCCATCTTTTCCATTTATGAAAATAAATATCCGGATGACCTGCTTGGCTGGTATCTCGGAGCCATTTCAAAAAGTGGTATAGACAGTACAGGTGCACAGGGCCTTGCCAAACCTGATTATCAAAAAATAATTGAGATTGGAAATACCATAAGTAATAAAGATTCCATCAAGGACAGGTTGCTGCCTGCTTATCAATACATGATTGCTTATTTTGCACAGATTAATAAAAATATGGACAGCGCCAATTATTACAATAACCAGATTCTGGTAATTGATCCTGCCAATGAAACGGCACTCAAAAATAAAGTTCAATTCGACAATTACTTCAAACAGGTAAATGCCGGAAAAGCCAAAAAAGAGGATCAGAAGAAATAAATAAAAAGTTTTTGAATTAAGAAGCAGCCCGGTAAAATGAGCTGCTTCTTTTTTTGGATTGTCATCAGGTAGTTAACATATTCTGAATGATTTCAGAAAGCGCTGCAATTACAATATCTTCGCAGCCCAAAAAAGCTCTTTTGGTATGTTAAGCAGACGTAATATCAGGGTGAAAGTGATGCAGACACTTTATAGTGTGGAAGCCATGGAGACTACTAAACCGGGCGAACCTGATAAGATTTTTCATACCAAAATTGAAGATACACACGAACTTCTATCTTACCTGGCTACTTATTTGACGCAGGTGGCCTTATATGCAGAGTCGTATGCCATCAGAAAGGCCAATAAACATTTACCAACAGAAAGCGACCGTTCTGTAAATACCAAAATTGCCGGCAACACAATATTGTGGGAAATACTTGGAAACGCATCTTTCAAAAAATCGCAGGAGAAATTTAAGACGCTTTATCTTTTTGAAAAGGAACAAATCAGAAAATCCTTTTTGAAGTTGCTGGATACCCCCGAATATAAAGAGTACATCTCCATTGAAGCAAGAGACAGGAAAAGTGAAAAGGGTATTCTGGAATTTATTTTGGAAAATCTCATGCTTTCCGACGCCGATTTCCTTTCGGATGGTGAGGAGAAATTAATTCAGTGGACAGACGATATGGATGCTGCAATTGTGCAATTGAAAATCGCACTTGATAAACCATCGGCTGTTGATTTTCTGGAACCATTGAGTGAGGATAAAATGGCCTTTGGCCTGAATCTTTTGCACACTGTAACAGAAAAGAATGAATATTGCCTGGAATTGATAAAACCGAAACTCAGGAACTGGGATGTTGAAAGAATCGCATTGCTGGATATGATTCTGATGAAAATGGGAGTTTGTGAATTGTTGTATTTTGAAACGATCCCGACAAAAGTAACCCTGAATGAATATATTGATATTGCCAAAGAATACAGCACTGAAAAAAGTGGCCATTTTATAAACGGCATTTTGGATAATATTCACAAAGAACTGGAGGTGCAAAATAAAATTCATAAAAAGAGTTTCAATAAGACTTTAAAATAGAAGAATACTTATGAGACGTTTTTTCTTTATACCCATACTGTCTCTTTTTATAATGGCTTCCTGCAACATCAGAAATCAGCGTGAGAAAGAAGTTGCCAAAAATGAAAATCAACTTCCCGCAAATAATCAGAAGACCACAATTAAGATGATTGATTCGGTTTTTAATTTTGGGAAAATAAAAGACGGTGAAAAGGTGGTCTTCAGTTTCAGGTTTGAGAATACCGGCGCACAACCTTTGATTATTGCATCGGCATCACCCACTTGCGGATGCACAGTGGCTGATAAACCCGATCAACCGGTTGCTCCGGGTGAAAGAGGTTTTATCAAAGTGGTTTTTGACAGTAAAGGAAGAGTAGGTCCTGTACATAAGGAAGTCGGAATTATTTCCAATGCAGAACCTCAAATGCCCAATCTTGTGTTGACGGGGGAAGTGGTTTCAAATTAATTTTTTAATCAAATACAAAACAGATAATCATGAATGAAGGAGTATTTTTAATGACGGGCCAGGGCAGTCAAAGCGGTGGCGGATTCCAGTTTATTTTCTTAGGGTTAATAATTTTGGTATTCTGGCTGTTTATGATCAGGCCGCAGGCCAAAAAACAGAAACAGCAGAAATTATTTATGCAAGACCTGAAGAAAGGCGATAAGGTGGTGACCATTTCAGGGATGCATGGTACCATCAATAAGATCAATGAAGATGGAACACTGATGCTGGAAGTAAGCCCCGGTAGTTATATCAAGCTGGAAAAAACTGCTATCAGCATGGAAATGACAGCCAAGATTAACAAGGTTGCTACTGCAGCTCCAATTAAATAGATCATGTTGCGGGTTGGCCTTACAGGCGGAATAGGTAGCGGTAAGACTACAGTTGCGCGGATATTCGAATCGTTGGGTATTCCCGTGTATAACGCCGATACTTCTGCCAAAAGGCTGATGAATAGCGACGAGAAATTAAGAGAAGAGATTATAAAAGTTTTTGGAGCAAATAGTTATAAAGGAACGGAACTCAACCGTTCCTTTCTTTCTTCAGAGATTTATAATGATGAAAAGAAACTGGATAAACTTAATGCGCTCGTTCATCCGGTTGTATTCCGGGATGTGAAATCATGGGCAGAGAAACAAACTTCTCCGTATGTAATTGAAGAAGCTGCCATTCTTTTTGAAAGTGGCAGTAATAAATTCCAGGATTTTATAATTGGTGTAACGGCACCTGAAGAATTACGTATCCGGCGACTTAAAAAAAGAGACGGCAAGACGGAAGAGGAAATCAGGTTTTATATAAGCCGCCAGATGGATGAAGAAAAGAAAATGAGCCTGTGTGATGTTGTCATCCAAAATGATGAAAGACAAATGCTTGTCCCACAAGTTTTGGCAGTACATAAAAGGTTGCTCGAATTGGCGAAAACCTTTTCAAAAAAAGATCCTCCATCGGAGGAGACGTCCTCTCTATGATTTTTTTTCAATTTATAATTGGCAGCTCCGTTATAAAATTGATTTTTTGAATCATCATGGTCAGGATTAGAAATTGCGATGGGAAGGAATGATTCGTTTAAATCCGTTTTAGAAATTCCTCAAAAAAACGGGCCCTCTGGAAAGAAGGCCCTGAATAAAATAAACTTCAAACCTGTAAGCCGGCTTCTGTATTCCCGACAAGTCGGGGTAGTTATCATTTATCTGGTTGTAACATTGCTGTCACAATCTAAGCTGCCCACCCATTTTTACGCCCGTTAGGGGAGCGGCAGACGGGCCGCCTGCCTTGTGCTTAAGGTAAAAAGCACAAATAAAAATCTACGTGGCATTTCAGCACACAAGGTTTACCCGCTATTGCAGTTACCCGCAACAACCGTAGGCTCTTACCCTACGTTTTCACCCTTATCTCGCCCAAAGGCGGACGGTTATTTTCTGTGGCACTCTCTTCCACCAAGGCGGACCGGCTGTTAACCGGTGTGTTGCCCTTTGCTGGCCGGACTTTCCTCATCCACCGAAGGCGGATGCGATAACCTGGCTTGAAGCAACGATAAACTTACGAATAATAGCTGAGATAAACTTTTACAGGTATATTGAACAGGTCTTTTGTGGTAATTATTGAATGGTTCTTAACAAGATTTTTATTTATCAATTCCATTGATAAAGGAAATCTCAAATTTCATCAATATTTAAAGTAAATCTCTGTTGCACCAAAACCGAAATCGGGATGATACTGATTTACAAAAAAACGGACCTCACTCTTGTGATGTAAAATTTCATGTATTTCATCACGAAGCCTGCCGCTGCCGATTCCGTGGATGACGATTAATTTAGGTTGCAAATGAGCTACAGAAAGTCTGTAATATTTTTCGAAATATTTTAATTGCATCTGAAGTTTTTCGTAGCTGTCTTTGGCTTTCTCACCTCCGGGGATCTTTTCAATGTGCAGGTCAATGATGGAAAGTGGTGGTTCCAGATTTGAAGGTTTCAGAAAAGATGGTTTTTTCTCGGGAGCGGGATAATAGGCTTCAGGTTGATTTTCGGGATAGGTTTCAAAAAGTGTAAAAGAAATGGACGGTTCATTTTTCTGGTGCATTTCTTCCAGTTTCCTGAACAAAACTTTTGCTTTGATTTTAAAAGGAATGGCCAGGCCTGGTAATCTGTTCTTGTCCGGTTTTATCGGAGAAAACAGAAATTGAAATCTGATAATGTCGTTCAGTTCCTGCTGAGCAATATTATTGAGATAAAATTCTTTTTGGGGTTCAATGGTATTGGTCAAAACAAAATCTTCTCCTTCTTTGTACCATACATTGAATTCAAAATGAAAACTCTCATGAAGGGTATTGATAAGGTAAACTTTGTAATGATTGATATTGTCTTCATAGGACTGATCATCATACACCGGGAATAACCTAAGCAAAATACCCTCTTCAGGAATTTCTTCCCGTATAAATTTTTTTTCACGCGGAACCTGGTCTATGTATATTTTACTCTTTTGCTTACTTAACCTATCCGCTTTTGATTGTTCACTGAATCTTTTAAAATATGGAAAATCAATCTGATCAATGAATACAGGGAACTCAATGCCACCCACATTCACAACAACCATATTGTCTTTCAGGATTTCTTTGATAACTCCCTCTTCATTCGAGTGCAATAACAAAACCGTATCGCCCACCTCATATTTCATACCTTAAAGGTAAAACGAATAATGAATGGAGAAATTGAAAACTGATATTCGATGTACCGGATATTTAAAATTTACAGACCGGTATTTTTATACATCATTACAATGACGAATCAAAGTTTATTGCTGTTCAATTCCTTTCTCAACTTACTTTTTTTGTATCCGAATGAGAAATAAAATATTAACCCGAGGATGAGCCACCCACAAAACCATGCCCAGTTTTCTCCCGTCATTCCGGTCAAAAGATAGGAACAGGAAGACAGGCCCATCAAGGGAATCAGCGAAAAGTTTTTTATAAAAGTGATAACGGATAGTATAATCATCAGTATCCAGAATACGATGGTGCTGATATGCAGTGAAGCATTGGTACTGTCGATCTGAAAGAGATTTGAAAAGTAATTTTTATCAAGAGAAACGGCAAATACAATACCGGCAAGTACGATCAGTGGAAAAAGGAATTTGGAAGGTATGAATGGCAAATTAAATTTTCCAGGCTCCTTTTCCCTTCTTGGGATCAGCAATACTCCTCCGCACACCAATACGAATGCAAAAAGAGTGGCAATACTTGTAAAATCGAGAATAAATACTTTGTCCGTAAATAAAATCGGGACACCTACTAATAAACCTGTGATAATCGTAGAGAATGACGGTGTCTGATATTTTTTATGAATTCTTTCAAATTGTTTTGGCAACAAACCGTCGCGACCCATGCTCATCCAGATACGGGGCTGCCCCATCTGGAAAACCAACAGAACGCTTGACATGGCAACGATGGCAGCAAATGACACTACCAGTTGCATCCAATGGATTCCCTGTAATTCAAAAATCTTTGCAAGGGGGTCTCCGACACCTTCGAATAATTTATAATTCACAACTCCCGTAAGTACGAGAGTAAGTAAAATATAAATGATGGTACAGATGATCAATGAATAAATCATAGACCGGGGCAGGTCGCGTTGTGGATTTTTGCTTTCCTCTGCCATGACACTGATCGCATCAAAACCAATATATGCAAAAAAAACACTGCTGACAGCTGCCATCACTCCGCTGAATCCATTTGGCATAAATGAATGGATTCCCTGATCATTCACCGGATTCCAATTGCCCGGATCAATGAAATAAGCGCCGACACATATCACCATTACAATGGTTATCAGTTTTAATAATACCATCAGGTTGGTGAAATTCTTAGATTCTTTTACACCCACATAAACGAGTGCCGTGATGCCAATGTTTATCAGCAAAGCAGGAAGGTCGAAAATAATTCGTAACCCTCCGAGAAGGGGTGCTGTTTTCCACGCATTTACCGATTCGGTATTTGCGCTGTGTGATAAAAACGCATTCTTTGCTTCAGCATAACTTGTGGCAAGGTAATCAGGTAAATGAACGCCTAACCTGTGCAAAAATGAAGTGAAATAATCGCTCCAGGAAAAGGCTACATAAATATTTCCAATTGAATATTCCATAATCAATGCCCACCCGATGATCCATGCAAACAATTCACCGAATGAAGCGTAAGCATAGGTATAAGCGCTGCCTGCAACCGGAATCCTGCTGGCAAATTCTGCATAACACAGAGCAGTAAATCCACAAGCAATTCCGCAAATAATAAAGAGATAAATAACTCCTGGCCCTCCTTTGAAAACAGCTTCTCCCAGGCTGCTAAAACTGCCGGCGCCGACGATGGCTGCAATTCCGAGGAAAGTCAGATCCCAGACCCCCAATACTCTCTTTAAATGAGTGCCGCCTCCATGTACAGATTCGTCATTAGTGGTTGCATCGTGTAAAATTTTTTCAATTGATTTCTTCCGGAATAACGGACTGCTCATGAAAATTCATTTGATTTTGTAATACAATTTCCTGGTTGGCTCATAAAGGTTTCACTTGCTAAATATAATCAACTCATGTAAAAGATGCTGTCTTTGATTTTTTTTATAATGAAATATTATTCTCCAAAATTATTTTTTTATCATGGAAACGATAATCCCTGCTGCATTTTGCGAAGGATCTCCATGGTGCCTGAGCAATTTTCTTAATTCCTCATAATCCCTGAATATCTGGTCCCTCTTACCGTGTTCTGTCAGGATGAGCCTCAATTCATGCACTATATTTTCAGGCGTAAGATCATGCTGGATCAATTCTTTCACCACTTCTTTATTCATAATGAGATTTACAATACAGATAAATTTCAGTTTGACAAGCCTTCTGCCAATTTCATAACTCAGGTTTCCGGTTTTATAGCACACCACTTCGGGGATATTGAAAAGTGCAGTTTCCAGTGTAGCTGTGCCGCTGGTTACAAGAGCTGCTTCGGATTGCATCAGCAAAGTGTAGGTTCCATCGAATAAATAGATGTTGGGATAATCTTTGAGAAATCCGGCATAGAACTCTGCATCAATGGAAGGGGCTTTGGCAACTAAAAACTCATGGCCGGGCAATTGTTTTGTTGCCTGAAGCATGATGGGAAGTTTTACTTTGATTTCCTGCTTTCGGCTTCCCGGGAGCAGCGCAATGGTTCCTTTTACTTTTTGAATGTAGGAATGGTCTTTCTTAAAATTTTCCACAACAGGTACAAGCGGGTGCCCGACATATTCAACTTCATAATTCCATTTATCATAAAATGTTTTTTCGAAAGGGAATATGACAATCATTTTGTCGACATTCTTTTTTATTGAATGAACACGGTTTTCTTTCCATGCCCAGACTTGCGGTGAAATATAATAGACTGTCCGGATATTTTGTTTTTTGGCCCATCTGGCTATCCGTAAATTAAATCCGGGATAATCAATTAATACAAGTACATCAGGTTGGAAATTGCGAATATCATTCTTGCAAAAACGAATATTTTTTAAAATCGTGCGCAGGTTTTTAATGATCTCTATAAAACCCATGAATGCAAGTGAGCTGATGTGCTTAACTATGGTTGCACCAGCAGCTTCCATCTTGTCTCCACCCCAGCATCTGACCGAAGCGCTTGTATCCTGCAAATGCAATGCTTTAATCAGATTACTTCCGTGTAAATCTCCGGAAGCTTCACCGGCAATCAGATAATACTTCATATCCTGGTGCAATGTACTTCAATATTTGAAAGGTTTCAGGCAGATACGGAATGGAAACAGCAACGTTTTATATGAAAAAAAATATTTTTGTTTAAACTAAATGATTTAGTATTTTCGTTCTAAAATAATTAGAAACTATGTCACAGGCCGGTAGAAATCTTAAGTATTTACGCAAGCTGCGTAACTGGACACAGGAAGAATTTGCTTCCAAATTAAAAATCAAAAGATCTTTAATTGGCGCTTATGAAGAAGAACGGGCGGATCCGCGGCTCGATGTTATGCAGACGCTAAGCGAAATGTTTAAAGTTTCTCTTGAAGAACTTTTGGTTCAGGATATTGGTGCTACAAAAGGAACGGATTATCTGAGCAAAAGAAGACAGATGAAACTGATGAGTGCAGATCGGAACCTGATTGCTTTTGTTCCGGTAAAAGCGGCTGCCGGTTATCTTGCTGGTTATGCAGATAGCGAATTCATTGATGAGCTTAATACATTTACACTTCCCATGATTAAGGGGGGAAACTGCAGGGCATTTGAAATTATTGGCGATAGCATGTTGCCAACCCCAAGCGGCAGCGTTATTGTAGGAGAGAAGGTTGAATCTTTGGAAAATCTGAAAAATAACACACCGTGTATTGTAGTTACAAACAGCGAGGGAATAGTTTATAAACGGATATTGAAGAATAACAGAAATCGGACGAAGGTGACATTGATGAGTGATAATCCGGCTTTTCAACCGTACCAGGTATTCAAATCGGATATTCATGAAATGTGGGAAGCAAAGGCCGTTATTCAAAAAGTGTCAGATCATCAACGATGGGATGTTGACTCGCTTGTAAACCTTGTAAGTGATTTGCAAAGCCAGGTTTCTTCAATTAAGAAAAAATTGAATTGATTCATTTTTTCAGGGTTTAATAACAGGCTATATTTACATACTTACACATTTCTCAACAAATAAAAAACTCAGGTTATGATTAAAATGCAAGTTATCGGGCGGCTCGGAAAAGATTGTGTTCAAAATGAAGTGAACGGAAAGAATGTGATCAATTTCAGCGTAGCCCATACGGAAAAATTTAAAGACAGTGCCGGCAATCTGCAGGACAAAACCATTTGGGTAGAATGTGCATACTGGACAGATCGTACCGGTATTGCGCCTTATCTTACCAAAGGGCAACAGGTTTATGTTGATGGTTCTCCGGATGTAACTGCCTACAAAAAAAATGACGGTGAACCCGGGGCCTCATTGCGGTTGCGGGTTAGGGAAGTTCAACTGCTTGGCAGCAAAGGAGACAATGCAGCTCCCAATACCTCTGCTCCTGCTGCCACAGATTTTAGTAAGACGCCGGCCAGTCCCGTAGAACACGAATCGGGCGCTGATGATTTACCTTTTTAAGAGCATTGGTGGATTGGTTGAATCCAGAACCGGCTTCCTTTTGGCAGCCGGTTTTTTTTAACTATTGTTATCTTAAAAAACAGCAAAGAAATAAGATTGGCATTTGTCGGGCACTGCTTTTGAAGGTACGTTTTCAGTGAATCAATTAATTCACTGATGATCGTGAATAAAAAACAGGTAACTTATGAAAACGATTCAATCTGCAATGCTGCTCGGACTTGTGGTTCTGTTCAGTCTGGGATGTAAAAAAGAACCGATCAATAATTTGTCGGAAGAAGAAAGCAGGATTTATATAACGGACCATGATTCTACAATCAATTTTAGCAATTTTCACACTTTCAACGTTTCGGATTCAGTGGCGGTGATCCAGAATGGTGGTGAATTCCATCGGTTGAATGCCACGGATTCCGCTTATATCGATGCTGTAAAAAATTTGATGCAATCCATGGGATATGTTTACTTGGCAAAAGATCAGAATCCTGATCTCGGAATCACTGTAAACAGAATTCTTTCTACATCAACTGGAGTTATTAGCTATGGCAGCTACTGGGATTATTATTCATCTTATTGGGATCCGTTTTATTGGGGTTTTCCCGGTTATGGATATGGAATGCCTTATGGATATGCAGTCTATCAGATTACAGAGGGCGCGGTCAGTGTGGACATGGTGGATTTGAAGGATGCCGGTAATTCGGGTAAACTTAATATTATCTGGACCGGACTTATCCGTGGGTCCGGGATATATAATCCGGACGTGGCACAGAGCCAGGTAAAGGCTTTGTTTGATCAATCATCCTATTTAAACAAGTCACTTTAAAATGAAAGCACTATGAAACTCAGATATATCATAATGAGCATGGTTCTGGCATTTTTGGGCTTCAATGCCAATGCCCAGGATAATCGGCTCTCTTTGAATCTGAACTATAACTATAGTTTTCCATTGAATAGTTTTCGTTCAGATATCGTAAGCAAAAGCTCCCCGAGAGGTTTTACCGGAAACCTTATGTATGCCATCAGTCCGAAATTTTCTATCGGATTTGCAACCGGTTACCAGGATTTTTATCAGAAATATGACAGGCAGATTTATAATTTAGGTAAAGGACAACAGGTATCTGCTGTTTTATCGAATTCACTGGAACAGGTACCATTTATGGCACGGGCAGAATATTATCCTTTGGGAAATGCCACTACATTTCGCCCTTATGTCACTTTGGGCGCAGGTGGGAATTTTATCAACTATGAGCAATATCTCGGCGAATTTGGAAGTTCAAATTCCAGTGTCGGATTTCGTGGGATGGCAGGTGTTGGAGTGAAGGTTCCGCTTGGCATTATGCAGAATTGGGGTATCGATGTGGGAGGTTCTTATGATTTTGCACCTTACCACAAATTTGGAATGGAAAATTTGAATACTGCCAATGTACATGCAGGGCTTTATTTGTCCTTTCAATAGCAGGATGTTTATATAAATGAAATCCGTGCTGAATTAAAAAAAGTGCGGATTTTTTTTAATTGTTTTTCTGATTCTTCGTGTAATCATTATTGTTAGATACAATTCCTGGCTATTAATTCTATTAAGAATTTTTTTATCCAACGTAACTTTGCAAAATGGATGCTGAGTCAAAACCAAAGCCGGGTTATTTGTGGAGCATGTTTCATCTGAAGTGCCCCAGGTGCAGAAGAGGGGATTTGTTTCTACATGCCAATCCTTACAGAAAAATAAGCACGGATTATGTCTTGGGTATGTACAAAGAATGCCCTGTTTGCCACCAACGATTTTACCTGGAGCCGGGATTTTGGTTCGGAACAACCTATGTGAGTTATGCAATCACCGTGGTATTTTCAGGATTCACCTTTTTGCTTTGGTGGTTAATCTTAGGATTCTCGCTTACTGACAACCGACTTACTTACTGGCTTATTGCAAATGGGATTTTAATAATTGTACTTCTCCCGGTTTTTATGCGGCTCAGCCGATGGATATTTTTAAATCTTTTTGTCCGGTACAACGAAAATTATGACAAGGAAGAAGGGGTAAAATTTGGGTAAGTTCAAAAGGAAATGAAATTAACAGATTCGCTGTCCAGAGCAAGTTTACGGAGAATGGGTTCACTTTTGAGTTTCGACTTGGATTCTCATTTTCACTCAATACTCAATTGTATCAAGTAGAAAAATTCCTCATTTGGTTTATGTCGTTTCTTCTTTTGCAAGGTTTACGATTACATTCACCATCTCTTTCCAGCTGTATTTTTTCTTTTCCTGACTTTGACAATGCGTCACCCAAAATAACCACCGACCTTTTTCCAAAAATTTTCATCAAACAGAAATGCAATTTCCTTTTGTTTTTTGGTTAATATCATTGTCTTATGCGTAACGGTGCCGCTGAGTGGTAGCTTCACTTTAAGGGTGGCTATGGTTTTGGCAACACCCAATACTTTATCTACACTAAGGTCAAGTCCGGTTGATTTTATGATTCTTTCAAGTTCTTTGTACACCTTGAATGCCACGAAGCAAATGCAGACATGAGCCTCTATTCTTCTCTCAGAAAAATGAAACATCGGGCGTAGTTCAATTGTTCCCTTCGTTACCCTGTAGGCCCGTTCTATAACCCACAGGCTGTTGTACTGAGAAT
>Ga0209916_1000858_pt1 | contig 37111 bp, 35 predicted proteins | sample ThiBio_1000_plan_FD_183956 | JGI IMG/M metagenome (GOLD analysis project Ga0209916, IMG submission 183956) | Wastewater bioreactor microbial communities from Cape Town, South Africa - Thiocy_solids_2 (SPAdes) | ecosystem: Engineered > Bioreactor > Thiocyanate-remediating > Anaerobic-Aerobic ... | reverse complement strand
CCCGCCCCCCGCACCCCCGCCGGCCCCCCCGTGAAACCAACCATCCAGCCTCGATCCACAGCGAAAGACAACTGACGACTCGGGTCACTAAACGCCGCGCGCCACGTCCTCGTCCCGCAACGGGCTCTTGAGCCGTTCGAGGCTGAAGTGCCTGACCCAATCGGCCGGCGCGCCATCTACGTAGCCACGGATGCCGTGCGCCGCCGACATCGCCCAGGCGAGCCCCCAGGCGCGGTAGCCGGTTATGACATAGACCGACGGATAGTCCGGATCGGGGCCGATGAAGGGAATCCGGTCGTACGGCATGAAGTCACCGGCGAGCCAGCGGCAGTGAATCCTCTTCACCTTGAATCTCCTCTGGACGTCTTCGGCCAGCCTCCTGTAGTGCACGTTCTCGTCATAGGTGGCCGCGTCGTACTCATGACTCTCCCCGCCGAACACCAGCACCGATCGGCCCTCATACTCGGCCGAGCGGATGGTGCGCATCGGATCGTCCGTGGTGATGTACATGCCTCCTGGACATTCGGTCGGATCTTCCAGTTCGGCAGCCAGGGCATATGACATCTTCATCCACATCCGCCCGTCGAAAAGCTCGTTGCGCCAGAATGGCTCGCCGCTGGCCTGAATCACGACGTCGGCCTTCAGCCGACCTTTGTCGGTAGTGATGATGTTGGGCTCACCCGGCGTGATGGTGGTCGCGTTGGTCCGCTCGAAGATCACGCCGCCGCCGGCGACAAACGCCTCGGCCAGCCTCAAGAGGAATTTACGCGGGTGGAATTGAGCTTGACCATCAAACCGCACCGCCGCCTCGACATCGAAGGGCAGATCGGTGGACGTCACGAAGTGCGCCGGGAGGCCGAGCCGCCTGGCTGCCTCAACCTCGGCTTCGAAGGCTTCGACCTTGTCGGTGCTCTGGCTGAAGACATAGGCGTCGCGCCGCGAAAACTCACAGTCGATCGACAACTCCTTGCCCAAGCCCTCGACCTCGTCGATACCGCTCTGATTGGCATCCGCGAACGCCTGGGCAACCGCCTCGCCGTGCCGCTTGATCAGGTAGTCATAGATGAGGTAGTGCTGCGATGACAGCTTCGCGGTGGTGCCACCGGTCGTCCACTCGACGATGTGGTCACGCTCGATCAACGCTACGGTTCTACCGCTTTGCATCAGTCGGTAGGCGGTCACCACACCCGTGATCCCGCCGCCCACCACGCCTACGTCATAACGGTGGTCGGTCTCCTCGCTGAGACTGGGGTAGTTCGTTCGTCCGGTGGTGTCGATCCACAGCGAGACGTCTTTTCCGGGTAGCTCCTCGCCGCCGACCGGCTCGTCGATCATGTTCCTCCCCCTGCTGTCCAGTATGGGGTTCTGGCAAACCTCCGGTGGGTTTGCGATTTTTGGGGCTCTTTGTCTTTGCGTCGCCGCGGGCCTCGCTCTTACCTTCACGGACCCCCGGCCACGCCGCCCTACCGATCGTCCGAGCCGCGACCCTCGGCCTGAGGGGGCCGCCACCGCAGCTCGAGCTCGCGGTCGAGATAGCGCTCGAATCCCTCCTGGCCCGAGCGCACGGCGGCGAGGTTGCGCTCCGCGTCGGCGCCGACGGCCACCCGCAGCGGCCCCGCGCCGCGCTCCAGCTCGGCGACGATCGCGGCGGCGACGGCGCCGGGGACGAGCCCGGGCGCGGGCGACATCCGCTCGTAGGCGCGCTCGGCGGCGTCGCGCATCGGGTCGTAGGCGGCGAGGGCGCCGCCGGGCGCGACCGCGGCGCCGTCGAAGTCGGTCTCGACCAGGCCGGGCTGGATCAGCAGAACGCGGACGCCGAAGCGGGCCACCTCCAGGTGGAGGGTCGCGCTCATCGCCTCCAACGCCGCCTTCGAGCTGCGGTAGGCGCCGATCCCGGGATAGGGCATCTCGGCCCCGTAGGAGGAGACGTTGACGATGGTGCCGGCGCCGCGCTCGCGCATCGCCGGCAGCACCGCGCGGCAGAGCCGCCAGGGGCCGAAGACGTTGACCTCGTACTGCTCGCGCAGCTCCTCGTCGGCCACTTCCTCCACCGCCCCCACCAGCGCGTAGCCGGCGTTGTTGACGAGCAGGTCGACTGGCCCGGTGACGGCCAGCGCGCGCTCGATCGTCGCCGGGTCGGTGACGTCGAGCTCGAGCCGGTGCGCCGCGTCGATCCCCTCCAGCCCCGCTAGGCGCTCGGGGCGGCGGGCGGTGGCGAAGACCTCCGCCCCGGTCGCGCGCAAGGCCAGCGCCGTCGCCCGCCCGATCCCCGACGAGCAGCCGGTGACCAGCGCGACACTCATGCGGCCACGTACTTGAGGTCGAGGTACTCCTCGATCCCGACCGGGCCGCCCTCGCGGCCGAGGCCGGACTGCTTGATGCCGCCGAAGGGGGCGGCGGCGTTGGAGACGACGCCGCGGTTGATCCCGACCATCCCCGTCCGCAGCCCTTCGGCAAAAGTGAGGCAGCGGTCGATGTCGGAGCCGAAGACGAAGCCGACGAGGCCGTGCTCGGTGTCGTTGGCGAGCGCCAGCGCTTCGGCGTCGTCGGCGAACTCGACCACCGGCGCCACCGGGCCGAAGATCTCCGCGGCGAGGATCGGGGCGTCGGCGGGGACGCGGGCGAGCACGGTCGGGGCGACGAAGTGGCCGCACTCGGGCAGCGGCCGGGGCGCGCAGAGCGCATCCGCCCCGCTCTCCAGGGCGCCGCCGACCAACGCCTGCACGCGCTCGCGCTGGACCCCGTCGACGATCGGGCCGACCTCGGTGTCCGGATCGGCGGCGGGCCCGACCGTGACCGCGTCCATCGCGCTCGCCAACCGGCGGGAGAACTCGCCGGCGAGCCGCTCGTGGACGAGGAAGCGGTTGGCGGCGGTGCAGGACTGGCCGCCGTTGCGGAGCTTGGCCACCATCGCGCCGGCGACGGCGCGGTCGAGGTCGGCGTCCTCGAGCACGACGAAGGCGCCGTTGCCGCCGAGCTCCATCGAGACCCGCTGCAGGTTCGGTGCCGCCTGCGCGGTGAGCAGCCGCCCGACCGGGGTCGAGCCGGTGAAGGACACCTTGCGCAGGCGCTGGTCGGCCAGCAGGGCACTCGACACCTGGGCCGACTCGGAGGTGACGAGGACGCCCAGAACGCCGTTCGGGACCCCGGCCCGCTGCATCACGGCGGCGAACAGGAGAGCCGTCAGCGGCGTCTGCGCCGCCGGCTTCAGGATCGCGGTGCAGCCGGCCGCGAGCGCCGGGCCGACCTTGCGCGTCGCCATCGCCAGCGGGAAGTTCCAGGGCGTGATCAGGAGCGTCGGCCCGACCGGCTGCTTCATCGTCAGGATCCGCAGCCCGCCCTCAGGGGCGGTCGCGAAGCCGCCTTCGATCCGCACCGCCTCCTCGGCGAACCAGCGCAGGAACTCGGCCCCGTAGGTGACCTCGGCCAGCGCGTCGGCGCGCGGCTTCCCCATCTCCAGCCCGATCAGGGCGGCGAACCCCTCGCGCTCGCGGATGATCCCCTCGAAGGCGGCGCGAAGGATCTCGCCGCGCTCCCGTCCCGGCACCGCCGCCCACTCCTCTTGCGCGGCAACGGCCGCGTCGAGCGCCTCCTCCGCATCCCCGACCGTGGCATTGGCGACCGCGGCGAAGATCTCCCCAGTGCTCGGGTCCTCGACCCCGATCGGCCCACCCGAGCCCTCACGCCAGCGGCCGCCGATGAAGAGGCCGGTGGGGGTCGGTGGAATCGGGGTGGGGAGGGTGAGGGTTGCCGGGGCGTCCATCAGATGGGTCCTTCCGTGGTGGGTGAGGTCAGGTGGGTTCGGGGGCGGGGGTTCGGGGCGGGGGTTCAGGGGGCGGGTGGCCGTCCGAGGGAGGTCCTGGGCTCCTCATGGGGGTCCTGGCAGGCTGTGACCCCCATGAGGAGCCCAGGACGTGAGGCGTTCGTGAAAAAGCCGGCACAGGGACGTGAGGAAGTCGGACTTACGTGACGATCGCGTCGGGGAGCCTCCACACCTCGGCCGGATCCGTGACGAAGATGTCGGGAACGTCACACTTTCCGGCCCGGGAAGGCCCTTTTCGGGCCGGAAATAGAGGGCCGGAAACGCGCTGCGTGTTTTAGGGCCCCTATAGGGGGGTCAAAACACGCAGCGCGTAAGTCACAGTTGGACAACACGGGAGAAAGCGTTGAGTTCTCACCGTCTTTGTGACGACGTCTGCCTCCCGTCACGGTCCCGTGACCCTCCCGTGCGCCTCCCGCGAGGATCCCTCCACTTGTTTCATACCCGCCCCTCTCGCCACGGCCACAGCCTGCCCGGGCCGTGGCGAGAGGGGCGCGTCCCCTACCCGGGCGGCAGCTTGCGGGGAATCGGCCTCCCCGGGCGACAGCTTGCGAGGTCCCGACCCTCCCCAAACGCCAGCTTCCGCGGAGCGCATGGAACCAACCACTTAACGGCCCTCCCTCAACAGCTCCCGGTCGCCCTGCCACGCCGCCTCCAGGATCGCCTCGAGCTCAGGGCGGGCCAGCCGCCGCGGGCTGTTGCGGAGCAGGCGCTCGATCGGGGCCGCCTCGGCCGCCAGGCCGGCCAGCTCGGAGCGTTCGATTCCCAGGTCGGCCAGGGAGGTGGGGATGCCGGCGACGGTGACGAGGCGGGCGAGCTCGTCGACCGCGGCCTCCGGGTCCTCGCCGACGCCGAGGGCGCCGCCGACCGCGGCCAAAGGTCGGCGCGCCTCGGGCAGCACGTACTGGAGGACGTAGGGGGCGAGCAGGCCGACGCCGAGCCCGTGCGGGGTCTTGGTGCGGGCGCCGATCGGGTATTGCAGGGCGTGGGCGCCCGCGTTGCCGGCCTGGGAGAAGGAGAGCCCCGCCTGCAGGGCGCCGAGCAGCATGTCCTCGCGCGCGCGGCGGTCGCCGCCGTCGGCGAGGACGGGCTCCAGGGCACCGGAGATCAACGTGATCGCCGACAGCGCGAGGGGCGCGGTCAGCGGGTTGCTGCCGCGGAAGATCGGGCCGGGGTGGTCGCTCCAGTCGGGCTCGATCGGCCGCGCGGTGAAGGACTCGACCGCGTGGAAGAGGGCGTCGACACCGGAGTGGGCGGTCACCCCGCGCGGGCAGGTGAGGGTCGCGGCGGGATCGCAGATCGCCACCGTGGGGATCAGCCGCGGGCTCGAGATCCCGACCTTCAGCTTGCCCTTGCGGTCGGAGATCACGGCCACCGGCGAGACCTCCGAGCCGGTGCCGGCGGTGGTCGGGATCGCGACCAGCGGCGCGACCGGGGCGGCAACCAGGTTCTCGCCGACGAAGTCCTCGAGCTCCCCGTCGAGGCGCAGCCGCAGCGCCGTCACCTTGGCGATGTCGATCGCCGAGCCGCCACCGAAGCCGACCACGACCTCGGCGCCGTGCGCGCGCGCCGCCGCCAGCGCCGCCTCGACGTTGGCGCGGGGCAGCTCGGGCTCGGTCTCGGCGAAGACCGCGACCGCGAGGCCGGCGGCTTCGAGGCCGGCGCGCAGCCGCCGCCCGGCGTCGGTGTCGACGACGGCGGCGTCGGTGCAGAGCAGGACGCTGCCGCCCAGCTCGGCGGTCCGCGGGCCGGCCGCCTCCAGCGCGCCCCACCCGAAGAGGACCGCACCCGGTGCCCGCAGGACGCCGGCGCCGCTCACGAGAGCGCCTCCGCGGCCGGGCACAGCTCGCGCAGCCGCGCGACCAGCTCGTCGGGGAGCTCGATCCCCTCGGCCAGCGCCCGTCGGCGCCGCGCCCGGGCGCGATCGCCGGGGACCGCGACCGGCTCGGACGCGACCGCGGAGCCGCGGAGCTCCTCGAGGTAGGCGCCGAGCCGCTCCATCGTCTCCGGCCCGACGCCGAAGCGCTCCGGCGCCAGGCAGATGAAGAGGTCCCCCTTGGTGACCGGATGCTCGGTGTCGAGCGTGCCCAGCACGTCGGTGCCGAACGCGGTGCCCGAGAGGATGCCGACCAGGAGCTCGAAGGCGAGGCCGAGGCCGTAGCCCTTGACGCCGCCGAACGGCGCGATCGCCGCCACCGCGGCGGGATCGCGGGTCGCCTGCCCCGTGCCGTCGATCGCCCAGCCCGGCTCGAGCTCCTGGCCGCGCTGCGCGTAGGCGAGGACCTTGCCCATCGAGATCTCGCCGGTCGCCATGTCGAGCGCGAACGGCTCGCCCGGGGTCGGGATCCCGACCGCGATCGGGTTGGTCCCGATCAGCGCCCGCGCCCCGCCGAAGGGGTGGACGAGCGCCTCGCTGGTGGTCAGGGCGATCCCGACCAGGCCGCCGGCGGCGACGCTTTCGACGTAAGGGGAGAGCAGGCCGAGGTGGCCGGAGTTGCGCACGGCGGCGACGGCGACGCCAAGCCGGCGGGCCCGTGGCTCGAGCGCGGCCAGCGCCCGGGTCGCGACCGCCGGGCCGAGGCCGCCGTCGCCGTCGACCAGCAGCGTCGCCTCCCCGCCCCACTCCAGGCGCGGCTCGGCGCCGGCGTCGAGGAGCCCCTTGCGGACCCGCTCGACCAGCACCGGCAGTCGCTGGATCCCGTGCGAGGGATGGCCGCGGAGCTCGCCCTCGACCAGCCAGCGCGCCTGGATCGCCGCCGCCTCGGGGGCGACGCCGACCCGCTCCAGGGCCGAGGCGACGATCTCGCGCGTGGTGACCGCCTCGACCCTCACAGCGAGCCGTTCGCCTCGACCAGGTCGCCGAGGATCTCGAGCAGGCGCTCCATCCCGTTCTGCCAGTTGGCCTCCAGCGCCCGGACCGCGCCGTCGCGGTCGCCGGCGGCGAGCGCGTCGAGGATCAGGTCGTGCTCGGCGACCGAGGTCGCCATCGTCCGCTGTGAGTCCGGGTGCTGGGCCGTGTAGCGCATGTAGGCGGCCTCGTAGCGGGCGAGCACCTGCTGCTGGTCGGCGAGCAGGTTGCGCAGCCGCTGGTTGGTCGCCTTCGCGACGAGCGTCGCGTGGAATTCGGCGTCGAGCCGGCGGCAGACCTCGTCGTCGGTCTGATGGGCGAGCATCTGCTCGTTCAGCGAGCGCGCCCGCTCGAGGTCGGGCAGCTCCTCGGCGGTGCGGATCGCCAGCCCTTCCAGGGCCGAGATCACCGGGTAGAGGTCGCGGGCCTGCCCGGCCGAGAGCGGCATCACCGAGAAGCCTTTGCCGGGGACCGCGCACATCACCCCCTCCTCCTCGAGCCGGACGAGCGCCTCGCGCACCGGCGTCCGACTGACCCCCAGCCGCTGCGCCAGCGCCGCCTCGGCGATCCGCTCGGAGCCGTTCAGCTCACCGCTCATCACCAGGTCGAGCACCTCCTGCTTGACCTGATCCCTGAGCAGATTTCGTTCGATTGCCATCTTGCCTCCCTGTCTCGTTCAGGTCCTAGACCGCGTGCATCCGCTGCAGGAAACGGCGGGTGCGTTCGTGCTCCGAGCCGCCGAAGATCTGGGTCGGCGGCCCCTGCTCGACGATCTTGCCGCCATCCATGAACAGGACCTTGTCGCTGACGTCGCGGGCGAAGGCCATCTCATGGGTGACGATCACCATCGTCATCCCCTCGTCGGCGAGCTGGGTCATCGTCCCCAGCACCTCGTCGACCAGTTCGGGGTCGAGCGCCGAGGTCGGCTCGTCGAAGAGCATCAGGACCGGCTGCATCGCCAGCGCCCGGGCGATCGCCACGCGCTGCTGCTGGCCACCGGAGAGTTCGTGCGGGTAGCAGTCGCACTTCGCCCCCAGCCCGACTTTCGCCAGCAGGTCACGACCGCGCGCCTCGAGGTCGGGCTTGCGGGCGAGGTTCAGCTCGTCGGGGGCGAGGGTCACGTTCTGCAGGGCGGTCTTGTGGGGGAAGAGGTTGAACTGCTGGAACAGCATCCCGATCTTCGCCCGCTGCCGGGCGACCGACCGCTCGCCGGCTTTGGCCACGGTGCCGTCCTTGCCGCGCCGCATCCCGACCAGCTCGCCGTTGACCTCGACCGTGCCGCCGTCGACCGTCTCCAGCGCGTTCAGACAGCGGATCAGCGTCGTCTTGCCCGAGCCGGAGGGGCCGATCAGCGTCACCACCTCACCTTGACGGACGTCGAGGTCGACCCCGCGCAGCACCTCGACGTCGCCGAAGCGCTTGTGGAGGCCCTTGGCGCTGACCATCAGGTCGTCGCCGAGCGCGCGCGGGGCGCGCCGCGGCCGCTCCGGGATCAGCACGCTCGAGATCCCGTCGAGGACCGGCCGCCCGTCCAGCTCGGCGCTCAGCTCCTCGTCGGTCGGCACCTCGCGCTCGGGCGAGCGCAGCCAGCCGGACAGCTTCGGCAGCTGTTCGCCCCAGCCGCCGAGCATGCCGCCGCCCTCGCGGGTGACGTCGAGGCGGCGTTCGAGCCAGCCCTGGCCGAAGCTGAAGATCGTCGCCGCCGCCAGGTAGAAGATCGCGACCGCGGCCAGCGTCTCGGTGATTTTGAAGTTCTGCGAGTAGATCCGCTGCGCCGCCAGGGTCAGCTCGACCAGCGAGATGACCGACACCAACGAGGTGTTCTTCAGGGTCGCGATCCACTCGTTGCCGAGCGGCGGCATCGCGATCCGCAGCGCCTGCGGCAGCACGATCAGGCGCTGGATCGGAATATGGGTGAGGCCGAGCGCGCGCCCCGCCTCGACCTGGCCTTTGGCCACCCCGGTGAAGGCACCGCGGAAGATCTCGGCCATGAAGGCGCTCTCGCTGACGATGATCGCGACACCGCCGGCGTAGAGCGGGTGCGAGAGGAAGCTGGTGGTGGAGGGAAGGAGCTGCGGGACCGCCGTGTACGCGAAGATGATCAGCAGCAGCATCGGCACGCCGCGGAAGATCCACACGTAGAACCAGGCGATCCCGCGCGCAGCCGTGAACCGCGAGCGCGACATCTGTGACAACAGCATGCCCAGCACCGCGCTCGCGGCCCAGGCGACGGAGGCGAGCAGAACCGTCGTCTCCGCCGCCGACCACAGCCGGCTGTTGCCGAACAGTTCGAAGAAATAGCTGGTATCGAAACTGCCCAGCGGAATCATTCTCAGTTCCCTCCGGCTTCTGCTTCGGCCTGCTTCACCTCGGCGGTATCGGCCGGGGCGAGCGCGTATTTCTTGCGCAGCGCTTCGAGCTTGCCGTTCCCTTCCAGGTATTCCACCGCTTCGGTGAGGGCGTTGAACAGTTCTTCTTCACCCTTGGGGACGGCGATGCCGCCGGGGGTCGAGTAGAACAGTTCGCCCGGGGCGCTGGAGACGTGGAGGCCAAGCTGCGGCTCGGCCGCGAGCTGGGCGGCGGTGACCGCGGTGTCGCTGAGGATGACTTCGGAGCGGCCGCTGGCGACCTGTTCGTAGTTCGCCGTTTCGGTCGGCAGGACCTGGACGTCGATCGACCCGAGCCCCTGTTCTTCGCATTCCTTGCTCACTTCGTTTTCGATCACCGATTCGACGAAGGCACCGGAGTTGACCGAGAACTTGTGACCGCAGATTTCGATCGGGGTCTTCGGCTGGTATTCGCCGTCTTCCTTCACCACCATCACGTTGCCGGTGTTGAAGTAAGGAACCATGTCGACCGCTTCCAGCCGTTCCGGCGTGATGTAGATCGCCGACAGGATCGCGTCGTAATGGTGTGCTTCGAGACCGGGGATCAACACCGAGAAGCGGGTGTCGATCATTTCCGTTTCCAACCCCAGCGTTTCACCTAAGAGCTGCGCGACTTCGACGTCGAAACCCGTCTGTTCACCGTTTTCGATCGACTCGTACGGCGGGAACGTGAAGTCGGTCCCGAACGTGATCTTGCCGCCGCTGACGAGGTTTTCCGGCGCCTTGACCGGCGCCGACGAGCTCACCGTTTCGGCGTTGGCCGCGGCCGTGCCTTCGGTGGCTCCGCTTTCGGTGCCGCCGGAGCTGCTCGAGCCGCCGCCCCCACACGCGGCGACCAGCACCGCGGTGACCACGGCAAGCGCCGCCATCGCCAAGCTTGATCGCACGACGGACCTTCGACTTCGTGTTTCCATTGTCGTTCTCTCCTCCAGTTGTCCCTAACTGATCCCAATCAGTTCCTGTGGTGCCGGTTCCGTGATCGGCCTCAACCCTTCCCCGCCGACCACGTACTCCTCCTCGATCACGTAGTGCGTTCCGTCGCGGAACAGCATCGGCTCGAGGCAGAAGGCGATTCCAGGCTCCAGCGGCGTCGTGTCCACCGGCGCCAGCGACGGCGGCTCGGGCATGTAGAGCCCGATCCCGTGCCCGAAGCGGCCTGCCTGGTGGCTGCCCGGGTCGATGCCGGCGGTTTCCCCCATCAGCGCCCCGAGCTCACCGGCGGCCATCCCGACCCGGAACTCGCTCAGCGCCCGTTCGCGCTCCTCGGCGACGACCGCGAAGGCGTCGGCCTGCGCGGCGGTCGGCTCACCGACCGTGTACTGGCGGCAGAAGTCGGCCCAGTAGCCGTTGACGATGACGCCGCCGTCGACGTAGAGGACCTCGCCCCGATTCCAGACGCGGTCGGTGGGCGAGCCGAAGATCTCGCGGCCGCCGCCGACCACGACGACGTCGGTGTAGCCGATCTCGTCGGCCCCGGCCTCGAAGCAGGCGGCGCCGAGGAGCCCGTGCAGCTCGCGCTCGCTGAGGCCCGGCGCCAGCCGGGCCGGCAGCAGGTCGAAGGCCACCTCGAGCACGCGCGCCGCCCGGATCAGCTGGTCGACCTCCCAGTCGCTCTTGATCAGGCGCCGGTCCCAGAGCGCGGTGGAGGCGTCGATGAGCTCGCGCGGCCAATCGCCGAGGCCGTCGGTGAGCTGGGAGACCGGCGGGTGCAGGGCGCCGAGGCCGTCGACGGCGATGCGGCTGACGCCGCGCTCGCGCAGCAGCTTGTCGAGCGCCTCGACCGCGCCCGGGGAGAACTGGAAGCGACCGTCGGGGAGCGGCGTCCCCGGCTCGACCGCGCGCAGGCCCCCGTAGCCGCTGACGACGACGTTCGGCACCCGCGCTTCGATCTGCTGCGCCTCGGTGTCGGCGCAGAGCATCTCCAGCGAGCCGTCGGCGAAGAGCAGGGCGACGATCGGGCGGCTGAAGTTGCTCCAGGTGCGGGTGGTGTAGCCGGTCAGATAGGTGACCGAGGCCTCGCGGGTCGCGATCAGCACCTCGGCGCCGAGCTCCTCCAGGTCCTCGCGCAGGCGGCCGTGGCGCTGCGCCAGCTCCTCCTCGAAGCCCGGGGCCTCGATCCGCACGCCCTCCAGATTTGCCGCCTTCGTCTCGCTCATCGCTCGTTTCCCTTCGTGTTCGGTTCGTCGTTCGTGATCGGTTCGTCGGTCCGCCCGCCGGTGACGACCAAGACGACCCTGGCCGCGGCGAGCGATTCGCGCTCCGACAGGTGGTGGAGCGCGGCGAGGGTGCTCGCGCTCGCCAGCTCGGCGATGGTGCCGCCGATCCGTGCCAGCCGCGACTGCGCCGAGCGCATCTCGGCGTCCTCGACCGCCAGCAGCTCACCGTCGCTGGCCTCCAGTTCGTTCAGCAGGCGGCGGGCGTTGCGCGGGTGGGCGACGTCGATCGAGGCCGCCGCGGTGTCCCCCGGCTCGGCCACCGGCGGCCGGCCCTGCTGCTCCAGGTAGAGGTTCAGCATCGCCGGCTCGCCGGCCGCCTGGACCCCGACCAGCCGCGGCAGGCGGTCGATCCGCCCCATCCGCTGCAGGTCACGGAAGCCCTTGCCGATCCCCGACAGCGTGCAGGCGTCGCCGACCGGGCTGATGACGACGTCGGGGACGCGCCAGTCGAGCTGCTCGGTGATCTCCAGCCCGCAGGTCTTCTTGCCCTCGACCAGGAACGGGTTGAAGGCGCAGTTGCGGCTGTACCAGCCGGCGGCCCGCATCGCCTCGGCTTCGTCGTAGGCCTGGTCGTAGTCGCCTTCGGAGCGGATCACGTCGGCGCCGAGCGCGTCGAGCCACTCGAGCCGGATCTCCGAGGCGTCGTGAGGGACGAAGGCGTGGGCGCGGAGGCCGGCGTTGGCGGCGAAGGCGGCGAGGGAGATCGCGGCGTTGCCGGCGGAGGCGCAGCAGATGTCGGTCCGCCCTTGGGCCAGGGCCCGGTTGACGCCGACGGCGGTGGCCCGGTCCTTCAGCGCCCGACTCGGGTTCCGCGTCTCGTCCTTGAGGTAGAGGGAGCCGACGCCGAGCGCGGCGGCGAGGCGCGGGGCCTCGACCAGCGGCGTCCAGCCGGCGCGCAGGTCGGTCCGCGGTTCCTCGACCGGCAGCAGCGGCAGGTAGCGAAAGATGTCGTCGCGGTCGGAGCGGAGCCGACCGTCGTCGAACAGGGCCCGCGCGGCGAGCTCGTAGTCGTAGCGGACGTCGAGGATCCCGGCGTCGGAGGGGCCGGTTCCCGTGCCGCAGACGGGGCAGAGGTAGGCGTCCTCGCCGTAGGGGACTACCTGGCCGCAGCGCAGGCAGCGCAGGTCGACCACGCAGCTGCGATGGGCCTCGATGACTTGGTGTCGGTGTTCGTTATTCTCCATTCTGAATTCTGTATACCGTCGCCAGATCAAGTTGTCAAGGGAGAGGATTCGGAAATGAGCGATCCACGGTTCGACCGCCGCGCCACCCGAGTGCTGGAGCGGCTCGAGCGCCTGTTCGCGATCGGCCCGGCCCCGCACGCCACGCGGCCGGGGCTCTCGGCGGCCGAGGACGAGGCGCACCGCCTGCTCGCCGGGTGGATGCGCGAGGCCGGGCTCGCGATCACGGTCGACCCGGTCGGCAACCTGGTCGGCACCCGCGCCGGGCGCCGTCCCGAGCTGCCCGAGGTCTGGCTCGGCTCCCACCTCGACACCGTCCCCGCCGGCGGCCGCTTCGACGGCGCCCTCGGGGTCGTCGCCGGGCTCGAGGCGATCGCCGCCCTCGACGCGGCGCCGCACCGGGGTGTCGCCCTGATCGCCTTCCGCGAAGAGGAGGGAGCCCGCTTCGGCCGCAGCTGCCTCGGCAGCCGTGCCCTCTGCGGGGCGCTCGGGCCGGGCGAGCTCGACGCCGCCGACCCGGAGGGGACGAGCGTGCGCGAGGCGCTCGTCGGCAGCATCGGCGCGGCCGAGCCGCCAAGCGCCGGCTGGCTCCCCTCCCCCCTCCCCGACTGCTTCCTCGAGCTCCACATCGAGCAGGGGCCGGTGCTCGCCCGGGCCGGGGCGACGGTCGGGGTCGTCTCCGCGATCGCCGGCGTCCACGAGTACGCGGTCACCTTCGAGGGGCGGCGCGGGCACGCCGGGACGACGCCGATGGAGGGGCGCTCCGACGCGCTGGTCGCGGCGGCGACGCTGGTCGGGCGCCTGCAGGCCGAGGTCGCCGGCTGGGACGGCCGCGGCGTCGCCACGGTCGGCCGGCTGGAGGTCCGACCCGGCGCTCCCAACGTGATCCCCGAGCAGGTACGGCTCTCGGTCGACTGTCGTGCCGAGGATCCCGCCGACCTCGCCGAGCTCGACCGGCTGCTCGCCGGTCTCATCGCCGCCGCCGCGAGCGTCCAGGGCGCGCGCGGCGAGGCCGAGCTGACCTGGGACTCGCCGCCGGTGGCGATGGACGAGCGCCTCCGCGGGGTCCTCGACGAGGCGGTCGCCGGCGCCGGGCTGCCGCTTCACCAGCTGCCCTCGGGCGCCGGCCACGACGCCGCCGTCCTCGCCGGCGCCGGGGTGCCGGTGGCGATGCTGTTCGCCCGCAGCCTCCGCGACGGCATCAGCCACACCCCGGAGGAGGAGACCGACCGCGCGGCCGTCGCCGATTCGGTCGAGGTCCTCACCGCCGCCCTCGCGCGCCTTGCCGGCGTCGCCTGAGCCGCCCTCCCTACCCCAGACCCAGCAACACGAGGAAGGAATCCTGATGCAAGAGATCCATGCCGTCCGCACCACCGAGGCCCCGACGCCGCTCGCCGGCGCCCCTTACTCGCAGGCCGTGACCCACGCCGGCCTCGTCTACGTCTCCGGGCAGATCGGGCTCGATCCCGAGACCGGCAACCTGGTCGAGGGCGGGATCGAGGCGCAGAGCGAGCAGGCGCTGCGCAACCTGGCGGCGATCCTCGCGGCGGCGGGCTCCGGCCTCGACCGCGTCCTCCGCGCCACCGTCTACCTCGCCGTGCTCGAGGACTGGCCGGCGCTGAACGACGTCTACCGGCGCCACTTCGACGATCCGGCGCCGGCCCGCACCGCCTTCCAGGCGGCGGGCCTGCCGGCCGGGGCACTGGTCGAGGTCGACGTCATCGCCGCCCTGGCCGAGGGCTCGGGCCCGCGGCAGGGGTAGGGACGCCCACCGGACCCGCCCGCGGCGACGCGGGATGACCCCGTTCGAGGCCCTCGGCGTCCTCGCCGCGGCGGGCGGGGCGGGCGCGGCGAACGCCGTCGTCGGCTCCGGCTCGCTGCTGACCTTCCCGATCCTGCTGGCGGTCGGCCTGTCGCCGATCACCGCCAACGTCACCAACACGGTCGGGCTCTGCTGCGGCGACGCCGGGGCGATCTGGGGCTACCGGCCCGAGCTCGCGGGCGAGGCGCGGCGGGTCGGCCTGCTCGCCGCGGCGACCGCGCTCGGCGCCCTCGGCGGGGCGGTGCTGCTGCTGGCCCTGCCGAGCTCGGTCTTCAAGTCGGTCGTCCCCGCCCTGATCCTCCTCGCCTGCGTCCTGCTGGCGATCGAGCCGGACACCCACGCCCACGCGATGCCGCCCCGCGCGCGGGGGGTCGCCCTCGCCGCCATCGCCCTCCTCGCCGGCGTCTACTGCGGCTTCTTCGGCGCCTCCGCCGGGGTGCTCGTGATCGCCACCCTCCGCCTCTTCCTGGCCGAGCCGCTGCGCCGCCTCAGCGGCTTCAAGAACGTGATGGTCGGCGCCGCCGACGGCGTCGCGGCGCTGATCTTCCTCTTCTTCGCCCACGTCGCGATCCTCGCCGCGGTCCTGGTCGCGGTCGGCTCGGCCGCCGGCGCGCGCCTCGGCGCCGCGCACGGTCGCCGCATCTCCGAGGAGCCGCTGCGCTGGACGGTGATCGCCGTCGGCCTGGTCGGCGCGATCGTGCTCCTGGTCGAGTGAGTGAGTTCGAGGCACGCCCCGGCGTCCCCGCCAAACTGAGAAAACAACGAGAAGGAGGAAGGAACGATGATCGAGAAGGTGAACGTCGAGGCCGGCTTCGCAAGCTTCGACGACCTCTGGGAACCGCGCATCGCCGCCACCGTCGACGACTACGACGTGAAGCTGGCCAAGCTCGAGGGCGAGTTCCATTGGCACGCCCACGACGATGCCGACGAGCTCTTCTACGTCGTCGCCGGTCAGCTGCGGATCGAGCTGCGCGAGCAGGACGACCTGATCCTCGAACCGGGCGACCTGGCGGTGGTGCCGGCGACGACCGAGCATCGCCCGATCGCCTCGCAGGGCTGCCAGGTCGTCCTCTTCGAGCGCAAGGGCACCGTCAACACCGGAGACCAGGCGGAGATCGAGGGAACGACCGGAGTTCCACTCAAGCTTGGCTGAGCCATGTGAGCTGGATGGGGAAGGGACGGGGCCCCGCAAGCTGGCGCCCGGAAGGGCCGGTTCCCCGCAAGCTGTCGCCCGGGGTAGGGACGCGCCCCTCTCGCCACGGCCCGGGCAGGCTGTGGCCGTGGCGAGAGGGGCGGGTGTGCGGAAGGTGTGGAGGGACACCGGCGGGAGGGTGACGAGGAAGCGACGGGAGTGGCACGGAATCGCGACGGGAGTCAGACCTCGTCACGAAGATGCCGGGAACTCCACGCTTCCTCCCGTGTTGTGCAACACCGACCTACGCGCTGCGTGTATTGACCCCCCTATAGGGGCCCTAAATCACGCAGCGCGTTATCGGCCCTCGATTTCGGCCCAAAAGGGGCCTCTGGGGGCCGGAAATTGTGACGTTCCCGGCATCTCTGTGACCGATCGGGCCGAGGTGTGGAGGCTCCCGGACCCGACCGTCACGTAAGTCCGACTTCCTCACGTCCCTGTGACGCCTCTCCCACGCACCCCTCACGTCCTGGGCTCCTCATGGGGGTCACAGCCTGCCAGGACCCCCATGAGGAGCCCAGGACACCCCCGCGCCACCTCGGACGGCCGCCCGCCCCCCGCACCCCCACCCCGTCCCCCTACCGACAACTCACCCTCTACGCTCGAACTTCCGCTTAACCCCAAGGCCCACTGATCAGTCGACCGCCCTTGCGGCTTTGGTCCGGCGTCGCTTCCACCGATAGCCCTGCCATGGATACGTGGCTGCGGGAACTGCGCTCGCCCCCGGGCGAGGGGCCGTTGCGCGGCGCCGACCGCCAGGTCCGCGCCGCCTTCCGGCTGGTGAATCGCGATCCGGCGATCAGGCGTCTGATCCTGCTCGAGACCCTGACGTTGACCGGCCTCTGGGTCGCCTTCTTCCTGCTGGCGCGGGAGACGGGCTCGCCCGGCCGCGGGGCCGACCGGGTCTTTCAGCAGTGGCTCTACTGGGCGGTCTCGATCGGCATCTCGTTGGTCTTCTCGGTCGCGATCGCCTGCGCGGCCGACGCGAAGATCGACGGCGTCGGCGGCGACCTGCGGCTGGCGCTCGGCGAAATGCGGCGGCGCCTGCCGACGCTCTTCTGCTGGTGGCTGATCTCGATGGGCGGCTCGGCGGCCCTGAGCCTCGCCGCCCGCGCGGTGATGCGACCCGGCCTGGCGGCCCTGGCCCTCGTCCTCCTCTGGGGACTCGGAAGCGTCTTCGTCGTACCCGCGATCGCGCTCCACGACGGCGGCCCGCTCGAGTCCCTCGGCGAAGCCCTGCGACTGCTGCGCGCCCGCTGGGGCCGCGCGCTCGCCGGCCTCTTCGTGATCGGCTTCTTCTTCGGCCTCGCCCTGATCGCCGCCGGCTTCCTCCTCGGCGCCACCGCCGAAGGCCACCCCCGCAGCGTCGACGAATCGCTCTGGCGGTTCGCGGTCCCGTTCGCGCTCATCTACCTCGCCTACGTCTGGATGACCGCGACCCGCGAAGCCTTCGCCATCATCCTCGCCCGCGACGTCCTCGACGACCTCCCCGGCGAGCCGGCGCCGCCGAAGCCCCGCCCACGCCGCGCGACGATCTTCAAGCGAGTCGCCATCGGAGCCCTCGCCCTGATGGTGGCCCTCGTCCTCCTCGGCGCGATCTTCGGCCACCACCGCTCGCACCCCCAGCCGCCCGCCCCACCGAGGCACGCCGTCGTCATCCCCGACTAGGCGACCTGCCTCACCTTCTAGGCTCGGGACGCCCCCGGTCCGCGTCGTGCCGGCGCCTCGAAGGCGGCCAGCCCGGTCACCATCGGGATGCCGTCCTCGGGACCGAGCCGCTCGCGGCTCTCGGCGGCGACCGCCATCAGCTCCTGCAGCGCCCGGTCGAGGATCTCCGCGGCCTCCCGCCAGCCCTGCTCGTCGACCGTGATCGGCATCCAGTTCAGCGTCGTGTCCTCGCGGGTGTCGATGGTGTCGGCGTCGATCGCCGCGCCCACCTTGTCGACGAAGGTGCGGATCGCTTCGCCCGTCACCCCGCCGCGCACCGAGAGCGGCGCCTTGCGCCAGTCCTGATGGCCGATGAACGAGCGCGGCCGGGCGGTGTAGAAGTGCTCGATCGTGCCGCGCCTGGGGCGGGTGCGGACCTGCTCGATGCAGTCGACGTCCAGCAGCGCGTTGGTGTGGTAGGCGACGACGCCGAGGCTCCCCTCGAATTCCTTCGCCAGCTCCGTCGGGCTCGCGGAGCGTCCCTGCAGGGCTTCGAGGATCCGGACGCGGATCGGATGGGTGAGCGCCTTCACCAAGTTCTGGTCGATCGTCTCCCCTCCACCCCCTTCCGCTGCCCGCCGTCCCTTCTTCCCGCTCCCGTCGTCCACGCTGTGACCCCCTCCGTAATCGGGTGGCGGGACGACGTATCGCCTGTAGACGTTTTGTCGTCGTCCCCTGCGGGGCGGCAAGCTAGACGAGAACCAGGCAAATATTCACTTGCGTCAGGGAAATCGCGGTCCCATCTCCACCTGGTGTTCCCGGACCGGTTGCGGAGACTCGAAGCCCATCATGGCGATGGTCACGTGCATCGGTGAAGAGTCAGTCCGACTCATGCGTTCCCTCGCTTCGACCTCGACGACCTTGAGGCGTCGGAAGATCGCGTCCAGCTCTTCGATGATCGCCATGAATCCCTCCCAGTCGAGCTCGAGCGGAGTCCAGGTCAGGTGTCGCTCCGGATGTGCGTCGAGCGTCCCGGCCAAGAGCGATTCCTGGATGCGCTCCCAGAGGGTGGAGCAGTAGGTCGCGCTGACGTTTCCCTTCAACGCCGGCGGCAGCCGATTGAAGTCCTCGTCGCTGAAGAGGGCGCGTGCCGTCGCGGCGTAGTAACGCGCCCGACCGCCGCGTTCGCGCCGGACCTCGACCTCCTCGATCGCGCCGCACTCGAGCAGGACGGAAAAGTGATGTTCGATCGCCTGGCGGCCGAGCTCTGGCTTCCGCCGGGCAAGATATTCCGAGACGCATATGGGGGCGAGACTGCACTCCAGCAGGATCTCGACCCGGATCGGGTGACCGATCGCCTTGACGAAGTCGGGGTCGAGCAACTCCTCCCCGTCCAGGCGCCGCATCGTCTTGAACCCTGTCATCAGGAACCCTTCTGCTGATCGAATGGGCTTGAGCAGTTGGGCCAACTTATTTGGCAGAACCATTTATTGCAAGCTGCCCGAACGCAACTTGTTGTCTGCCGTCCGCCCCCTTGAATCGGCTTCGGGTTCAAACGAAGCCTCGGGAGGGGGTGAGAACATGAAGATCAGCGAGACGGCGATTCCGGCTCCTCCGGCCTGCTGCGTCACCAAGATCGGCTGAGGTCCGGGCGTCGTACGGGCGGAGATCAAATGCGTCCGTACGACGCCCCTCTGCTGCCTCGGACCCACCATACGATACTCATAGGTCTGTAGACGGATCAGTAGCGATGATGCAGCGTGCCCTTCCGGATGGAGGGCGAACTTCAGCGAGTTCTGGGACGCAACCTCCGCAACTTCAGGGAAGCGGAGGAGCTGAGCCAGGAAGCCTTCGCCGAACGCATGGGCTACCACCGGACCTACTGGGCCGGGATCGAGCGCGGCGAGCGCAACCTGACCCTGCGATCGCTGGAGAGGATCGCGGCCAAACTCGAGATCGAACCGCTGCTCCTACTCGAGGGCCAGCCTCCACCTCGTTGATCCGGGGGCCCGGCCGGGCTGCAAGGTCGGGACAGACCGGCGAGCACCTCACGCAGCGAGGTCTCCGGATGCTCGGCGCAGTAGACGGCGCGGGACCGCCGCTCACGGTCATCGAAGCGATGGTTCCAGGAGCAGAGCCCACGCGGCGTGTACGCCAGTGGGTCGGACCGATGCCCGACGCGCCAAAGCTCGCCCCCGCTCACCCCTCGAAGCTAACAAGCTGCCTGGCGGCTGCCTTCACCTCGGCGAACTGGCTCGGTTCGGTGGCCCGACGAAGGACGTCGACGGGCGCGGCGTCGTCGAGGCGAGTGTTGGTCCCGAAGAGCCAGGCGCGCGCGGTCTTGTCGTCGAAGCTCGCGACGATCATGCGGACGACCTTGTAGCCCTCGCGCAGCCGCAGGTCGGTCGTCGGGTTCGGGGTCGGCCCGTCGGCCTTGCGGTAGCGGCCGATCTGCTTCGCATCGCGCGAGCCGACGAGATGGGCCGCGATGCGCTGGCCGAGCGCGTCCTGCAGGTAGCCGGCGATCTCAGAGACCGGCAGCGTGGCGGCATCGTGATCGAGTTGCTCGGCGGCCGGAGGGGTGAGGACGGGCACGGCGGCTCTTTGGTCGGGTCGGGAATCGGACTACCACTAACTACACCAACAAATACACCACGATCTGATGCGAGGTGCTCGAAGCTCCGAGGCGGGCCCTCCAGGGGTCGCCTCGACGGTGGAAGCCACGTCCTCCGTCTAAGGTCCTCCCGTGCAAGCCGATGGGGAACGTGGGGGCGCGGACGGCGCGCGTCCGATACCGGAGTCGCTCGCCGCCGACCAGGAAGCGCTGCTGCGGATCCTGGTGAAACATGGGGTCGAACTCGTCGTCCTTGGCGGGGTCGGCGCCCAACTCCGTGGATGGAGGAGCGCGACCACCGACCTCGACATCGCCCTATCAAGAACTGACGAGAACACCGATCGGTTCAACCGCGCCCTCATGGAGATGGGCCTGCTCGGCGAGCCGCAATACGGACAGTTCGGGACGTCCTTCGAGACCCGCCATGGCCGCCTCGAGGTGGTCCGCAAGGCGGACGGGATCGGTGCCTATGAGGATTGGCTACGAAACGCCACCGAGGAGGACTTCGGCGAGGGCCTCGTCATCGTCGTCGCGGCGGGCGACGACATCCTCGCCTCCAAGCGGGCGGCCGGCCGGGCCAAGGATGAGGCGGTTCTCGAGCAGATGCGCGAGGACCTCGGCGCCTCAGGCTGATTCGCGGATCACCTCGAGGAGCGTCCGCAGACCGGCTCGGTAGGCACGGTCGGCAGGGCGCGGCGAGGCGTCGGCGAGGCGCAGCAGGTCGCGGGGCGAGGCGACCCTCAGAGCATGGGCGAAAGGTTCGAGGCCAATCGCGTCGCGGCGAAGATCCGAGAAGTCTCCCGACCCGGAGATCCGATCGACGACGACGACGGCGCCGCCGTCGGGAAGGAGCCACCGCCAGCGCCGGTCGCGCTCCGCGAAGCGCTCCTCGTCGTCGCTCGCCTCCGCGCCCATCGCCGCCAGTTCGTCCAGTGCCCGCCCGCGGTCGGCGGGGACGATCTCCGCCGCGCCGTCACGCGGCCGCTGCGGGGAGCCCTGCAGGGCGGCGGCGAGCGGACCAATCAGGATGGTCGGGGTGCGCAGCTGGGCGACGGCGGCAAGCGCGTGCTCCGCCTTACCCGCCTCGGCCCGAGGCAGCAGCCGACCGAGACGCTCCTCGGGGGTCAAGCGCAGTTGGTCGCGGACGTTCTCGGCCAGGCTCTCGTCCCGATTGGCGAGGTCGATCGCGAGGTCGAGTCCCGCGGCGCGGATCACCTCCGAGAGAGAATCCAGCGAGGGCTCCCGGGCCCCGCTCTCCCAGCGCGCGATCGTCGAGCGCGGTCGCCCGCTTCGCGCGGCCAGCTGCTCCTGCGTCAGCCCGGCACGATCACGTGCCATCCGGATCAGGTCGCTGCTCAGCATCGCTCGTCAGAGTAGCCGTTTGGCTACTGGTGATGTAGCACTTCGGGCACTAATGCTGTCGCCGATATGCCACGAATTCGAAAGCCGAAGACCGGCTTCCTGAACAGGCGTTTCGAACCCGCGACCGCAAGAATCAGGGGCTTTCCCCTTCAGTCAGTGCCTTGAGGAGGCTCGTAGGAGCGCTACTGGACCTCGACTGCCGGCCGCTCAAATCTGATCGGCGGTGGGACCTACTCCATCCGGCCCCCGAGCAACCGGGGCAGTTCGGTCATGTCCGAGAAGACCCGATCTGCGGCCGCCAGGCGGTCGGGATGCGTGAGAGCGGCGAAGCCGAAGCAGCTCATCCCGGCCGCCTTCGCGCCTTCGACGCCGAACGGACTGTCCTCGACGACGAGGCACCGAGACGGACTAACACCGGTTTCTGCGGCGGCGTGAAGAAAGAGGTCCGGCGCGGGCTTCGGTCGAGGCACTTCGCTCGCGCTGAAGATCCGCCCGTCGAAACGGTCCCACAGCCCGGTCAGGCCGAGCGTCAGTCGCATCTTCTCGTGACTGCCGCCGGAGGCGACGCAGGTCGGGAGTGCGATCTGGTCCAGGGCGTCTGCGATACCGGGCACGGCCTGCAGTTCGTGCCGAAAGGTCTCCTCCACCTCTGCTTCGAGTTGCGGCAGCCAGCTCGAGGGAACCGGCCGGCCTGCCATCTCGGCGATCCTCTCCAACGTCGACTCCATCCCGATCCCGAGGAACTCGCGTGAACAGTCATCGCCGGTCATCGGCACTCCCAGAGCGGTGATGTGCCTTGCCTGGATCTCCAGCGAGAGACGATCGCTGTCGACAAGAACGCCGTCGCAGTCGAAGATCACAAGCTCGATAGCGGCGGCCACCAGTGAGCCAGCCTAGCGAGGTGATGGTCGGTATCGAGATTCAGCAAATATGTTGACTGACTCGTCAATCAACACGATACGGTGTCGAGGTATGAGTTGCACGAGCGCAGCGCGCTGATGCCGGCCTGGGATAGCGAGGGGGACGGACCAGCGCTGATCCTGATCCACGGGACCGGGGGCAGCCGGGCGGCCTGGGATCCCGTGATCCCGCTGCTGACACCGCATCGGCGCGTCTTCGCCATCGACCTTCCTGGCTGCGGCTCTTCACCGGCGCTCCCTGCCGAGGTGATGCCCACGGTCCCGGCGCTGGCCGAGACGGTCGAACGGTGGATGATCGAACAAGACCTGGCCGGTGCCCATGTGGCTGGAAACTCGCTCGGGGGCGGAATCGCACTCGAGATGGCAAAGGGTCAACTGGTCGCCAGCGCGACCGCCCTCTCACCGGTCGGGTTCTTCAATGCCCGAGAATTTGCCTACGGGTCCGCCTCGCTGCGCCTGACCCGGATCGGGGCGAGAGTTCTCACCCCCGTGGCACCGGTGGTGTTCAGGAGCCGCGTGTTCCGCACGATCGCTCTCTGGCAGGCGCTGGCCAGGCCCTGGCGGATGCCGGTAGAGAACGCGATCTCGAGCGCCCGGGCGATGGCCACGGCATCGGATTTCGGAAGGGGCGTCGCGGCCGCCGGCGATTACCGGTTCTCCGGGATGCCCGCCGCTCCGGTGACGATCGCCTGGGGCCGCCGCGACCGCATCCTCTTCTGGCGGCAGGCGGAACGTGCACGCCGCCTCTTGCCCGACGCCCGCTTCATTCCGCTCGACGGCTGCGGTCACGTACCGATGACCGACGACCCAGAGCTCGTTGCCGAGGTCATCCTGCGCGGAAGCGGCCGAGACTCCTGATCCCGTGGGTCTGGCGTTCAGCGTGTACCACCGCCGTTGACGCCGCCCTCAGCGGACGCGGCCGCCGGTGAAGCTCACGTAACTGCGCCAGGACGGGCGCGGCTTGAAGCCCTTCCGGAAGAGGCCGCTGCCGTCGCAGAAGTTGCAGGTGTGGGGGTTGTCGTCGACCGAGAACCAGAAGACCTGGCGCACGTGCCAGCGGCGGGCGTTGTTGCGCAGAAGGCGGAAGGCGCCGCGGAGCTGGGCCGCCTGGCCGCGGACCCCTTTGGCGAAGGCGTTGCCGCGTGAGGGCGGTTTGGCGCTCCAGCCGATCTCGGTCAGCCAGAGGCCCTTGTTGGCGGCGCCGCGGGAGCGCAGCAGCCGGCGCACTTCTTCGATGTCGGCGGGGATCGAGCGGTAGGAGCTGGTGTAGGGGTGGAGGGCGACGCCGTCGAAGCCGGCCTTGATCCCCGGCGTCCGCTTGAACATGAGTTCGAGGAATTCGACCGCCGTGTAGGCGCGGGGCGGGCGGAACCTGCCCGCTTCCCCGGGCCGGGCGAAGAGGCCGCCGAGCACCACCTTGGCGCCGAGGTCGACGGCGTGGATCGCCCGCGCCGAGCGCTTCACCAGCCGCCCGTATTCACCCGGGTTCGGCCGGGCGACGAAGTACTTGAAGTTGGGCTCGTTCCAGATCTGCCAGGTGCGGATCGGGTCGCGCGGGACCTCCGGATGTTCGCTCCAGAACTGGCCGCGCGGCCCGTAGCGTTCGACCGCCTGGCGCACGAACCTGGCCCAGCCGCTGCCCGCGCGACCGTGGACCGGCAGGCGCGCGGGCGCCGTGGAGCGGCCACCGGTGCCGGGGACGGGGACCGCGTGGATCGCCCAGCGCGGCACCCCGTAGAGGAACGGCATCGCTTCGATGTGGGCCTTGGCGAGGGCTTCGACGGTGTCGTCGACGCCGCCCCAGTCGATCTCCGCGCGCGGCGAGCCCTGCATCGAGCCCCAGTCGACGAAGATCCGGAGGCTGTCGACGCCGCCGCGGCGGAGGCGTTCGAGCTGGGGGCCGGTGAGGTGGTTCTGCGGCACCGCCCCCCAGAAGTTCTTCGGCACGGCGGCGCTCGCCGGGGCGACGGGCAGCCCGAGGGCGAGCAGGGCGGCGACCAGCACCGGCAGCGTCGCGAGGATGGCCGCGGCGCCGCATTTCCTCAAATGGCACACATATGCCTGAACGCATCTCGGGGCCGTCGGTTGCGGTCGGCCGCGATGCCCGCCACTCGTGGACCCCTATTCCGCGGGCGCGTCCCCCGTGTCCTCGATCACCAGCGCGAGGAGGCCCGGGAAGCGCTCGTCGAACTCGGGGCGGCGCAGGCGGTTCAGCCGCCGGGTCCCGTCGGCGCGCTGCTCGATCAGGCCGGCGTTGCGCAGGGCCGCGAAGTGGTGGCTGAGCGTTCCGTTGGTGACCGGCAGGTCGAAGCTGCCGCAGGCCCGCGTCCAGTCCGGGCAGCCGGCCAGCTGGCGCACGATCGAGCGCCGGATCGGGTCGGCCAGCGCGTCGAGCGCCGACTCCAAGGAGACGTCACGCGGGTGTGCGTGCCCCGCCTTAGTTTGATCATCGTCTAACCTTCGTTTGACAGCCATCGAACAACCATCCTAGTGGAGGGACGAGCATGAAGATCGACGTGGGGCGGGTCGGGATCTGGAGTCCCTCGCAGGCGTGGGAGGGCTCGGGCGAGCTCGAGGAGGCCGCGGCGGAGATCGAGGAGCTCGGCTACGGCGCGCTCTGGCTCGGCAGCTCCCGAGGTGACCTGGAGCTGCCCGCGAGGCTGCTGGCCGGCACCCGGTGGCTGGCGGTCGCGACGGCGATCGTCAACATCTGGACCGATCCGGCGGCCGAGGTCGCGGCCCGCTACGCGGATCTGGAGGCGCGGGGGCCGGACCGCCTGCTGATCGGCCTCGGCTCCAGCCACGCGCCGGTGGTCGAGCCGGCGGGCTTCAGCTACCGGCGGCCGCTGCGCCGGCTGGGCGCCTACCTCGACGAGCTCGACGCGGGCGAGCCGACGATCCCTGCCGACCGGCGCGTCCTCGGCGTGCTCGGTCCGAAGGCGCTCGACCTGGCGGCCCGGCGAAGCGCGGGGCCGCATCCCTACCTGGTCACCCCCGAGTACACGCGCCGGGCGCGCGCCCAGATCGGCCCCGACCCGCTGCTGGCGGTCGAGCAGAAGGTCGTCCTCGAGACCGACCCCGGGCGCGCCCGCCAGATCGGCCGCGCGCGGCTCGCCCAGTACCTGCGGCTGCCCAACTACACGAACAGCTTCCTGCGCCAGGGCTTCACCGAGGCCGACTTCGAGCGGGGTGGCAGCGATCGGCTCGTCGACGCCCTGGTCGCGTGGGGGGACGTGGCGACGGTCCTCGGGCGCGTCGCCGAGCATCACGCGGCGGGCGCCGACCACGTCGCGCTCCAGGTCCTCGACTCGTCGGACTACCGGCCCACGAACCCGTTGCCGCGCGGGGCCTGGCGCCTGCTTGCCGCCGCCCTGCGCGAGACCGCCGGGGCACCGCGATGAGCACGTCGAAGGCGACCGCGGACGTCCGCCTCCACGTGCTCGACACGGGCCTGATCCAGTGCGCGGATTACGCGCTCTACAGCCCGGCGGCCCCGCCCGGGACCTACGCGGAGATGAGCGTCCGCAGCTACCTGGTGGCGCACCCGGACGGCCTCCTCCTCTGGGACACCGGCATCGCGGACTCGATCGCCGCCCGGCCCGACGGCGAGCGCCTCAACGAGACCCACGTCTTCCGCGTCCCGGCGACCCTCCGTGCTCAGCTGAAGGCCCTTGGCCACGCCCCGGCGGACATCGGGCTGCTCGGCCTCTCGCACCTGCACATCGACCACGTCGGGAACCTCGACCTCTTCCCGGATGCGACCGCCCTCATGCAGCGGGCCGAGTACGACGCCGCCTACGGCCCCGATGCCGAAGCCCTCACCTACATCCCCGAGACCTACGCGGCCCTCGACCAGGCCAAGATCCAGAAGATCGCGGGCAGCCACGACGTCTTCGGCGACGGCACCGTCGTGACGGTCCCCCTGCCCGGCCACACGCCGGGCCACCAGGGCCTCCTCGTCGCCCTCCCCGAGACCGGCAACGTGCTCCTGGCCGGCGACCTTGCCTACTCGGTCGCGGACTACACCGCCGGCGCCGTCCGAACCCTCAACTTCGATCTCGACGCCTCCCGCACCTCGATCGACGCCGCCAAGACACTGGAGGCGACGGGCGTCAAGGTCTGGCTCCACCACGACATCGACGCCCAGCGGAAGATCGAGACCGCGCCCGCGTACTACGGCTGATCGGACCCAGGCGCGCGGCCTCGTCCTCTACCGCGGTTCCGCAGACGACGTTCTTCGCTTATCGAATGCGGTGGCCAGCGGCCTTTCGTGAATAGCGGGGCAAGATTCGAACCTGCGACCTTCGGGTTGTGAGCTTGATCCGGCGACTCGGCCGGGCTACGTAGGGCTGGGTTTCAAGCCAGAAGGCGGCAGACCGAACCCGGCTGGCCTCGGCTGGGCTACCTGGGACTTCTTGCCCCACCACTAAGGGCGTTCGGCGGGTTGGCGCCTGAGGACCGCACCGCCCGTGTCCACCGTGGCGGATAGCTTGAGCAAAATGGTGGAGCGGGCGGTCGAGCGGGAGTGGAGCGAGAACGCATGGCGAGGGTCCCCGGCTGGCCTTGCCGACCTCTTTGGCAGAGGTCGCACGGCTGGTGAAGCAGGCGAGTGGCGAGGAGGCCGAGCCGTCGCACGTCTCCGTCAAGCTGGCGCACGGGGAGGGCGAGCTCGTCTTCGATGCCGTGGCCGACTTCGCAGATTTCGCCCGTACCAACGGCACCAAGCTCGCGCTGGCGCGGACGGTTTGCTCGCGGATCGGCCATCAGATCGGCGCAGTTGGCGTCACGCTCAAGTTCCGCAGGTACTGGTTTCTTGGCGAGTGCCGTGTCGGCCACCGTGGGGGGCCGCAACCCGGTTGCGGTAAGCGGCTGGTCCCCGAGGTGAGCGCGGTCCTGCGCACCGCTGGACAACCGGTTTCGAGCTGGGTCATCTACCTGGGCGGCGGGACATTCGGCTGCTCCTGGAGCTCGCTGCGATTCCGGTGTCCGGCCCGGCCGCCAGACCGATGTCGAACGCCGGGACGGCGTGCATGTTGGTAGCTGTCGCCTTCGGGGTCCCTCTCCCCGTTCGTCTGGCCGCAGTTCGAGGCAACCGAGCCGAGGCCCCGGATAACGGGGCCGCGCGCGTCCGTCGGCTGCTCGCGGGCACGGGGAAATGGCTCCTCGCAGCCGGAGCCGGGGCGGTGATTTACGCGTTCATCGACCACCGGATCTGACACCTCCAAGGATCCGTCACGAAGGTACAGCCCGGCGGACAGATAGGAATGCTCCGCGAGATCCCGACCTTCCGTGGCCGCCTTCCTCCATTGTGATCCCGCCGCCTTTTGGAATGCCCTCAACAGAGCGGCGATCGCGGCGTCGGTCTCGTCGATCATCTCCTGACCGCGACTCTTGCATCCCCTCTGCACCCGGAGACCGACCCGGATTTGCTTGGCGGTCAAGGGGACGACGCGCCGTGCCCGGTGCTTCCCTCTCTTCATCTTGTGGGCTCACGCTTTCTTGAAGAATCGGCGGCCAGAGTGGTTCGCGGCCTCTGGCAGCTCGACACTCCAGCCTGGCGTTCCCCTTCGTCCCAGTCGGTACAGCGGTCCCAAAGGCGGGAACTCCGAGTGCTGCTGGAAGTCGTCGGCTCACTGGGGGTCCGGCCAACCGTTGACCTGGGGCGCCGTCAACGCCTGAGGGACACCAAGACAGCCGGCGACCATGGTCTGGCCTGAAGCTGGCGCCTCATCTCTTCAGTACGCCACCCACACATGTTTTCATCTGGAATGCGCATCTCGCCTTCGGTTCGGTGACTTGATCCGGCAGAGGGATTGAGACCAGCGGCGCCAGAGTTCGTGGGTTCGGCCGTCGGCGCGGGAGGCATACGCATATACGCGCGCCCGAAGCGTCGACCAGACCATCCATTGCGTGCCTTCGTTCGGATAACAGAGCACCATGCCGCGCGGGTTTTCACGATGGTTCCCCAGCCACCACGGTGCATAGCTGAGAGGAGAAATGCCACAGCCAGCAGTTCTTGAAATACCGGCAGTGGCTCGGGCCTCGCTCGCCAGATAATTCTTCAGCGTTTCGCCACTGGGGAAAAGGGCGGCGCCTGCCGAAGTGATCCCGCCTCCCGGGCGACATTCGACCGCCGCAACCGCGCCCGCCTGAATCACTGCGGAGGGGGAACATGAACCGAATCCCGGCGGAAGGCTGCGTTGCAGTTGGCTCGTCGCCGCCTGCCAAGTTCCCCCACCGTCGTCCTTGACATCGTGCTGCCACCATCGGTGCAGCGCCTGCTCATCGGCGAGTTGCGCGGAGGCATAGCCGATCATCGGGAGCGGAACACTCGCATCGCTCCAAACGAGGCTCGCATGCCGCGGACCATCGGCACAGAGAATTTCACCACCGGCCGTGCCCCGTCGGTCGACCCACTCGCCAAGGCTCAGGTAGGTCGCCTTGCACAGGAAGCCCTCCTGAAACCGCCGCACCTCCAATGCCCGGAGGTATCGTCGCTCATCAGCCTGGCTGACGAAGGAGAAAAAGGTCAGTTCTTCCGGCCCGGCATCCGTAGCTTCGCACTCGGCCCGCCCCTCGATGCGATCGGTGAGACCCTGCAGGATCGGCCCGTCACCCGCGAGCGGGTGGCAATGCCATCCGACCTTGGGTGGGATGTTCGAGAGCAGTTCCTGCTGTTCGGGGGTGACCTGGCCACCGGGGTTCAGCTCCACGTAGAGCGCAACTGCTCCGACGGCCAGCGCCGTGAGACCAACCACCCAGCTCCAGTGCCTTTTGACCAATCGACCGATCGCACGTGATAACTGTCGCGGGACGCCGGACGATGATTGTGACTGCGACGCACGCCTGTACCGCGCCATCAGTGCAACCCCATCGGACCCGACAGGCCACTGCAGCGATTCAATGCCGCGGAGATCTCCAAGGGAACGGCCGATGTGGTCACAGGTGGCGTCAGATCGCTTCCGGGGCTCCGTGATGAATCGAACCGGCGCCACCACCCCGCCTCGCCGGATCGAGGACGCTATCAGGTCTTTTATCGTGTATATCTGGAAACCCTGATGTCCGCCCTCCTTCTGCCTTGGTCCACTCGTGCGACATCATCCGAAGAGTCCGACCGCCAAGCCATCCGCAGACGAACCACCCTTAAAGGAACATTCGAGTTGCGTCCGGCTCGAGCCGAAGTGTCGACCGCGTCTCGCGCATTCTTAAACATCCGATTTCCGGCAATGAGTTGGCAGGGAGGGGAAGGGATGTCGGTGGCGCGGAGACGGGCTCCGCGGGGATGCCTTCTGCGCCGCAAGGACGTCTTCGATGCGGTCTTCGGTTTCTTCGACCGCCTGAACGATCGACACGGCCGCTTCACCTTCCGCCTCTGGAAGCGTGGCGACTGGTGGCGCGTCGCAGCACTTCTGCTGCTGCAGGTGCAAGGTCTCTACTGGCTTATCGCCTTCCCGATGAAGTGGGTCGTAGGAATACTCGTGGGATTACTGTTCCTCGCGGCCATATGGGCCTACGCGGTGATCGTTTGCGTGATCACCGCCCTGCCCTTCGCCGCGTTGTACGGGCTCCTCTTGCCTGTCGGGGTCGCGCCGTTCAACCAGGCGAGCGACGGCGATGTGGCGGATCCCACCGCGTCCGGGTTCTGTTCGAGGCACGCCTGCATCCCGAGCTTCCACGAGGGCAACGGCCATCCCGTCGAATGCGCAGATGGAGAGTGGAGCGACTCAGGCGGATCCCAGGGCGCGTGCTCGGAGCATGGCGGCGAGGCCGGTTGGTGAGCGGCAATCGACAGAACGCTCAAACCCCGCCACGAACAGCCGGGCCGGAATCGACAACGGGCGAGGACTCATCCAGCTCGATATCGCGGGGACCCGTCCAGGTCATCCGCCACACCAATCTGCGCGTCGCGGCTGCGGCCCTTGCCTGGTTGGTAGGGACGCTGTGGGGACTGCTGAACATCCACCCTGTCTGGGTCGTCGTGGCAATCGCTGCCGCCGCCCTCGCAGCCGGACTCATCCACGGCGCCGAGTACAGGCGTCACGTCATCGTCATCGTCATACCCGTCGTACTCCTATTCGGAGTCGGGGCCTATCTCGTCGAAGATGCCCTGTCCGGAGGTGATCATGCTCCTACGATCCCGCCGCCGGGGACGATCATCAACGCCCAGACGGGCGAGCCAGCCGTGAATGTTCAATATTCGACGCCCCAAATGGCACAAATCGGTGCCGGTGGGATCTTCCGCGCGTGCGACCTGACGCGTGAACATCCGTGCCGCTATGAACGCAATCAGGGGCCGATCAAGGCCAAGCCCGGAGACCTGCTCGAACTTGGGATCAGGCTTCACAACGGCAACGACGCCTCGGTGCCATACGCTCGCTTCACGGTCGAGATGTGGGGCGGCCAGGGCACGTTCATCGCGAAAAACTCAAGCGGCGAAGTCACGAGCGAACGGCGGGACCCCCTGTCGGCCGAGCTCGACATCGAATATCAGACGGGAACGACCCACGAAGGCATCGAAGAAAGCGTGGAAATCGACGTACCTGAAAGCGCCGGCTACACGGCGCTGAACTATGTCCCCGGTTCGACCGTCCTGCTGGACGGGCACCACCATCTCGTTGCGAGGCTGCCGGACGGAATCATGGACAGCGGCCTGGCCCTCGCCGACATCGGGTCGCCGTCATCCTGTTACTTCTGCGACATCCGCTATATCCGATTCATCTTCTTCAAGGCCAAGGTCAACGACGGTGCTCTTTGATTTTTTGGGCATACGCAAGGCCGAAGCAACAACCGGATGACCGGACGTTCGTTGAAAAGTCCCTTCATCGTCTCGGCGACGGCAAGTGTTCAGCGCTCTTCGCCAGGCACCGGATCTGAACCCCGAAGAGGGCCGGATCCGGCTTCATATCCCGGCATCCTGAAACGTCGGCCGTGCTCGGAGAAGGTCAAGTCGGACACCGTCTACCCGAGGGACCGTTCGTCACGACCCGCCACCCCAACAGGCTGACCTACCTCGGTGTCGGAGCAGCTCATTTCGGCCAGCGCTCCGGCCGGATCATCTTGTACGCCCCATTCCATGAGATCCCGGCCTCCGCGGCCGCCTCCCCCATTCCTCGACCGACCGCTTGCCGACGGGTTTCTCCCTCGCGTCCTCGACCAGGCAGTCGAGATCCCCTCGATCAGGTCGATCACCCGATGCCTTCTCGATGTCCTCTCCGGTCCCGTGGATCGAGAATCCCGGCGACGGCCCATGCCTCGGCTACCCTTCGTTCATGGCCCTTGACCGCATCACCGTCGACCCCAATCGCATGCGCGGAATGCCGTGTATCCGTGACACGCGCGTCACCGTCAGCGCCGTGCTCGGCCAGCTCGCGGCCGGGGCGAGCGTCGACGACGTGCTCGCGGACTACCCCTACCTTGAGCGCGACGACGTGCTGGCGGCGTTGGAGTACGCCGCCGCCGACGCCCAAGAACGGGAGCTGCAGGTAACGGCTCCCGCGTGAGGCTCCCCTTCGACGCCAACCTCTCGCCCGAGGTGGCGCGGCGTCTCAAGGTCTCCGGCCACGACGCGGCCTCTTCGCCGTCGACTATCCGCTCCAGGGTTGGTCAGCCATAACCCGTTCCGACGTTGCGCTCGCCATTTCCGGGGTCGGCATTGTGGAAGGTGTCCGCGTCGGCGCCGTTCAGTCGGGTGTCCAGAGGCGCGGGGAAATGTTCACTTGCCCGCGGCCGCGCCGTGTTTGAATCGTAGGCTGGTCAGATCGGTCTCGAAGGTCGGGTTCCAGACGAAGCCGCGGAGGTCGACGGCCTTCGAGAAACTTGCCACCAGGGTCCGGGTGCCGAAGGGGACGATCGGAGCCCGCTTCATGTAGTCGCGGTCGAGCTGGGCGTAAGCCGCTTCGTCGATCGGGCGAGGGCCTCTCTCGAGGTCGGCGACCCGCCGGCTGAGGCTCGGGTCGACGAACCGGGAGAAGTTGTTGGTGTAGAAGGGGGTCGGCTTCGTGGCGAGCAGCGGCTCGAAGAAGTCGTTCGGGTGGGGATAGTCCTCGAACCAGTCGGCGAAGCCGGTGTCGAGGTTCGGCGTCCGTCCGTTGCCGATCGCCTCGAAGTACCTGTCGGGACCCAAGATCTTGAGGTGAACGTGAAAGCCCAGTTCGCGAAGCACGATCTGGTAATACGCACCGGCTTCGAAGTTCGGCGATTCGCCGTCGGTCCACACCGTGATGTCGCGATCGGAGGGGTCCGCTTCGCGGATCAGCCGGCGCGCCGTCGCCATGCTGTGCGGGTAGAGGTCGAACCTCCGGTATCCCGGCATGTTCGGCGGCAGGATCTGGTGGGTCGGGGCAAGTTGTTCTTCGTAGATGTCGTGCAGCACTTCCGGATCGACCGCATAGTTGATCGCCTGGCGAACCTTCAGGTCGTCGAACGGCGGGCGCTGCGTGTTCATCCAGAAGTAGTAGGTACTGACGGTCGGCTCGGTCCGCACCTGGGCGCCGCCGGCGCCCGCTTCGAGTTCGGTCATCCGGTCGGTCGGTGGCGGGTCGAAGAGCCAGTCAAGCCGGCCGTCGATCAGCCGGTTGACCTGTGCCTCTCCACTGCGCATCACGGTCACCTGGATGTGCCCGACGTGCCCGGCGGGGATCTGCGGCATCCGCGGGCCATCGTCGCGGCGCCACTCGGGATTGCGTTCATAGTTCCAGCCTTGCCCGGGCCGGCTTTCGGCGATGACGTAGGGGCCGGTGGCTGGTGGCGGATTCCATGACTGGTCGCGGATCGGCGTGGTCGATGGCACCGGGGCGGCGAAGGGCAGGGCGAGCTCGTCGGTGAAGGTCGCCCGTGGCCTGATGAGATGGATGATGATCTTGCCGCTGCGGTCGTCGGTGACGATGCCGCCGATGTGGGGGCGCTGCCTCTTGGCGAAGCTCCTGGCCCCGACGATGTCGGCGTAGAAGGGCGACCCGCCGGAATTGAGCCTGAACATCCGTTCGACGGCGAACCTGAAGTCGGAGGCCCGGACCGGCCCGCCGTCGGAGTAGCGCAGGCCGCGACGCAGGAACAGCGTGTAGGTCCTGTCGCCGTCGCTGATCCGCGGCAGCGCCTTGGCCAACCCAGGGATGACCTCGCTGCCCGCCTTGCCGCTCGCGTGCCGGTAGGTCAGCAACGGGATGTAGGTGTCGTACATCGCCGTCCAGCCCTCGGCGGTGTAGGAGAGCTGCGGGTCCATGTAGTCGGGGAACGAGGTCCAGGCGGCCCGGAAGACGGGTTGCGTCGTGCCCATCGCGCCGGCCGCCCCCGCCCCGAGCCAGAGGCACAGTGCCAGCGAAGTCGCCGCCCCGACGAGCCATCCCCTGATCCCTCTGGCCCACATCAGGCGCGAAGGATAGCTTGCCGAATGCGGCTCGAGAGACTTATGGGCGCGATGGATCAGAGGTCAGGTAATTCACGTCAGACGTGTAGAATACGCATTGAAACACAATGCCTCGAGTGTCGCTGAAACCACTTGACGAGCGTCTCGCCGTCGGCAAGACCACGCTCACGAGCCGAGAACTGCGGGAAGAGCTGGGGATCTCCCCGGCCGCTGCCTCCAACCTGCTCGCGCGGTGGCGCCGTGCCGGGCTGGTCGATCAGGTCGCCCGCGGCCGCTACGCGATCCGACAGATAGGCCTCCTCGGCACCCGGGCCTCCTCCGAGGACGTGGCGCTCGCGGTCGCGGCCCTGGTCGACGGCCGGGCACACAGGATCGCCTTCCACTCCGCGCTTGACTTCCACGGGCTCCTCACCCGCCCCGTCCGCACGGTCCAGATCGCCTCGCCACATCGCTTCACGAGCACCGAGGTCAGCGGGCGCCCGCTGAAAGTGGTGCTCGAGCGGGCCGACACCGTCGGAATCGGCACCGAGGACGCCGGCTTCGGCGCTCGCGTCTCGAATCTGGAGCGGGCGCTCCTCGATGCCGCCGCGCGTCCCGACCTGGTCGGCGGATACGTCCCTCTGGCGGAGGCACTCGCCGGCTCCGATGCGGACCCGGCTCGTCTGCGCGACCTCGCCGAGGAGCTGAGCGCCGGGCCGGCCCTCCGACGGATCGGGTCCCTTGCAGATCGCCTCGAGCTCACCAGGCTGGCCGGAAAGCTCGAGCCTCTGACGCCACCCGAATGGGACCTCGACCTGGACCCGGGGCTGCGGGGGTCGAGCGGCGGGTTCCGGGACGGCAGGTGGCACATCCGCTGGCCGGTCGACCCTCACGCGGTCGCGGAGGAGATCGCGCAGTGATCCACCAGAACGTGATCAAGCGCAGAGCCGACGAGGATGGGCTCCCGGCCCCCACGGTCGAGCGCGACTACGTCCTCGCCCACGTCCTGACCGCCATCGCCGAGCGCGATCAAGGGCAGCAGCTCGTCTTCAAGGGTGGGACCTCGCTTCGTCTCTGTCACTTCGAGGACTACCGCTACTCGGCCGATCTGGACTTCAGCCTGACTGGTGGCATCGACGCCGAGGGCGCGACCCACCTGATCACCGCGGCGCTCGTGGGCTGCCGGGAGCGGATCGGCCTTCCGCTGCTGGAGTTGGACGACAGGAACCGAGAAGCTGCGCTGTGTCATGCAGCGCCTGCAATGCCGCGATCTCCTCGACCTGTACGAGCTGCTCGTGGTGAACGACGTCGACGCCGAGGCGATGTGGCCGCTGTTCGAGCGCAAGGCCCGCCATCGCGACCGCGAGCCCGGCCGTTTTGCCGAGTCGTTTGACAATCGGGTCCCACGCTGGGAAGAGCGGTGGGACGGGGAGCTGATCGAGTACGCCACCTCGCCGCCGGAGTTCGACGGCGTCTTGCGCTCGGTCAGGCGTGAGCTGCGCTTCGCCTTCGGGTAGTTCGGCCCGCCACGAGGTCACGAGAGCTCGCGACCGGCGGCGACCTCTCCCCCCTTATATGGAGCATGGGAAGAGGATCACTGGTTCCTCGGCGTGCACTGCTTCACCAGGTACGTGAAGGTCACCTTCTTCGAAGGCGCCGCGCTCGCACCGCCCGGTCCGACCGAAATATCGTACAGCGATATACCATCCTCCCGGCAGGCCCGAGCCTGCTCCTGTCTGTATCGATCGAGGAGTTCCACAAGGTGGGGAAAGGGGTGCCGGCGTGAGAGGACTGTTCGCGGGTGATGTCGCCGAGGATCGAGGCGGCGTGATGGTTCGCTTGCTGTTCGTGGCGGCACTCGCCGCCTTTGCCCTGCTCTGGGCCGCTGCATCGGCCTCCGCCGCGCCGACCTGGCTAGCGTCCACGAACCTCTCCGAACCCGGCGCGAACGCCGAAGGTCCCCGGGTCGCCGTCGACCCGCAGGGCGACGCGGTCACGGTCTGGCAGCGCTACGACGGCGCCAACTTGATCGTGCAGGCGGCGAGCCGGGAAGCCGGTGGCTCCTGGTCGGCCCCGGTCGACCTCTCGGCGCCGGGGCAGGACGCTCGCGAACCTGGGATCGCGGTCGACGCCGCAGGCGACGCGGTAGCGGTCTGGCAGCGCTACGACGGCACCGACTGGACCATCCAGGCGGCGAGCAGGAAGGCCGGCGGCGCCTGGTCGGCCCCGGTCGACCTTTCGGCGCCAGGCGAGAACGCATACGAGTCCCAGGTGGCGGTCGACGCCGCAGGCGACGCCATCGCGGTCTGGCAGCGGCACGAAGGCACCACCTGGATCGTCCAGGCGGCGAGCAGGAAGGCCGGCGGCGCCTGGTCGGCCCCGGTCGACCTCACCTCGCCCGGCGCGATCGGGCAGGAAGCTCGCGAACCTGAGATCGCGCTCGACGCCGCAGGCGACGCGGTCGCGGTCTGGAATCACTCCAACGGCATCGACTGGATCATCCAGGCGGCGAGCAGCTCGGCGCTCGGTGCCTGGTCGGCCCCCGTCGAACTTTCGGCGCCCGGGCACAGTGCCGAACACCCCCAGGTCGCGATCGCCCCACACGGCGATGCGGTCGCCACCTGGGAACGCTCCGACGGCAGCAACGAAATCATCCAGGCCTCGACCCGGGAAGCCGGCGGCACCTGGTCGGCCCCGGCCAACCTCTCCTCGCCGGTGCAGAGCGCCTACTACCCCCAGGTGGCGCTCGACACCGAAGGAGACGCGACGGCGGTCTGGCAGCACTACGACGGCACCAACTGGATCGCCCAGGCGGCGAGCAGGCAGGCCGGCGGCACCTGGTCGGTCCCGGTCGACCTCACGGCGCCGGGGCAGAGTGTCGGCAGCGTCAACATCGCGCTCGACCCCCAGGGCGACGCGATCGCGGTCTGGAAACGCTACGACGGCACCGGCTGGATCGCCCAGGCGGCAAGCAGCTCGGCGCTCGGTGCCTGGTCGGCCCCGGTCGACCTCTCGACCCCCGGCGAAGGTCTCGAAACGCCCCGCGTCGCTCTCGACGCCGACGGCGACGCGGTCGCGGTCTGGGGACACTACGACGGCATCGACGAGATCATCCAGGCCGCCGGTTACGACGCCGCCGGCCCCCAGCTCCGCGGCCTCGCGGTGCCCGCCGCGGGTACGGTCGGCCAGGCACTCTCCTTCTCGGTCTCACCGCTCGACGTCTTCTCCGCGGTGGGCGCGACGAGCTGGAGCTTCGGCGACGGCGCCACCGCTCCCGGCACCGCCGCCACCCATTCCTATGCGAGGGCCGGCACCTACACGGTGACCGTCACCAGCACCGACGCGCTCGGCAACACGAGCACGGCGACGAGAACGGTGACGGTGACGGCCGCCGCGGCATCCGTGACCCTGCCACCGCCCCCACCCCCGAAGACGGCCCTCGCCACCGCCGCCGCCCGGGCCAAGGTGAAGGGAGGCAAGGCGCTGCTGAAGCTGACCTGCCCGGCCTCGGGCTCGTGCAAGGGCGAGCTCGTCCTCACCACGCGGGTGAAGGCGACGAAGAGCCACCGCGCCAAGAAGAAGTCGCGGGCGAAGTCGGTCCGGATCGGCACCGCCTCCTTCGACCTCGCGGCGGGCGCCCACGCAACGGTCCCGGTCAAGCTCAGCGCCAAGGGCCTCGCCCAGTTGAAGAAGAGCGGCAAGCGCGGACTCAAGGCGACCGTCGGCGGCACCGGGATCAGGCCCGGCCCACTGGTCCT
>Ga0209916_1000857_pt1 | contig 37217 bp, 31 predicted proteins | sample ThiBio_1000_plan_FD_183956 | JGI IMG/M metagenome (GOLD analysis project Ga0209916, IMG submission 183956) | Wastewater bioreactor microbial communities from Cape Town, South Africa - Thiocy_solids_2 (SPAdes) | ecosystem: Engineered > Bioreactor > Thiocyanate-remediating > Anaerobic-Aerobic ... | reverse complement strand
CCGGCAGCGCGGCGATCACCAAGGGATTGAGACTGAAGAACAAGCCTGCCAGCAGGCTGATGCCGCTCGCACCGAGCGCGCCGTGCGACACGGCCTGACGTAAGGTCTCAAGCTCCATCGCCCTGACATCCCCGGCGACGCCGCAATTCGGCCGCGAGCTGCGCGGGCGTCGGCAGCGCCGTGAACACCAGTTCGCCGTCGATGGCGAGCGCGGGCAGCGTCAACACGCCGAGATCGACGGCCCGGTCGAGCGCATCGAGTGCGTTGACTTCGCACCATTCCACGCTGGCGGCGGTGGCGACGGCTTGCAGTTCTGCCTTTGCCGAATCGCATCGGGCGCAGCCCGGTACCTGGAACAGCTCGATCCTCATGGTGCGCGCTCCCCATTGCCGCCGACCTGTTCCAGCGCGGCCAGGATCGGGCAGTCATCGAGGGGCAGACTGCCTCCAGCGCAGTCGTCGATCAGCCGGTCGAGCGCGGCGGACAAGGCCTGCATGGCGCGAATCTTGGCGGCGAGCTGGAGTTTTTTCTCGACGGCGCGGCCGCGCACATCGTTACAGCATGCGCGGTCGCTCTGGCGCAGGTGCAGCAACTCGCGGATTTCCGTCAGCGTGAAGCCGCACGCCTGGGCGTGCTGGATGAGGCGGACGCGGCGCAACGCATTCTCGTCGTAGAGGCGGTAGCCGCTGTCGGTCTTGGTGGTAGGCGCAATCAGCTCCTCACGCTCTTAGCAGCGCAGCGCGTCGGGACTGATGTCGCCCGCTTGCGCGAGCTTGCCGATGGTCAGCATCGCCTCACGCCTGGCCGAGACCGGCGGCGCGCAGGCTGGCTTCATCGACCCCGCGCCCAGCACAGCAGCCGGCAAGCTGGCCGTTGATTGACACGGCCGGTACTGAGCGCACGCCCAACGCCTTTGCACGCTGGGCGACCGCGATGTCGCGCATGTCGAGCACATCGACTTCGCACGACGGGCAGGCCAGACCCTGCACCAGGGCTACTACATCAGCGCAAGCCGGGCAGCCGGCGCTGAACACTTCGACTTTACGTTTGGCAGTCATCTCAAGGCTCCTTTCGATATCCGTGACGGGCACATTCACGCGGCTGCGCGCCGCCCCATCACGATATAAGGATAAACCTTGGAGCTAACTCCAGAGTCAAACAGAATGTGCGGCGGTCAGTCGCGCATTCAGCTCAAGGCGAAGAATCCAGGCGATTGGCTTGGTTTAGCCATTTCCACTCAATGAGATCGCTCCTCGAATGGGGTGAGACGAGCCCGCAACGAAGCAGGCAAGACTTTTTCCTCCGACGGATAAGCAGTGGTGATTCCCAGCGTGACGCCCCATTCGCTCCGGAATTCCTCCAGGTAAATCGCGCCGTACCACACGGGGATCTGCTCCGCTTGCCGCTCGATCACATACGGCGACCGCCACAGCCGGATCACCTGTCGTTGCATGGGGTGGCCAGTGACTTCCCGTAAAAGGATCAGGGCGGATCGGTTTCCCAGATCATAGCGAGGCAATACCGGAAGGTTCAGGGGTTTCGCGGGAGTCAGCCATCGTAAGGCGGAGGCGGCTGACCATTGGGGGGCCGGGTTCCATCCGGCACTGGCGAGGGCACGACGGAGATCGTCGGTATGCCCGGCCCAGTGCAGTGGCAAGGCCTCTTCGGGTTCGCCAGCCAATTCCCGCCGTTGCTGCGGCAACCGTCCATCCACGTCCCGTGGCTGAACGAGCGCAACTGAGGATGGGAGTTTATACCGACCCACTGCGTCCGGCGCCCGAAACGCGCTATAAGCCGGCGCGACAACCAACAGGTAGATTGCTGTGATCAGCGTGAGCCAGCGCTCCCGAAAGGATTCGCGGATTCCGTGCAGGGTGTAGGCCCCCGCTACCAGGGCGACCCACAGCACGCCGAACGCCGTACCGGCCAGAACGTCAGACAACCAGTGGGCGCCTAGGTAGAGACGTGAAAATCCGATCAGGCTGACCAACACAACCGTCGTCGTGACGATCGCCCAGCGCAATATGGGCCACGCGCCACGCAGGAGCAGGGAGGCGAGCAGCCCATAGATCACCACGCTCGCCGTCGCATGGCCACTCGGAAAGCTGTACTGCTCGATACCCGGTGGCCAGGCAATCGGGCGATGCCGCTCCAGTACGAATTTCAGTAGATAGATCAGGCATTCCCCCACTGCCGCGCCGAACAGCCAGTAACCGAGTGTGCGCCAACTACGCTGCATTGCTAGCCAGCCCGCGACTACGACCACGAGGGGCAGGAGGACCGCCGTACTGCCCAGTTCTGTCACGCCCACCATGATCTGGTCTGCGAGGTCGGTCCGCAGTCCCTGAAGCAGATGCAGCACGGCGATATCAGCCTGCATCAGTGGATCGCCCGAGAGCAGATCCTCAAGCACGCCCAGGAACAGCCAGCTACCCGCAAGCAGCAGGACAGCCAGCAGCAATAGCTGCGGCGCATCGGCTTGGGTCGGGTCGAGCAACCGGGTCACAAGACGCGCCAGCAGGTGTTGCCGCGTCGATGCCCAGGCGATGGCCTTGCCTTGCCAGACCCGAACGCGACGCATGCCAACGCCGACGACCAGGCGCGTGAGCTGGTATGCGCCCCATAGCAGACCCGCGATCACGGCGATCAATACGGCGAGTCGAGCGCTGACCGCCTCAGCCAATTGAAGCGACGCGCCAAACAGCACCCCGGGGAGGATATGAGCCGGAGCCCAGAGTAGCGCCGAGCCAATATTGACGGTGTAGAACAGGCGACGTGACATCCCGCCTGCACCCGCGAGCAGTGGCACGACCGCCCGCACCGGCCCCAGGAAGCGCGCAAGCAGAATGCTGGTTCCACCCCACTCGCGGATGGAGCGTTCGGCGTCTTCGAGTTTGCTGGCTTGCCGGCGGAACCACGCCAGGTTGCGCATCCTCGGGTAGGCGTGGGCGCCCAATTCGTAGCTGAATGCATCGCCGCAGATGGCGCCTAGGGCAGCGATACCAAGTGTCGGCCACAACGGCAGCTCCCCTGCGCCCACCAGCGCGCCGGCACCAAACATCACCACCGCGGCTGGCACGAACGTACCGACCAGCGCGAGCGACTCTCCCATAGCGACGACATATACCAGACAGAGGCTCAGTAGTGGATGGGCGCCTAATGTTGCGAGCAAGTGGTGCACGTCGAATCCTGATAATGGTCAGCCCATACGATGGAACCCAATTGGAGCGGTCAAGCCGGCCTGTGTTGCACCGCGCGTCGGCTTTGGTCTTACCCGGCCGCTTTCGAAGAGAACAGCGAACAGGCGGCGACAGAGACGTTCTCCCCCTCTCTCGAAGGATATGCGCGATAGAGCTCACCTTAGCGCCGTACGCCACGAGACTTTGGCATCGCGGTCGCCGCCTTCGTCGCCCTGATGTTCTGGAAATTACCGCCTTGGCTAGTGGTGGGGTGCGGTATGGCAGGCTGGCTGGTAAGCTTCACTAAGAAATTTACGGATACGCAAAACGATGAACGAAATCGAAACACTCAACCGCACCCTGTTCCTTCAAATCAACGGCGGGAATGACACTCCGACATGGTTGGTACACGTCGCCATGGGCATCGCTGACGACCTGATCTACCTGATTCCGCTACTGCTACTGGGTTTCTGGTTGTGTGGAAGCCACACCCGCCGCAGTATCGCGTTAAAGGCGTCTTTGGTAACCCTGGTCAGCTTAGCCGCCAACCAGGCCATCTGTGCACTCTGGCCCCACCCAAGGCCGTTCATGATCGGGCTGGGGCACGCCTGGATGACACATGTAGCCGACGCGTCGTTCCCGAGCGATCACATGACCGTGTTCGCGGGAATCGGATTGACCCTGCTTTTCGATGGGGCCGCCGGGTGGGGAGTAGCCACCTTGCTGATCGGGCTATGCGTGGCTTGGGCGCGGGTGTTTCTGGGCGTGCACTTTCCATTGGACATGGCCGGTGCAGTCGCCGTGGCCGGTTCCGTCTATGCGGCCGTGTCGCCGATCTGGCGAAAGGTGGCTACAGCATGCACGAACCTCGCCGAAATGCTCTACCGCACGCTTCTGGCTCGACCAATTGCTGCGGGTTGGTTGCGTCGCTGAATCGGAGCGCCGATTGCCTATTGGGCACAGTCGAGCATCGTGGGGAAGTCGAATGGCGACCTATCCTTGGTGGCAGTGAGTGGCCGTCAGAAGACGCCAGCAGACAGCTTTACTTGCCGAAGAAGGACGGGGCGGTACATAATACGGTCTTGTCCCATTGGACGAACAGCAAGAAGCTGTTTTTAATCAATGGGTTGGGTGCGGCGTTCTGTTTCCTTCGCCCGCTCCAAAACGCAGTATCCGGACCTGATGCCGGGCCAGCCGCAATTCAATAACTTGCCTTCCCTGGCCGTTAATTGCGGCAAGGTCATGAATACCCAATCCGCCTCCTCCCCTGTCGCCCTGCTACGCGAAGCCGATGCGCGCATGGCGCAGGCGCTGGGCAACTTTTTTCAGCGCAGCCGCATTCCAATTCAGGATGCCATTTTGCGTGCCATGGCGGCACAGCCGGCGCCGTCGGTCACGGCGATCGGACAGACCTGCCTGGATTGGCTCAACGCGCACCCTGACGTGCTGTCCACCACATTTGCCGAGCAATTCCGCCACCGCCTCGCCCGGCCCGAGACGTTTGCCCAGCGCCATGACGGCCGCCCGGCCGAACTGCAACTGCTGGACGACGATGCGCTCAGACGGCAGCTGGTGGAAGCAAAAACCGCCACCCTGCTGACCGAAGCCCTGCGCGCCGAGATGCTGCTGCTGTTCGGCCGCGTGCAGGCTATGCGGCGGGCGGCCGCGGAAGATCCGGACCGTGCCGATGGCTACGGCCCGCATCAGATCGTGCGCGCCTTGTCGCGCGCACTCGATGCACTGGAGATCGACTCCGCGTGCGGCACTTTCCTGCTCCAGTGCGTGGCAGCCCCTCTGCTTGACACGCTGAAGCACACCTACGCGGCACTGAATCAGTTTCTGGAGGCGCAGGGCATTCGGGAACTGTTCGCCCCTGCCGCGCCCCCCGCCGCCGCCTCGCTCCAGAGAGCCGCGACCGATGCCGGACAGGACGTCCTGGCGCACATCCAGTCGGTCGCCGCGCGCGCAGGCGAAGCCGCCCCTGCCGGCACGCTCCCTCCCGTAGGCGGCACGCTGCTGCCCGACATGCCGCGTCGTTTGCTTGACCGCCTGGCGGACTGGCAGGCTCCGTTATCGTCTCCTCCGTACGCCCCGCCGGCCGGCGAAGCCGCCACGCTGGCGCTGCGGCAATTGCAGCAGCAATCGCGCCATGCCGGAACCGCCGCATTCGACCTCGCAATACTGGATGCCCTGGCGGGACTGTTCGAATACATCCTTGACGACCCCGGCATATCGTCACGTTACAAGGCCGAAATTGCCCACCTGCAAATCCCCGCTCTCAGGGTCGCGCTCGCCTCGCCCGATTTTTTCAGCGACGACCGGCATCCGGCGCGCCAGTTGATCGACCTGCTGGGATTGTTCTCGCGCCGCTTTCCCGAACACCATCCTTCGCACCTGCCCGCGCTCGAACAAATCCAGGCCGCCTGCGCCGCCATCCTCGACGATCCCGACCACGCCGCCGAGGCATTTGCGCAGGCGCACGGCAGGCTGGCCGCCTGGCTGGCCGACGCCGATGCAGACATCGAAGCGGGCCTGGCTTCGGACGTCATGCACCTGGAGCAAATCGAACGCCAGGAACTGGGCACCCTGCTGGCGCTGGAAAATCTGCATGACCTGACCGAGCGCTATCCCGCCCCGGAATCGGTATTGCGGCGGCTGGAAAACGCCTGGGTACCGCACATGACGTCGCTGTATGTAGCCGAAGCGGGCGAAGGCCCCGGCTGGCGGGCAGCCTGCGCGACCTTGCTGCAGCTGTTTCTCAGTCTGCAGGCGCCGGGCAGCGATGCCGAGCGCGAAGACCGCCTGCAATCGATTCCCCGCATCAACGCCGAATTGCGTCGCGGCCTGCTGGCGCAAGAAGCCGCGCCCGCGCAGCTGAAAGACTTTTTCAGCGCCATCACCCTGACTCAGGAATACTGGATCCGTCCCGCCGGAGGGCGGCAGGAAGCCGTGGTCAGCGCGTTTGCGCCCCGGCATGCCTCACCGGAAGGAATCGAATCGCTTACCCGCCAGCTCCCGGCCCCCCCGAACGACCCCATCCTGCAGCAGGCCCAGCAACTGCTGGAAGGCGACTGGGTGGATTTCGATCCCCCATTCGAGGGCCTGGCGACCGCGCGCGTGGCCTGGGTCGGCGTACACGGCTATCTGCTGTTTTGCGACAGCGCGGGAGAACAGCGTTTTTCACTCGATTGCGACCAGCTCGCAGCAAAAATCCGTGCCGGCCACGCGCAGGTTCCGGAGCAGTCGCTCACGCGCAAAGCCATGCTGCGCCTCAAAACGCACCTATCGACCGATTCCGGCTGAAATTTACAACCCGGACGCTCAAGTTACCCCCGGGGCGGCCGATAAACCAGTTATGCGGTTGTTCGCCTAAGCACAGGCACAGTCGCCGACCACGAACAGGGCAAACCCGCCGCGAGACGGGGACGCAAAGTTTCCGGTCTCGATACCCAAGCCCTTCGGGGGCTCCCCTCTGGCAGTCGAGACAGCGGGATTGCCGGCAACCATCCGGTCATGCCTATTCCACCCCGTTCCTGGCCGGCCAGCCGCCGATACCGCGAGGTGACCCCATGGAGCGCGAGATGCAGGACAATTCAGTCGTAGTTAACCTCAATCAATTCGAGCGTACGCGCCGCGCGCAGGTCTCAGCCGAGATCCTGTCGATTCTGCATGGCAGCCGCGATCTGTTGATCGAGGGTGCGACCCGTGCACTGACACGGCAAACCGAAGCGATGGAAAACGCCCTGCTGGCGATGGCCGAACGTACGCCACTGCTGGACACACGCAACATCTACTATGCCGCCCAGGGCATCCTCAACAAACGGGCCAACGAACTGCTGAGCGCGTGCAAGGAAGCGTTTTGCCAGGCTTTCAACGATTTTGCCCACAACCGCGAGAAACCTGCCGGCGCCGAACTGCAGGAATTGTCGCTGGTGGACGACCATGATTTCGAAATCGCCCTGGCAGTCGACAAAGCCACTTCGCGTCTGCGTTACAACTGCGCCGAGGAACTGGTCGTCCTGGATGCCCGCATCGCTCATCTGCTGGGCCGCACCGACCTGACCGAGAACGACAACCCGCTCGGTCCGCGCGCGCTGTGCGACGCCCTGCTGGGCGGCATGTCCAGCATGAAACTGGAGCAGGATGTGCGGATCGTGCTGTTGAACCAGTTCGACTTGGTGCTGACCACAGAGCTTGCCCACATCTACCAGTCCATCAACCGTTTTCTGATCGACCACGGCATCCTGCCGGATCTCAAGGTCGGCGCGACAAACCGTACGCAGAATACTGTCGCCGCCTCAACCGGCATTGCTTCGGCCAGCGCCTCCCCGGCCACGCAGGGCCAGACCGGCGGCGACATGCTCAGGCTGTTCGAGCAACTGGCTGGAGGCGGCAGGCACGTATCGGGAGGGGCGGGCGGGCACGGTGGCGCGCCGGCGGCTTTCGCCGGATTCAACCTGATCGATTCGCTCGGCCAATTGCAGTCCGGCGCCATGATGCTGCCCGGCGGCGGCCGTTTCGAACTGCCGCTGCTGGAAGCCAGCACCATCCAGAATGTGCTGCGCAGCCTGCAGCAAAGCCCGGTGATGCAGGCGGCAAGTCCGCTCGATGCGGTGCTGGTGGATGCGGTCGCCATGCTGTTCGATGCGGTATTCGACGAAGCCTCCATCCCCGACCGCCTCAAGGCACAAATCGCGCGGCTGCAGATTCCGGTGCTGAAGGCGGCCATGCTGGACCGAAACTTCTTCTCGCAGCCGAATCATCCGGTGCGCCGCATGCTGGATGCGATCGCCAAACTCGCCGTCCACCTGCCCGACAACGAGGCAGGCAATGCCCGACTGGAGACCATTTCACAGGTGGTCAGCCGGGTACTCGACAGCTTCGAGCAGGACATCGCCGTATTCGATTCCGCCGCCACGGAACTGGAGGCGATAAGCATCACCCTGGACGACACACTGGAAGAAACCGTGAACGCCAGCCTGCAGCAGGACATCGCCCAGATCAGGCAATCCGAGCGTGCCGAACTTGCACCCGTCATCGTCCACGATTTCATCAACCGCGCACTCAGGGATCAACCGGTGGCGGATGCCGTGCGTGAATTCCTGCGGCGCGACTGGGCGCAGCTGCTGACCATGGATTATGTCGACGCAGGCGAGCAGGGCGCGCATTTCAACAGCCACGTCGAAACCATGCGTGAACTGGTGTGGAGCGTGCAGCCCAAGGCCGACATGGATGCGCGCCTGATGCTGGTGCGCATTCTGCCCGGCTTGCTGAAACGCCTGCGCGAAGGCACGGCAGAAATCGCCCTGCCGCAAAAGCTGTCCGACCGCTTTTTCGCCACCCTGGTCATTCTGCACGCCAATGCAGTGCGCCCCAACGCCCAGCCGGTGCCGCTGCCCGATATCACGCCCGAAGAAATCGAAGCGCTGACGCCCGCCCCTGTGGCCGATCCCGTCGCAGCACTCGTTCCCGAAGCCGAACCCACGGTCCCCGAAGTGGAAGACGAGTTCAGCTTGCGCGCCCGCGCCTTGAACAAAGGCGACTGGGTGGAGTTCCACTACGACGACGGCACTTTCCGCTGGGCGCGGCTGGGCTGGGTCAGCGGTATCCGCAACACCTATCTGTTCTCGGATCAGGACGGCATGAACAGCTTCTCCATCAGCCTGCACCGTCTCGCCGACAAGCTGCGGCGCGGCGAAGCAGTGGTGGTCGAACGCAAATCCATCACCGAATCGGCATTTGGCAAGTTGATGAACCTGTTCCGACAGAAACTCAGCCACGTCTGAGTGTAGTTTCACCCATTGATTCGCCCTTTCACCCCGGCTACCCTGCCGAGGTGAAATCGTTTGCTTCCCGCATCGTCCGCTGGCAGCGGCACCACGGCCGCCATGCCCTGCCCTGGCAGGCCAGCCGCGATCCCTACCGCATCTGGCTGTCTGAAATCATGCTGCAGCAGACCCAGGTCACCACGGTCATTCCCTATTTCGGGCGCTTTGTGGCGCGCTTCCCCGATCTGCCCTCCCTGGCTGCGGCACACGAGGACGAGGTGCTCGCGCTATGGAGCGGACTCGGCTACTACAGCCGTGCGCGCAACCTGCATGCGGCTGCGCGCACCATCGTCGCCCATGGCGGCAATTTTCCGGCCAGTCCCGACGCCATCGCGCAGTTGCCAGGCGTCGGACGCTCGACCGCGGCGGCAATCGCGGCATTGGCTTTCGGCCAGCCTTGCGCCATCCTCGACGGCAACGTCAAACGCGTACTGGCACGCCACGCCGGCATTGCCGGCTGGCCAGGTGACAAAAAAACCGCAACGGCGTTGTGGCAACTGGCCGAATCGTACCTGCCGCACACCGCCATCGAAGCCTACACCCAGGGCATGATGGATCTCGGCGCGCTCGTCTGCACCCGCAGCCAGCCGGCCTGCGCAGACTGCCCGGTCAACGCCGACTGCATCGCGCACACGCAGCACCGCACCGCCGAACTGCCGGCGCCGCGTCCTAAAAAGACGCTGCCTGAACGGCAGGTGCAGATGCTGCTGCTGTTCGATCGCGGCGAGCTGATGCTGGAAAAGCGCCCGTCGCGCGGCATCTGGGGCGGATTATGGAGCCTGCCCGAACTCGCCTTCGATGCCGATCCGGCCCTGCACTGCCGCAACCGCTTCGGTTTCACCGCACTCGCCCAGCAGGCGCTGCCGCAACTCAGCCACAGCTTCACTCATTTCAAGCTGCACATCCGGCCGGTGCGGCTCCAGCTCATGCCGCGTCACACCGACTCGCCCGGCCAGGCATGGTTGCCGCTGGCCGACGCGCTCGATGCAGCCCTCCCCGCACCGGTGCGCAAACTGGTGGCGCAACTCGATTGCGCCTGAAGGCTACGTGCCTGCTGTGCGCTTTGCATTCGTCATGCTATAAACCGGCAACTTGGTACGAGCCTTTATGCTCAGTGATACACACGCATTTTCTTTTCTGGCGGCTTTTGGCATTGGCCATTCTGCTCAGCCCGCTTGCCGCAGCGGCCGGAATCATCGTCCATCCCGGCGTCGAAGGCCGCAGCATCAGCACCGTCAGCCTGCGCAACATCTACACCCTGCGCCAGACGCTATGGCCCAACCGCCAGCCCATCGTGATTTTCGTCTTGCCGGATGACCATCCGGTGCACGAGGCCTTTGCCAAGGAAAAGCTCGGCCTCTATCCCTATCGACTGCGCCAGACCTGGGATCGCCTGAGCTTCAGCGGCATGGCCAGCGCCCCTATCGAAGTGAAAGACGAAAACGAAATGCAGGCACGCGTGCGTGCCACGCCCGGCGCAATCGGATACACAAGCAAGGACACAGGCCATGACGGCATCAAGATTCTCCGGCTGGAATAAGCTGCTGCTGAGCGGATTGCTGACGGCATCGTCCGCCTCGGCGGACCACCTGGCCGATCCGCGCTACCACATCCAGGGATTTGCAGCGCAAGGTCTGATCGGCAGCACCAACAACCAATTCTTTGGCGATAGCCGGGATGCGGTCAGCACCGATTTCACCGAAGCAGGCCTCCACGGATCCTGGCAGCCGCTCGATGCCCTGCGCCTGTCGGGCCAGATGCTGTATCGCCGGGCGGGCGAAAGTGACCGGGATGGCGTGCGCCTGGATTACGCCCAGGCCGACTGGCAGTTTTATCAAACCGAAGTCACCCGGCTCGGCCTCAAGCTCGGCAAGGTCAAGCTCCCTTACGGCCTGTATAACGAGACGCGCGACGTGCCTTTCACCCGCCCCGGAATCCTGCTGCCGCAGTCGGTCTACGTCGACAACAGCCGCGATCTGCTGCTCGCCGCGCCCGGCGTGTTTCTACACGGTGCCAGCGCGCAGAAATACGGCGCGACCGACTTTATGCTGGGCTGGGTACGCCCCGATTTCGACAGCGAATCCGTGGATTACAGCTTCCTCGGCAACGTGCGGCCCGGCAAGCTGAAAGGCAAAGGCACCCTCGGTGCCCGGCTGCGCTGGGACACCCCGACCGACACCACCCTGATGCTGACCTACGCCGACGCCAAGGCCGATTACAGCCCGGGCAGCATCGACCCCCTGGCGGCGGGTACCATGCGGTTCCGTAATCTGCTGGCAACCGTGCAGCAGCGGTTCGACACCGTGACACTGACCGCCGAGTACGGCGAACCGCGGCTCGACTTGCGCGGCTTCGGCGCGCTGCCCGATACCCATCGGGTTATCCAGGCAGCCTACCTCCAGGGCGAGTGGCGTTTCCATCCGGCGTGGGAATTGATGCTGCGCCATGACCTCTTCTATCGTGACAAATACGACAAAAGCGGCCGCCGGTTTCAAGCCGCCACCGGCCTGCCGGCGCACGGCATGTTCGCCCGCGACTGGACGCTGGGGCTGCGCTGGGATGCCACCCCCAGCCTGATGCTGCGCGCGGAATATCACCGCGTAGACGGCACCGGCTGGCTGCCGGGCCCGGATAATCCCGATTTCCTCAGCCGCGAGCAGCGCTGGAATATGTGGCTGTTGCAGGCGGCCTACCGTTTCTAGCCATGTGCCTCCCCGCTTTTCTCAGCCTGAAGTGGAAACTGCTGCTGCCACTCACCCTGGCCATGGCGATCGGCACGATGGCGCTCACCTGGACCAACGACACCAACCTGCGCCGCGAGGTGCAGCAGACGCGGCTCGACAGCGCGGCGCGCAACGAGGCGCTGCTGCGCTTCCTGATCCGGCAGAACGAGCGCCAGCTAGTGGACGCAGGCGCGGCGATGGCCGATTTTCTGGTGGCCAGCCGCAACAGTCCGGTCGACAGGGAATCCGGCTTCGTGCTGCAGGCTTATTGGGAACAGCTGAGCCTCAACCATGGCTTTGAAAGCCTGCGTCTGTACGACGCCAAGCAGCATTTGTTGACCGGCTTCGGCGACATGCCCACACCCGACGCCTTGATGGATTCCCAATTGACGTCCGTACTGGCCACCGAGCGCCCCGCCAGCGGACTGTATTGTGCCGGGCGTTGCCTGTTCTACGGCATGGCGCCGGTGCTGCGCGGCGGCATCACCACGGGCGTGGTGGTGGTGGCAATGGACCTGTCGAGCCTGCTGAGCGCATTTGTCCAGAGCAGCGGACGCGATTTGGCCGTCGCCGTCGACCGTCAACGCGCGCCCCAACTGCTCGCCACCACCACCCCGGACATCAAGGCCATGGTAAAGCAGGCGGATTTCGCACCGTATCCGCAGCGTCCGCAACTCGAATCCGCCTTGAGCCACAGCGGCAGCAAAGTATACGAATGGCAGAAACTGCAACCGCTTGCCGCCGTGCCCGGCGCCCCCTATTTCATCGCGCGCAAGGACGTAACCGACGCGGAGCGCACGATTGAACAAGCGTTTTTGACCAATCTGGTTACCGGCCTGACGGTCTTCCTGCTCGCCGAAGGTGTGCTGCTGGTTTCACTGGCCTGGTTCATGCAGCGGATGAACCGCGTCAGCACCGGCCTGCCGCTGCTCGGCGAAGGCCGCTGGCACGACGCCCGTCAGCACCTGCAATTTCACGACCAGTTGCCGCGCGACGAGCTCACCGCGCTGGAGCATGCCGCGCTCGCCCTCGCCAGCCAGCTCGAATCGCTCGACACAGCCTCACGCAAACAGCAAAACGATCTGGCCGAACTGGTCGACACCCTGTCGCACGAGCGGGACTTCAGTTCGGGCTTGCTGGACACGGCACAGGCGCTGATCCTGACGCAGGATCGGCATGGGGCGATCCGCATGGCCAACCACTATGTTGAAACGCTCACCGGCCTCAGCGCAAACCAATTGATCGGGCAGGATTATTTCGAGCAGATGATCGCCCAGCAGGAGCGCCGCGACTGGCGCGCGCGCCTGCTGGCGCATTTTGGCAGCGAGCTCGCGCCGCTGCGGTTTGAAGCGCTCCTCGCCACCCCCGGTGGGCTGCGCAACATTGCCTGGGTGCATTCGCTGATCGGCCAGGAAAACGGCAACGAGCCGCTGATGCTGTCGGTGGGGCTGGACATGACCGAACTCAAGAGCGCGCAGGCACGCGCCAGTTATCTGTCCGACTACGACACGCTGACCGGCCTGTACAACCGTCAGGGCTTTCAGCGGCGGCTGGTCCATGCGCTGGCCGAGACGGAAAGCGGTTCGCTGCTGCTGATCGACCTCGACGATTTCAAGGCGATCAACGATCTGGCCGGCCACAGCGCCGGCGATATGGTGATCCAGCATATGGCCAAGCGTCTGCGCGAACTCCGGCCAGCCCCCAAACTGGCCGCCCGGCTGGGGGGCGACGAGTTCGCCCTGTTCTTCGAGCCGCTGCCGGACGCGCAACTGCTGCAGACTGCGCGTCTGCTGTGCAAGGGCGACCGCGACCGCCATGTCGCCACCGCCTGCGTCGGCATCGCGATGACCCAGCCCGGCTGCAGCACGGAAAGCCTGCTTGGCCACGCCGACCTGGCGCTCTCGCAGGCGCGCGCCAAAGGCCGCTCCAACTGGCACCTGTACAATCCGGCCGACGGCACCCGCGAAAGCCTGCTCGACCGCACCGAGCAACTCGCCCTCATCACCGACGCCCTGCACGACAATCGCCTGGCGCTTTTCCTGCAGCCCGTGATGGCGATCCAGGCCGCGCAAACCACGCACTACGAGGCGCTGCTGCGGGTGCGCATGCCCGACGGCCAGATTCTGCCGCCCGCCCCGCTGATCGCCGCAGCGGAAGCCTCCGGCCTCATCCGCGACATCGACCAGTGGGTACTGCAGCATGCCGTCGCGCTGATTGCCAGCCGGCCGGGCCTGCGGCTGGCGGTCAACCTGTCTGCGCGCAGCCTGGACAACCCGGAATTGCCCGCGCTGCTGCAGGAAATGCTGCAGCAACAGGGCGTCAAGCCGCAACAGCTGATCCTGGAGATCACCGAAACGGCGGCCCTCAACCAGTTGACGCACGCCGAAATTCTGCTCACCGGCATCCGCACGCTAGGCTGCAAGCTGGCGCTGGACGATTTCGGCGTCGGCTTTTCCACTTTCCAGTACCTGAAGCACCTGCCGGTGGATTTCGTCAAGATCGACGGTTCCTTTATCCGCACGCTGGATCACAGCGAGGACGACCGGCTGTTCGTGAAAGCCCTGGTCGACGCGATACACGGTTACGGCAAGCTGGCGGTGGCGGAATACGTCGAGAACCAGGCCATTCTTCAGTGGGTGACGGAACTTGGCGTGGATTATGCTCAGGGCTACCACTTCGGCAGGCCGCAGGAGGTCGACACGGTGCTCGCTGGCTGATTGCAGATGCGGTGCTATACCTAATTGCAGGAGCGTTCCCGTAACAGGAGGTTGGCATGAACACGCAAGCCGATGCGTCCGGTCCCGCCATTTTCGACCCCGACGGTTTTCTGATCGACCCGGCCATGTGGAGCGAGAGCCTGGCCGACCGCATTGCCCAGACCGACGGCCTGAGCAATCTCAGTGAATTGCAACTGAGCCTGCTGCACACCTTGCGGCACGAATTTGCCAAGCATGGCAGCGTAACCGCACTCAGCCATATCTGTCATCTCAGCGGACAAGGCCCGGACTGCATGCAACATCTGTTCTCCAATCCGCGCGAGGCCTGGCGGCTGGCTGGGCTCCCCAATCCGGGCGAGGAAGCCAAAACCTATCTTTAAAGCAACACAGCGGTGCGACAATGGCGGGATGAGTCCCGCCTCCCCCACCCCCCATCCCGATGTCTGTCTGCTGTGTGAACCCATCGTCGGCGCCTTCGGACTGCCGGCCGGCACCCCGTTCGTCAGCATCAAGGGCGATCCCTCCCTGCGTGAAACCGTACCGCTGCGCCCGCGCCAGCACTCGCGTCTGGACCAGATTGCCGGCGAAGTGCTGCAAACCTGCGCTGCCCTGCTGCGCGACACCGGGGTATATGCGATTTACATCGGCTTCAACAGCTCGGAAGTGCGCACCGAATCGATCTTCAACCCGTTTGCCTACGAGGTGCACGACGCCGAGGATCTGGTGAAACCCGGCTACACCGCGCGGCATTTCGTGACCGTGCCGTACGACGAAAAAGTCCGCACCATAGCCTGGGTCCGCGCGATGATCCAATCGGGCCCGCTGCGCCATTACCTGCCAGCCCACTGGCTGAAGCTGATGGACACGGGAAGCGCCGGCTGGCAGCCGCTGGCGGCCGACCGCATCGACGAAATCGTGCACAGCTTCAACGTGCTGCGCGGCATCGATGGCTACTACCTGCGCAATGCCGCGATTTCGCTGTCCGAAGGCATCGTGCGCGCGTCCTACAATTGCGACGGCACCTACATCGTGCGGGCGGACTACTTCGCCGAGTTCGTGCGCGTCAACACACCCTGATCCCGGCGTACCCGCCAGGCAACCTCACTAATTCAGCGGCGTATCGATATAGGCCCTGCCCGCCGGACAGCCGGAGTTGTAATGCTTGTGCCCCGCCCGGGCAAAGGCCAGCGGGCGCCCGGGCCCGCCGCTGGCCGGATTGCGCTCGAAATAGACGCGCACCTCGCGCAGCATCGGGCGGCGCTTGGCGGGTGTTGGCGTACGCGGGGTGCGACAATCGAAAGTGACGGCATCCTTCAGCGCCGGGTCGACTCTGGCCAGCGACTCGCGTAAAGCCGCCAGGCTGATTTCACGGCCCATGTGGCGTGCGATTTCGCCGCCGATCGCCCGATTGACGCGCTCGGTCAACGCAGCCGAGGCGGCGAAATAATCCGCCTCGTGCAACCCCGAGCAGCTGCCGTGCTTGGCCCACTGATAGCGATCCAAGCAGTCCGCCGCCGCCGGCATCGCACGCCCCAGCCGCGCACGCGTCTCCGCCGGCAGCCGTAGCGCGGGCAGCCGGCAAAACGGGCCGGCCACCTCGCCACTGCAATATATCGGGTGCGACCGGTTGGCGCGGTTCGGCCACAGTCCATGCAGCGTCAGCGGCATCGCCCTGAAGCCGTCCCCCGACAGGTTCCGGCATTGCGCAAACCCTTTCTTGCGCTGCGGCTCGTCCTCGCAAAACGCAGGGGCCACGCTCAAGGCCAGCAGGTAATAGTCGAAACGCGCGGGCTCGGCACAGCTTGCCAGCGGCAGCAACGCCAGTGCGCTGGCCATCCATTTCCATTGCATGTCAGTCTCCCCGGATGGCCGCATCGTGCCATAAGGTCCGGAGCCTCGCATCGCCCGGAATCCGGTAAAATCCAGACTTTCCATTTGCTCAAGAAAGCCACACCATGTCCATGGCCGACCGCGACGGCGTCATCTGGTACGACGGCAAGCTCGTCCCCTGGCGCGACGCCACCACTCACGTCCTCACCCACACCCTGCACTACGGCATGGGCGTCTTCGAGGGGGTGCGCGCTTACAAGGCCGAGCAGGGCACGGCAATCTTCCGTCTGCAGGAGCATACCGACCGGCTGTTCCGCTCCGCCCACATCCTCGGCATGAAACTGCCGTTCGACAAGGCCGCGATTTCCGAGGCCCAGCGCACCGTGGTGCGCGAGAACAAGCTCGAATCCGGCTACCTGCGCCCGATGGCGTTCTTCGGCTCCGAAGCGATGGGCATTTCGGCCAAGAACCTGTCGGTGCACGTCATCGTCGCCGCCTGGCCGTGGGGCGCGTATCTTGGCCAGGAGGCGCTGGAACGCGGCATCCGCGTCAAGACCAGCTCATTCTCGCGCCACCACGTCAACATCACCATGTGCAAGGCCAAGGCCAACGGCAACTACATGAACTCCATCCTCGCGCACAAGGAAGCCGAAACGGACGGCTACGACGAGGCGCTGCTGCTGGACGTCGACGGCTTCGTCGCCGAAGGCTCCGGTGAGAATTTCTTCCTGATCCGCAACGGCAAGCTCTATACGCCCGATCTCACCGCCGCGCTGGAAGGCATCACGCGCGACACCATCGTTCAGCTGGCCGGCGAAATCGGCCTGCAGGTGATCGAGAAGCGCATCACCCGCGACGAGGTCTATACCGCCGACGAAGCCTTCTTCACCGGCACCGCGGCCGAAGTCACGCCGATCCGCGAACTCGACAACCGCGCCATCGGCGAAGGCACGCGCGGCCCCATCACCGCAAAACTGCAGGCGATGTATTTCGACTGCGTGCATGGCCGCGCCGCTGCCCACACCGGCTGGCTCACTCCGGTCTGAAACGGGATCAGCATGAGCGAGCGTCACGACAACACCCAGCGCGTCATCGAAGTCACCGAAGCCGACCTGCCCCTGCATTGTCCGATGTCGCAGCACGCCGACTGGAATGCCCACCCGCGCGTCTATCTTTCGATCGAATCGCGCGGCGATGCGCTGTGCCCCTACTGCGGCACGCTGTATCGCCTGAAGGGCAAACCCAGCGGCGGCCATCGCTAAAACGAAGACTCGCCGGCCTGGCGCGTATAAAATTCCGCACTCCTGCCGATATCGCAACACCGCACCGGCCTCGACCCCGTGCGGGGGCGAGCGGGAATCCCCTGGCCGCCGCCCCCGCCCGCGGTTGCCGGACAGCATCCTCCCCGGCTTTTGCGCCCGACTTGCTGGAACACAATTTGCTGCTAGCCGGGCACTGAATTTCTGTCGGAGGGGATATGGGTATTGCAAAAATCGGCCAGGGCCTGGCCGCCTGCGCTGCGGGCTTGACGATGAGTCTGCCCGCCAGCGCAGCCGTCATTTACCAGACCGATTTCCAGTCGGGCGTCGGCGGCGAATGGTCGCACGCAATCACCCAGAATGCGCCGACGCCATATGGCTTCGGCCCGCGCACCTTTCTGGGCGAATTCGGCAATGAAACGGTCACGCTTGCGCTGGCGGATCTGGGCTTGCACAGCGGCGTACAGCTCGATTTCGACCTCTACCTGATCCGCTCGTGGGATGGCAGTTCGGGAGGCGCCGCGCTCTACGACTATGGCAACGACGTTTTCAAGGTGGCCGCATCGGGCGGCCTCACCCTGCTGGAAGCCACCTTCAGCAACGGCAACCCCGCCGGACAGACCTTCGGCCCCGCCGACAACAATCCGGCCTATACCGGTGCCGCCGAGTCCTATTCGCTGGGCTACGTATTCGATGACGGCATCCTGGGAATCTCCCAGGTCATGGACTCGGTTTATCGCTTCAGCTTCAACTTTGCCCACGGCGACAGCCTGCTGGCCTTCGATTTCAGCGGCATCGGTCTGCAGGGGCTGGGAGACGAAAGCTGGGGACTGGACAATGTCCGGGTTTCATTGCTGGGCACCCAGCCGCCCACCGCCGTGTCGACTCCCGCCGTGCTGCCGCTGCTCGGGGTAGGCTTGATCGGCATGCTGTGGGCTCGCCGCACCCGCACCCCGGCGTAAGCAAACGGGGCGCGGCCTGCGCGCCCCGGTCCCTGGAGCAGCGCTGATTCAACCGGGCTTCGTCATTGCGGGCGCAGCGAAGCCCTCCAGGCTGTTCGGAAAATCAACGCACGCTCGATCGCCACGGCCCGCCTGACCTCGCGATGACGCATCAATCAGTGCCTTCTCAAAACCTTAGAACGGAATGTAGAACTCGGCCCCGACGTAGGCGGACGCCGGATCGTCCTCGGGTTTGCTCACGCCGGCCTTGAGCGTGAGCGCAGTGGATGCGCCCAGCACGATGTTGCCCACGAAGACGCCCACCTTGTAGGCGCTGTAATTCGAGTCGCCCTGCACCAGCACCTCGGGGCCGACACGCAACTGGTTGCGAAGCTGCGTCTGTAGCCGCAAGCGTGCCCAGTAGTTGGCGTCGCCGATCAGATGACTGGCAATGCCGTTGATGCGCCAGCCGGCCGCCATGTCGGTTTCGCCTTCGAATTGCAGCTTGGCACGCAAGCGCCTGCCCTCGTCATCGTTGTCGGGGTCGTCGGGTCGCAAACGGGTGCTGGCGTAGCGCGCACCCAGATACGCCCCCCACCAGCCGCTCGCGCTGCTTTGCTGGTATCCCAGCGCCGCCTCGACCGCGCGCATTCGGGTATCGATTTCCAGCTGCGGCGTTTTCTCGTAGCTGTAGGAAACATAATCGACCCAGTAGCGCTGCACGTAGCCTTGCCCCAGCTGCGATCCCGGCACGGGCAGCACCGTTCCCAGGTAGGCATAGCGGTTATCGCGGCTTGCCTCGACGCCCGCCAGCGCAATGCCGTCCTGTGCCCACGCGGGGGCGTTCATGGCGAGCAGCAGGCTCGCCAACAGCAATCTCGACATCATTCGATCCAGTCAGAAAATTTGCGGCGCATTATGCCCGCGATCCAGCGGCAATAGCAGCGTGCACCATCGGTTCGGCGTCGCGCGAGGCGCAAGCGGCCGGGTCTGCCAACAGCTCCAGCCGGTACAGATGGAGCGCGCCCAGGCCGGTCAGAATGGTTTCATGCGCTGCAGTCTTTGCATGCAGGGTGCGCGGGCCGGTCCTGCCATGCGCTTGAATGACATGCCTGCAAGCGGGATCGAGCTGCCGGTTCAGCAACAGCCAGGCCTCTCCCTTTTCGGCGGCGTGTGCGCTGACCAGCCCGACCAGGCGGCCGTCTGCGCAGGCAGCATCGGTGGCCACCTCGCAACCGGCCCAATAGCCGACGGGTTCGCGCGGGGCATGCGGCGTGTCGACCAGCCCCATGCGCTGCAGCGGGGTCGGGCTGTCGTCGCGATACCGATTGATCCGCCATTGCGCATCCGAACCGTACAGGAACTGTTCGATACGCTGGGTCAGCGCCGGCGGCATCGCATGGAAGATGCCGCCGATGGCGCGCACATACGCTTGCTCCCCGGCTCCCGCATGCATCAGCGTGCGGATTTCCAGCTTCGCCTCCAGTTCGCCGTCCGGCAGGTACAGGGTGACGGGCACCCTGTCGCCGATCTTCGCCTGTCCCAGCACGCCATAAAAGCTCATCCCGCTCGGCGACAGATCGTCCACCGTTCCCAGCACGCCATCCAGGCGCGCCGCCAAGGGCATGGCAAAACGATATTCGTTGCGCCGGTTGACCCCGCGCTCGGCAGTGAAGCGCACCACCAGCACGGCCAGCCAGGTGTTGGCCGTCGCCCACACCACATTCGCCCACATGCCGTCCTGCGGCAAATGGCCATTGAAATAGAACAGCACGATGCCCACCGGGATGGCCAGCGCATTGAGTCCCAGCACCGTCAGCTGGGGCAGCAGAAAGCCCAGGCTCGACGCGTGTTCCCCGGTCTTCTTGGCGGTCACGCCGAAACGCTTGCGCAGCTTGAACACGCCCAGCGTCGACCAGGCGAAACTGGCGAAGCGCGCCATGTTGTACTGCTCGATCATCAGGCTGCGCCCGTAGCCACGCGATATTTCCTCGAACGCCAGGAAATTGATCAGGTAGTACGGCACGAAATGCAGCAGGAACACCCAGCCATCGACGGCGACCGGCATGGCGCCCGCCATCAGCACATAAACCGGCGCAAAGTAGAAAAACAGCTTTTGCCAGCCGTCGAAATAGGCCAGCACGGTAGCCAGGTAATTCAGTCGCTGCGGCAGCGTCAGCCCGCGCGCGAACAGGATCCCCTCCTTGCGCCAGACATTCATCGCGCCCACCCCCCAGCGCACGCGCTGCTTGAGGAAAGGCTCGATCTTGGCGGGCGCCACGCCATAGGCCAGCGATTCGTCGTGGTAGACGGAACGCCAGCCTTTCTTGTGCAGCAGCAGGCTGGTGTGGATGTCTTCGGTCACCGTGCCCGTCGCAAATCCGCCGATGGCGTCGAGCGACCGACGCCGGATCACCGCGCAGCTGCCGCAATAGAACGCCGCATTCCAGTAGTCCTTGCCGCGCTGGATCACCCGGAAGAACAGCGACTGTTCGGACCAGGCGACCCGGCTGCCAGGGTCGGTGCGGTTCTGAAACGAGTCCAGGTTGTAGAAGTCCTGCGGGGTTTGCACAAACGCCACGTCGGGGTCGGAAAAATAGCCCAGCGTTTTCAGCAGAAAATCCTGGCGCGGCGCATGATCGGCATCGAAGGTCGCGATCAGGTCGGCGCTGCTGTGCGGCAAGGCGTGGTTGAGATTGCCCGCCTTGGCGTGCGCATTATCGGTCCGCGCCAGATAGCGCACGCCGAGCGACTGCGCCATCTCGCGCATCGCCTCGCGGTTGCCGTCGTCCAGAATCCAGGTTTCGTGCGGATATTTCATCGCCCGCGCCGCCAGCGCGGTGCGCCGCACCATCTCGACATCCTCGTTGTAGGTCGGGATGAACACATCCACCTTGAGCCCCAAGGCGGGCGGCGGCGGCGTACGCTCCGACAGCCGCCAGGTCATGAAGATGTTCAGAACGGCAGTAAAAAACCCGAACGCCTCGGCGCCATACAGCAGCCAGGAAAAGACCGGATGCGCCGCGTTGAACGTCTCCAGGCGCCAGTTCAAATACCAGGCGCCGACGACAAGGAACAGCAGGATCACGACTTGCCTGGCGGGTTGGAGTGAGCGATATTCCGGTTTCATCTCATGTGCTTCATGTTGCGACGGACACATTGAGAGCAAAACCCATGCCATTGATACCCCCTCCCCTCCACGTCCCGCCAATCGCCACCCACGCCATGTCCTATCCCACCCCTGAAGCCGCCGAAACCGCGTTCTACGCCGCCTTCGAGGCGCGTTCGCTCGACGCCATGATGGCAGTCTGGTCCGCCAGCGACGGCATCGCCTGCATCCATCCCCTGGCTGCCCCGCTGAACGGCCGCGCCGCCGTCGCGGCAGGCTGGCGCAGCATGTTCGAGGCCGCCGGCCAGTTTCGCGTGCACGCGGAGCTGGCCCATGAAATGCGCGAAGCCGGCGAGGTCATCCGCGTCGTGCGCGAATATCTCGCCATCGGCCAGCAAGCCGAATCGCGCCCGCCGATCCTCGCCACCAACATTTACCGCAAGGAAGCCGACGGCTGGCGCATGGTGCTGCACCATGCCTCGCCGCTCCAGGTCGGCGCCACGCCCCCCGCCCGGACTCCGCCTGCGGTGCTGCACTAGGCGCGCCCCAGCTAAACTCGGCGCCATGCACGCCTCGAAAAAAGCGCTTTATCGCGCGCCCCCCTGGCTGCCTGGCGGCCACTTGCAAACCATCTACGGCAGTCTGTTCATCCGCGTTGCGCCGGTCGCCTGCCGGCGCGAGCGGCTGGAATTGGCGGACGGCGATTTCCTCGATTTCGACTGGGTCGACGGCCGTGCCGGCAGCCCCGTCGTGGTGCTGTTCCACGGTCTGGAAGGCAGCGCCGACAGCCACTACGCGCGCGGCCTCATGGCCCGCGTGCGGGCGCGCGGCTGGCATGGCGCAACCGCGCATTTCCGCGGCTGCTCGGGCGAGGACAACCGGCTGCCGCGCGCCTATTTCGCCGGCGACAGCGAAGACATCGGATGCATCCTGCGTCACGTCAAATCGCAACACGCCGAGGTGCCGGTTTACGCGGCCGGCATCTCGCTCGGCGGCAATGCCCTGCTGAAATGGCTGGGCGAACAAGGCGCCGCGGCGCATCCGCTGGTCGAGCGCGCCGCCGCCGTCTCCGCGCCGCTCGATCTCGCCGCGGCCGGCCGCGCGCTCGACCGTGGCTTCAACCGCCGCGTCTACACCGCGCGCTTTCTCGCCACCCTGAAAGCCAAGGCCCTGCACAAGGCCGCACGCTTTCCCGGCATGCTCGATGCGCAAGCGATTGCCACCGCCAGCACTTTCCGTGAATTCGACACCCTGGTCACTGCACGGCTGCATGGCTTTCGCGATGCCGACGATTACTGGCTCAAGGTTTCGTCCAAGCCGCTGCTCAAATCCATCGCCGTGCCGACGCTGGTCGTCAATGCACGGAACGACCCCTTCCTGCCGGCATGGGCGCTGCCAATTCCAGGTGAAGCCGCGTCCGCCGTCAGTCTCGAACAGCCGGAAAGCGGCGGCCACGCCGCCTTTCCGTCCGGCCCCTTTCCCGGCAACCTCGACTGGCTGCCACGGCGGTTGATGCAGCATTTCGACGTGCAAGGTTAGAATCAGCGCATCAATAGTGAGGGAGCGCGTCGTGGAATACCCCAAGGAAATCTTCAAGGCCTACGACATCCGCGGCATCGTCGGCAAGAGCTTCACCGCCGAAATCGTCGAAGCCATCGGCCATGCCATCGGCTCCGAGGCGGTGGCGCGCGGCCAGCAGGAAATCTGCATCGGCCGCGACGGCCGCCTGTCCGGCCCCGATCTCGCCGCGGCGCTGGCGCGCGGCATCCGCAAGGCCGGCGTCGGCGTGGTCGATCTCGGCATGGTCGCCACGCCGATGACCTATTTCGCCGCCTATCAACTGAACACGAACAGCGCGGTGATGGTCACCGGCAGCCACAACCCGCCCGACTACAACGGCCTGAAAATGGTGCTCGGCGGCGAGACGCTGGCGGGCGACGCCATCCAGAAGCTGCGCGAGCGGCTGGTCGGCAACGATCTGGTACATGGCGCCGGCAGTTACCGCGAATACGACATCGCCGGCGAATACCTCGCCCGCATCGTGTCGGACGTCAAGCTCGCGCGGCCGATGAAAATCATCGTCGACTGCGGCAACGGCGTGCCCGGCGCCTTCGCCCCCAGGCTGTATCGCGACATGGGCTGCCAGGTCGAGGAACTGTTCTGCGAAGTCGACGGCAACTTCCCCAACCACCATCCCGACCCCTCGCAGCCGAAGAACCTGCAGGACCTGATCGCCGCGCTGAAAGCCAGCGACGCCGAGATCGGCCTCGCCTTCGACGGCGACGGCGACCGCCTCGGCGTGGTCACCAAGGACGGCAGCATCATCTTCCCCGACCGCCAGCTGATGCTGTTCGCCGACGACGTGCTGTCCCGCAACCCCGGCGCCGAGATCATTTTCGACGTCAAGTCGACGCGCAAGCTGTTCGGCTGGATCACGGAGCGCGGCGGCCGCCCGCTGCTGTGGAAGACCGGCCACAGCTTCATCAAGGCGAAGATGAAGGAGACCGGCGCGCTCTTGGCCGGCGAGATGTCCGGCCACGTGTTCTTCAAGGAACGCTGGTACGGCTTCGACGATGGCCTGTACGCCGGCGCGCGGCTGCTCGAATACTTGAGCAAACAGGCCGACATCAACGCCACCCTGCACGGCCTGCCGGATACGCTCAACACGCCCGAGCTCAACATCAGGATGGCCGAGGGCGAACATTACGCGCTGATGGAGCGGCTGCAGAAAACCGCGCACTTCCCCGACGCGCGGGAAGTCATCACCCTCGACGGCCTGAGAGTCGAATACGCCGACGGCTTCGGCCTCGCGCGCCCGTCCAACACCACGCCGGTGATCGTGCTGCGCTTCGAGGCCGACACCGCCGACGCGCTGGAACGCATCCAGGCCGACTTCCGCCGTGTGATCCACGAGGCTGCGCCGGGCCTCGCATTGCCGTTTTGAACGCCGGCCGACGGCGGGGCAGCGCCGCGTTCGCCCCGGTTTCACGCCGCAAAACAGGGCTTCGTTGAACACATAAGCACCCCTCGCGCCTGCAGGCAGCGAGGCCGCATCGACGCAGGCATGGCGTCCTCATGGCCCGGAAACGGGCATGGATCGCGGCCACCGGGCCGGCCACGCACTGCGCCCTGTCGGCCCTTCACAAAAAGACGCAAATGCATCGCCAGGCATGCCCGGCGATTCGCGCTCAATCCACCGGCAGCGGCGCCGGTTGATGCAGCCAGTAACCCTGCACGAAATCCACGCCCATGTTTTTCAGGCAGGTCAGTTCGGCTTCGGTTTCGACCTGCTCGGCGATGGTCTGCTTGCCCAGTTCATGCCCCAGCGTGTGCATGGCCTTGACGATGGCAAGCTTTTCCCGGTCGTGGTTCATCCCGCGCACAAAACCGCCGTCGATCTTGAGATAGGCCACGGGCAAGCGTTTCAGATAGCCGAACGACGACTGTCCCTTGCCGAAATCGTCCAGCGCAAACTGGATGCCGCGCGACTTCAGCGTCAGGATCAGCCGTTCGCAGGCGTCCAGGCTGTCGATGGCGGCGGTTTCGGTGACTTCGAAGCTGATCCGCGCGGGATCGAAGTGGTACTGGCCGATTTCATCGAGAATGAACTCGGCCGTACCCGGATCGCTCAGGCTGCGCCCCGACAGATTCAGCGCATAACAGGCCTCGTCCTGCGGGTGGGTGTCGAGATAGGCGAAGAAATTGCGGATCACCCAGCGGTCGAAACTGGGCGCCAGCCCGTAGCGCTCGGCGGCGGGCAGGAACTCGCCCGGAGAAATGATCGCCCCGTCCTCGCCGCGCAGACGCAGCAGGATTTCGTAATGCGGCGTCGCGATGGCCGCCGCCAACGCGACTTTCCGCTGGCGATACAGGACAAACCGATGCGCCTCGAAGGCCTTGGTGATGGCCCCCACCCACTGCATTTCGTCATTGATTTTCTGCAGTGCCGGATGGGTTTTCTCGTACACCTGGATGACGCTGCCGCCCAGCGACTTGGCGTGGTAGCACGCGGTGTCGGCCTGCATCAGGATTTCGCCGATATCGGTCATGCCGCGGTGCAATTCGGTCACCCCCAGGCTCACCCCCAGACGGAACACCTTGTCATCCCACTCGAACCGGAAGCGGCCGATCTCGTCGCGCAGCCCCTGAATGTGGTCGAGCGCCTCCGGCAGTGCGACGTCGACGAACAACAGACCGAATTCGTCGCCGCCCAACCGCGCCAGACAATGGCTTTCGCCCTCCACGCGGCGCGCCATGAGGGCTGTCAGCCGCCGCAGCAAGGTGTCGCCCGCACGGTGGCCGCAGGTGTCGTTGACCAGCTTGAAGCGGTCGAGATCGATATAACAGAAGATGAAGCGCCGCGCTTCATGCTGCACGCTGTGCAGCGCCGCGCCCAGCCGGTCTTCCATTGCCCGGCGATTCAGCAGTCCGGTGAGGTGGTCGCGTTCGGCCTGCCAGGTCAGCCGCTGCATCAGGCTGCGCCGCTCGCTCTCGTCCTGGAACACCAGCACGCCACCCCGCACCCTGCCATCGCTGGATCGAATCGGCGCGGCGGTATCGCTGACCGCAATCGTCGTGCCATCCTGGCGGCGGATCGCGGTATGGCTGTCCAGCCCGATCACCGCATTGCGCCGCAGCGCCAGTTCGAGCGGGCTGACGACGGGCGCACCGCTGTGCTCGTTGACCAGGTGCAGCACATCGGGCACCCGCCGCCCCTGGGCATCGGCATTGCTGAAACCGGTCAGTTCTTCCGCCCGCGGGTTGAGAAACTCGATCACCCCATCTGCATCGGTCACCACCACGGCGTCGCTGATCGATTCGATGGTCACCCGCAGGCGCGCCTTCTCGACCAGCAGCTCGTCGCGTTTGCGTTCCAGCTCGGCCACCAGGTGACCGAGCTGGTCTGCCATGCGATTGAAAACCAGCTTGGTTTCGCGCACCTCGGGCGGCGAGCCGCAGCCCAGGCTGGCGCGCGCGCCGAGATCGCCGAGTTCGATCGCGCGCGCCGCCGAGCGCAGGGTATGCAGGCCGCGCAAGTTGATCTGCAGCAAGCCGCGCAACAACAGCAGACAGACCAGCACCCCGCCCAGTGCCAGCAGGGTGAAGCGCACCGCCAGCGTCCACAAGCCATGTACGACCTCTCCGGCGTCCAGCGCCAGCGCCAGCATGCCATGGGAGATGCCGCCCACGACCAGTTCGGACTGCGCATGCGGCGCGCGCGCATCGAGCAGTTCGGCGAACCAGGCCGGATAAGCTTGCGGCACGGGCGGCGTGCGCGCTTCGAACGCAAACTCGGGCGACGTGAAACGCGCGCTCAGGATATTGGCGTTCGCGGCATATGCCGTGAGCGCCCGTTCAATCGCGGAACGATCGCGCGACACCACCTGCTCCCGGATCGCCGCCATGGCCACGCTCAGTTCGCGCTCGGCGCCGGCGTCGAGATGCTGCTGCGCGCGCGCCTTCAACGGCAGGCCCAGCAGCGTCAGCGTCAGCAGATACATCGTCAGCGCCAGCACGCACACCGTAACCAGAATGCGGGCATGCAGGCTGTAGCGCATGCCGCGTAACGCCAGCGAATCACGCATTCGCGGACGCCCGGGCTTGCCCGGGAAAACCCGGCCACCCGACACGAAACGCCAGCGGCCCGGCGGAACCGGGCGGTTCATCCTGCGGAGCGAAATTCCAGCGGGCGGTTATCGCCTGCAGATCATGCCGGCCGGGCACGCCGAGAGCGCAAGGGGGACGTTGGGCAGCCTGTTTCGCAGCACCCGGCAGCGGGGCCGGGCACGGCCATACTCTCCTCATGTTGTCTCCGTGTAGATTGTTATCGGGCAGTGCTTTTTATTGTGCCGCGAGTGTACCTCGCGGTCCGGGAATACCCAAGGCAGCGCCGGGCTGCCGCGCCTGCAGGCGCGGCGCGGTGGGAGGCATCCCGCATTAGGGGCTAGAATTCCGGACCGATTTCCACATTGCCGCCGGAGGCCATCATCGACTGCCTGCTCTTCCAGGATGCCAAAGCCCGCGCGATCGCCTTTGACGACATCAGCGACCATGTCGGCCGGCCGGATCGTTTCATCTGGCTCGAACTGAAATCCCCCGACAGCCAGACCATCGCGCGCCTCGGCAATGAACTCGGATTGCATGCGCTGGCGCTGGAAGACGCCATTTCCACCCACCAGCGCTCCAAGCTCGAGGAATACGACGGGCACGTGTTCATTGCCACGCGCACTGCGCAACTATGGGAATCACGCTTGGAGCTCGGCGAGACCCACCTGTTTGTCGGCAGCAATTTCGTCGTTGCCATCCGTCACGACAGCGGCAGCGGCTACCAGCGGATAAGCGAGCGCCTGCAGCGCTGCCCCAACGGCATCAAGGCCGCCACGCCCTACGCGCTGTATCTGGTGCTCGATCTCATCGTCGACCAGTTCAGGCCGGTGATCGAAGGCATGCAGGAGCGTTTCCAGTCGCTGGAAAGCCAGCTGATGAGCGGCGCCAGGCGTGGCCGCGGCATGCTGGAACAGCTCTATGCCATGAAGCGCGAACTGGCCGCATTGCGCGACGCCGCCGAGCCGATGCAGGAGATCACGCAGAACCTGATTCGCCTGCACCCGGAGCTGTCCCCCAAGGAACTCAAGGCGTATTACCGCGACATCCACGACCATGCGGTGCGCGTGTCGGCCGCCATCGACCATCTGCGCGTCTCGACCTCGGACGCGATGCAGTTCCATCTCGCCTCGCTGTCGGTGAAGCAGAACGAGTCGGTACAGAAGCTGGCCGGCTGGGGCGCGCTGCTGGCGCTGCCGACGGTGGTGTTCAGCCTCTACGGCATGAACTTCGACTACATGCCCGAACTGAAATGGCCGTGGGCCTATCCGGCGCTGCTGCTGACAACCGGCATAAGCATGCTGGTGCTGTATCGGCGCCTGAAGCGGCGCGGCTGGATCTGAGCCTGCGCTCAGCGCCGCTCGGCGCGGGCGTAGCGGATGCGCGTGGCCGCCTGCCCATCATCCCGGTCCAGCCACACCACATGCAGGCGCCCGGCCGCATCCAGCGCCGCCACCGGGTCGGACTGCGCGCCCGGGCCGGCCGCCGCCGGCACCGCGACGTTGTCACCGAATGCTTTGCCATTCCAGTCGGCCAGCCATACATCCGGCGTACCGTCGCGCTCGTCGTCCCACACCGCCACCAGCCGGCCGCTGGCGTCGACGACGACCTGCGCATGCCATTGCGCCATGTTGTCGCCGAAGCTGTCCTGCACGCGCAGATTCTCGCCGAAGCGGCGTTTGCCGGTATCGAATGCCGCATAGACGTCATAGCCGGAGAGAAAATCGCGCTTGTCGAGCCACACCGCCGCCACGCCGCGCGGCCCCCAGGCCGCAAGCGTCGGCCGCATCGCGCCGCTCCCCGCCCCCAGCCCCCCGACGCTGCCGCTCTTCTGGTCGGTCAGGCGGGCCGGCGGGGAAAAACGGCGTCCATCGCGGCTGTGGCTCACCAGCGGCACCGTGTGACGATCGCGCCGATCCTCCCACGCCACCGTCACGCTGCCGTCTCCTGCCACCGCCAGCGCGGGCCAGCCCTGCTCGTCGGTCGGTACTTTCGCTTCGACCGGCCGTGCCGTCTCGACGCCGAGCGTGTCCGCCGCCAACGCCAGTCGGGCAACGACGATGCGGCGAAACCGCCCGGCCTGCTCGGCCCAGGCCGCGTAAAACCGGCCCGCTCCGGCCGCCAGCGTAACCTGGGCGGCCTCGCCGGCAGCCAGCCTCGACGCGCTGCCGCCGGGCAGTACCCGCGCATGCACGCTGCCCGCCTCCTCCCACGCCGCGGCAAAGCGGCCCGCGCCGAGCGCAAGCACCACCGGCTCGTAGCAGGCCGACTGACTCAAGCGGATCTCCGGCTGGAATTCCGCTGCGGCTCCCGGCTTGATCGCCAGATAGCACTGCGGCGTGCCATCGCGGTTGTCTTCCCACACCACGCCCACGCTATCGCCCGACACCGCCACGCCCTGACGGTTGGCCGATTCCAGATGGGGAAAGATCGCCGCTCCCTGAACCGAATTGACCGTCACCGCCTCGCTCCACTCCCACGCGGCCTGCGCCGGCGCAGCCAGCATGGCCAGCAACAGCGCGGCCGCCCTCACGACTTGCTGCCCAGAAATTCGAGCAGGGTTTTCTGCTTGTAGTGGCCGCCGCGCACATAGCTGTCGTAGTCGCGGAAATCCTGCACCGTCTTGAAGCCGGGTATCTGCACGATCTTGTCGCCCTGCGGGGTCAGGTAGACGAACAGCGGCGTGGCAAACGCCTTCAGCCGCGCGCCCAGCTCGGCTTCGGTGATGCGCTCACCGGAAGGCAGCGTCAGCCGTTTTCCCGATTCGGCGTCGACATACACCAGCTCGTAATTGGCGGTGTACAGTTTCTTTAGCGCGGCATCGGAAAACGTCTTCTTGTTGGTGTGGTCGCACCACGCGCAGCCGTAGCGCCCGAAGTACAGCAAAATCGGCTTGCCGCTTGCGCGTGCGGCCGCAAGGCCGGCGTCGAAACCGACGAACGGATAGCCCGGCGGCGGATCGGCCAACGCCGCAGACGCCCACAAACAGCTTGCCGCCACCACGGTCTTGATCAGGTTCATCCTGTCCTCCTTCAGCCACAGTGCCACCATTCTGATAAATTCAGCCACTCGTGCAATCCTCTTTTCTGACCACATGACTCACGATTCCGTTCGCATCGGTCTGGTTTCCGTCAGCGACCGCGCCAGCAGCGGCACGTACGAAGACCAGGGCCTGCCCGCACTCAAGGCCTGGTTCGGCGAAGTGCTGGCCAATCCCGCCGAATTCGTCACCCGGCTGATCCCCGACGAGCAGACGCTGATCGAGGCGTCACTGCTCGAACTGGCCGACATTGAGCGCTGTTCGCTCATTCTGACCACCGGCGGCACCGGTCCGGCGCCGCGCGACGTCACCCCGGAGGCGACGCTGGCGGTGGCGCACAAGGTGTTGCCCGGCTTCGGCGAGGCGATGCGCGCAGTGTCGCTGAAGTACGTGCCGACCGCCATCCTGTCGCGCCAGGTCGGCGTCACCCGCGGCGCCAGCCTGATCGTCAACCTGCCGGGGCAGCCCAAGGCGATCAAGGAAACGCTCGACGGCGTGTTCGCCGCGGTGCCCTACTGCATTGACCTGATCGGCGGACCCTACCTCGAAACGCAGCCCGGCACCGTGGCGGTATTCCGCCCCAAATCCGCGCTGCGGGCAAGCGCATGACCGGCATCCTCGATGCGCTGGCACGCGCGCTGCGCGACCTGTTCAGCCTGCGCGTGCTGTGGGTGGTGGTGTGGCCGATGCTGGTCGCGGCACTGCTGTGGCTGGTACTGGGCGCGACCTTCTGGCACGCCTTCTCCGGCTGGGTAGCGCAGGGGCTCGACGCCATCGGCATCCAGACCTGGCTGGCCGGGATCGAGCCGGTATGGGTCGCCCATGGCATTCAGGCGCTGCTGCATCTGCTGCTGTTCGTGCCGCTGGTGCTGCTGACCGCGCTCGTCATCACCGCATTGTTCGCCATGCCTGCGCTGATTCGCCTGGTGGCCGGGCGCGACTATCCCGAGCTCAAACGCGAAAACGGCGGCGGCCTGCTCGGCAGCCTGTGGAATGCGGCGGTCGCCGTCGTGCTGTTTGCCGCCTTGTGGCTGGCCACCCTGCCGCTGTGGCTGATCGGCGTCGGCGTGATCGTACCCTTCGTCGCCGCGGCGTATCTGAACCAGCGCCTGTTCCGTTACGACGCCATCGCCGAACATGCCAGCGCCGACGAAATGGCGGCGCTGTTCAAGAGCGACCGCACGGGCTGGTGGGGATTGGGGCTGCTGACCGGCCTGCTGCAGTTTGTTCCCTTGCTCAACCTGTTCGGCCCGGTGCTCGCCGCGCTGGCGTTCATCCACTACGGTCTGGCGCGCCTCGAACGGCGGCGGGCGGCCTCAGTCGGCTGAGGCAAAGCGCCGCCTGAAACCTGCGTCGAAATTGATTTCGCGTGCGGTCATGGCGCCGATCACGCACTGTTCCAGGCTGGGCGGCATCACCAGCTGCCCGGCGCCATTGACCAGGCGGCCGGCCATGATTTCGGCCTGGTGGCGCGGCGCCGGCTGCGGCAGCCCGGGTTCGGCGTAACCCTGCGGATATACCGGCCTGCCCGCGGCATCGTATTTGTCGGTCGCGCCCAGGGTATGCAACAGTTCGTGGGCGATCACGATATTGTTCTGGCGCGCCTGGCGGGGGTCCGCAAAGGCATGCACCACGCCGACCAAGCCTTTCTGCAAACCCAGCGAATGATCCAGCGCGATGCCGTCGCGCGGCGCATGGTACAGCACGAACAGCTTGATCCTGCCGAGCTGCGGCAGCCACTGCCCCGACTGCCGATACACCCATCCGCGCAGCTTCAAGCTCCAGAACACGGTTTTCAGCACGCTGCCGTCGCGCGGCGGCGCGGGCGGTTTCTCCTTCAACTCCGGCAGCAGGCTGACTTGCAGCGCCGGCGACTGCCTCACGCCGTAGCGCGCCGTTTCGCGTTCGAGAAACGCATTGATATCGTGAAAGTCGCTCGCCCGCAGCGTACGGATCGTCTGCGCCGCCTGCGCCGAGCCGTCGCCGTTGATCGGAACCACGGCCACATCCAGCGGCGCCCGCCAGGCGCGCACCATGGATTGTTCCAGCCAGGTGAAGCCGAGCGCCGCGGCCAGCACCCCCAGCAGCAGCAGAATACGCAGCCGCCGAAAAGTCATGGCAGGGCGGGTGGGGCAGGCATCCCGCCCTCGGTGTCGCGAAGACGGGTCGGCGGCAGCATCAGGGTGCAGCCGCGGCGGGCGCCGCCGGTGCGGCGGACGTGGCGGACGTGGCGGACGTGGCGGGCTCGGCAGGTGCTGCGGGCGCGGGCGCCGGTTTTTTGCCTGCTTGCAGACTCATCTTGCTGGCGACCAGCTTGCCGCCATCCGCATTTTTCACCGTCTCGGCCACGCCGATCTTGGCGCCATCCACCTGTCCCAGCGTGATCAGCGTCTGCTTCACCGCCTCGCCGCGGGCCTGCGCCAGCCGCTGCAGTTCGGCCTCGGTCACCGGGATTTGCAGGGTCAGGCGCTCCAGCATGGCGGCGTGCAGCGGCTGCCCGGCATCCTTGGTTTTCGCGTATTCGGCCTTGAGCGCCCTCACCCCGCCCTGCTTGCCGAAACGCTCGCCGTACAGTTCTTCCAGCGCTTTCTGCGCGCGCGGGTTGGCGGTATCGACGGGGCCGGGCTCGTTGTCGGGATCGATCTTCAGTCCCATGCGCTGTGCGACGTCGCGGCGGATCCACAATTCCTGGATCGCGCGCGTATCGCCCTTCACCTCGTAGGCCGGCGCAATCGACAGCGCGAGTTGCGGCCGCTTGGCCAGCGCCTGGCCGACCGCCTTGAGCTTCTCCTGTTCCGGCGGCAACAGGGTGGCCGTGCCGAAATCGAATTCGATGGCTTCGAGCTTGTCGGAACTGATCCCCAGCAGGCTGCCGAGCGCACGGAAAGGCGCGGTCACCAGTTTGGTCAGCACGTTGACGACGGCTTTCCAGATGATCTTGCCGTAGCTGAATTGCGGATCGTCGAGGTTGCCGGTGACCGGCAGATCGAGGTCGATGATGCCTTCGCTGTCTTCCAGCAGGGCGATCGCCAGATCGAGCGGCAGCTTCATCGCGTCGGGACTGTCGACCCGCTCGCCGAGCTTGAGCTTGTTGATCACGAACTTGTTTTCGCCCGCCAGCTGGCGCTGCTTGATCTTGTATTCGAGGTCGACCGAGAGCTTGCCGGAATCGATCCTGCGCCCGGCGAACTTGCCCGAATACGGCGTCATGCTGGTCATTTCCAGGTTGCGGAACGTCAGCTGCAGATCGGTGAAATCGGTCGCCCTGAACGGCTGGATCGAGCCGCGCACGCGTGCCGAGCCGAACTCGTCGACCTTGCCGTCGAGCTCCACCAGCGCCGTCGTTGCCGGATCGGTGGACAGCCCGGTCACCACGCCGCCGAGGTCGTGCATGCGGGCACCGAACTGCGGCGTCAGCGAGAGGTCGGCGAATTCCGCATTCGCGCCGACGATGCGCAGCCGTTCGACGGCCAGCGGAAACGCGGCCGGCGGGGACGCCGGTTGGGGCTTTGCGGGTGCCGCGACGGGCGGCGCCACAGCCGGCGTGCGCAGGATGCGCTGCAGGTTGATCGACTTGTCCTCGAAAATGATGACCTTGCCGAAGGGATTCAGCGCCACCAGTTCGTTCATGTGCAGGCGGTTAGGGTTGAGCTTGAGTTCGAGGCTGTCCGACGACAGTTTCTTCCAGCCGAGGAAGGCCTCTTCGGTTTCTTCCTCGGTGATGGCGAGATCGTCGACCGCGAAGCCGCCGTCGAAATCCAGCTTCATGCCCGACTTCGCCTGCGCGAACGCCAGCCTGCCGCGGCTCGCCGCCACGCCCGAATGCAGCTTGAGCCTGGCCAGTTGGTTGACGTAGGGCGCAAAGGCTTGCAGCGACAGCCCGGCCAGCCTGAGGTCGAGCCGGCCCGACGCCTTGCCCGGAACGACCATGCCGCCGGCCTCGAAGCGGCCGCCCTGCCTGAGCGCGAAGCCGGCTTGCAGAGGCACCGCCTTGTTCATGTCGAGGCTGAGATCCTGCAGGGTGACGAAACCCTTGGCGACATCGAGCCTGACCGGTGCATCGGGCGACTGGTCGACGATGCCGACTTCAATGCCGTCGATACTGAAGCGCGCGAGCTGCACGTCCATCGGCGAAGCCGTCGCGGTTTCCGCCCTGGCCGAAGCAGCGGCAGGCGCGCCGGGCGCCGGTTTCAGGATTGCCGCCCAGTTGAGAGTCTTGCGCTTGTCCAGCATCACGCTGGTTTTTGCCCCACCGAGTTCCACCGCCTCGATGGCGAGCCGGTTTTCCGCCAGCTTCAGCCGCGCGTTGAGCAGCGCCGCATGCTGCAATTCCGCCACCTGCTGCGTCCCCGATTGCACCCGCACCGGGCCCAGCGCTGCGTTGACCGGGCCGACGTCGATGGCCGCCGCGGCCCCCACCTCGCCCGTCAGCGCCGCAGTCAGGCCGAACTTCTCGGCGCTCACGCCAAGCGGCGCGGCAAAGCTCCGGTCGGTGAAACGCGCCGTCCAGTCGGCCAGCTTGATTTCGCGCACGTCGATTTTCCACGGAAGCGTCGGCGCGGCGGTTTCGGCCGCCGCCGGTTTGGCTGCCGCGGGCCTGGGCGCGGCAGCGCCCTCGTCCGCCGCGAACAGGGTCTGCCAGTCCAGCGTGCCCTTGAGGTCGCGCGTCGCCGCAAGCTTGCCGCCGGCCAGGCTGACGCTCGCCACCTCGATCCGGCGCCGGGCCAGGTCGAGGTTGGCGTTGCCGACGCGCGCCTCGGCAAGCTCCAGCACCGGCGCATGCGCTTGCGGATCGCCGTCCTTCGGGGCGCTGCCGCCGCGTGGCGCCAGCGCCAGATTCTGCACGACCAGGTTGGCGCCGTTGATCTGCACCCAGGGCACGTCCTCGCCGGTTTTGTCGCGCACCATGGCGAAGCGGTAACGCAAGCCTGCGGCGAGCGTGCCGGACGGCAGCTCGAAATTGCGCGGGCTCTTGACCACCCGCAGCAGATTGGCCAGCCGCACCCCCTGCAGCCCGAGCTCACCGCTCGATGCGACGGGATTCAGCCCGACGTCGCCTTTCCATTTGAGCGTGCCGCCCTGTTCCGGCAGCTTGGCCGCGATCAGGTAATCGCCCCGGTCCTCGGCCAACGTGGAGAGGCCTTCGAGCTCGATGCCGAGCGGCTGCAGCACCGCCTTGAAGGGGGCGCCGGCGCGATTGGCATCGGTGTATTCGATGTCGCCGTTGTCGATCTTGATGCGATCGATCAGCACCCGCGCGAGGGTATCGGACGGCGGCTCCTTGTTTTCATTGAGCTTGGCGATCAACGCCGCCCAGTTCAGCTTGCCGCCGGGCCGCACCATCAGGATGGCGCGCGGCCGTTCGAGCTGAACGTCGCGGATACGCCAGGCCCAGCGGAACAGGCCGGCGCTGTCGAGGTTGACGTAGAGCCGGTCGAAGCCGGCCAGCGGCGCGCCATTCATCTCGGCCAGCTTGAGGCCGTCCACCGTGGCTTCGAGGGTGAGCGGATTGAACTTGACCTGCTGCACGCTCAGCTGGCTTGCAAGCTTGTTTTCACCTATCCAGGGCAGCAGCTTTTTGGCCAGCGGGTCCACCAGGAAAAAACCGAACGCCAGATACAGGCCGAACAGCCCGGCAACGATCAAAAACGGCAGGCTCAATGCAATTTTGCCGAGGCGTCCCCACATGCGTCACTCCCAGTTCAAAAAACGTTCATCCGCGAAGCAAGGGCGCGAAGGCGCGCGAAGAAGCCTTCGCGACTTTTGCGCCTCGCTGCGCCTGCTGCGTGGATCGCTTACTTTTCCCGCATGGCCTCGCGAACCGTCCGGAACAATTCACGAAACGCCTTCGGCGGCTTGTTGCGCGCCGCTTCGTCGCGCGCATTGCGGATGATTTGCCGCAGGTGCGTAGCGTCGGTGCCGGGGTAATTGTCGAGGAACCGCGTCAACGCCTCGTTGTCGGCGATGAGCCTCTCGCGCCATTTCTCGGCCTGGTGCAGCCTGGCGTTTTCCGCCGCGGATACGCCGTTGAAGGCGTCGATCTGCGCCTGGATCGGCGCCGGGTCGACTGCCCGCATCAGTTTGCCGATGTATTGCTTCTGCCGCCGCAGCGCGCCGTTCTGGGTGATCTTGCGGCAGGCGGCCACCGCCTCGCGCAGTTCTTCCGGCAACTCGATGCGCTTGAATTGCGCATCGGGCAGTTCGACCAGGATTTCACCCAGCGCCTGCAGGGCTTCGACTTCGCGTTTCCTATGGCTCTTGCTGGGGCCGTCGTAGACCTCGTCGGGGTCGAATTCCAGCTCGGCATCGGGGTCGATCAGGCGCACGGTGGGGCTTTCGGTTGCTGTTATTATCGTCATTGTAGTTTCAGCCCATACAAAACGTATTCGCGCCCCCCATTTCCTTTTGTAAATTCCGACATGCCCCGCTCCCAATTCAGCTATACCCGCGACCAGCTCATGGCCCTGTCCCGGATCGTCATCGAGCACGCTGCCAGACAGGGCGCCAGCGCCGCCGACACCGAGATCTCCGAAGGCGTCGGCCAGAGCGTCAGCGTGCGCCAGGGCGAGATCGAGACCATCGAATACAACAAGGACAAGGGCGCCGGCGTCACCGTCTACCTCGGCCAGCGGCGCGGCCACGCCTCGACCTCGGACCTGTCGGAAGCGGCGCTGAAAAGCGCGGTCGAAAAGGCGCTCACCATCGCGCGCTACACCGCCGAGGACGAGGCGGCCGGCCTGCCCGACGCCGACCGTCTGGCGCAGGACGTGCCCGATCTCGATCTCTACCACCCGTGGGATCTCAGCGTGGAAGAGGCAGCCGAACGCGCCCGCGCCTGCGAAGCGGCGGCGCTGGCGGTCGACAAGCGGCTGACCAATTCGGAAGGCGCCGGCGTCAGCCTGCACACCTCGCAGTTCATCTACGCCAACAGCCTCGGCTTCTGCAACGGCTACGCCGGCTCGCGCCACGGCATCTCGGTCGCCGTCA
>Ga0209916_1000856_pt1 | contig 37307 bp, 34 predicted proteins | sample ThiBio_1000_plan_FD_183956 | JGI IMG/M metagenome (GOLD analysis project Ga0209916, IMG submission 183956) | Wastewater bioreactor microbial communities from Cape Town, South Africa - Thiocy_solids_2 (SPAdes) | ecosystem: Engineered > Bioreactor > Thiocyanate-remediating > Anaerobic-Aerobic ... | reverse complement strand
ACCAAGGCTGCGCCCGCGGCGGCGGCGCCTCCAACTCCTGCCAAGGCACCACCGGGTTCGACTGCTCCGGCCTGACCGCCTACATCCTCAAACAAGCCGGCTACACCATCCCCGGCGACTCCACGGGGCAACGCGCCGCCGGCACCGACATCCCCTGGACCCAAGCCCAACCCGGCGACATCATCGGCTACCCCGGCCACGTCGCCATCTACCTCGGCACCATCAACGGCAAGCAATACCTCCTCGAAGCCCCCTACCCCGGCGCGTTCGTGCACGTGCGCGCCATCTATCCGGTTTCCGGCGGCTCGCCCGCGGACAGTGTGCTGCACCGGTATTGGAACTGAGGTCGGCGAGATCCGTTCGCGCACTGACGGTCACGGCTTTCCCCAACGGGTGAACTTTGGCTCCCGATCGGAGTCAAACTATCGAAATCGGCTGCCGCAGCGGCTAGCGTGGCGCCCACGCTCTTTTCAGGGTCGTGCCCGGACGGCCGACCCGGTCCGACAGTCGTGGGGGGATCCAGGGCGCTGATTGTCATCCTGGAAGGCCCTTGTCATGCAACCCTATTCGAGCCACGCTCACCCTCCGGCCGGTACCCGTCGGCTGCCGCGCGCCGTCACCGTCCTCTTGCTGGCATGGGCGACTGCCGCCGCCCTGCTGGCCGGCGCCGGGCCGGCCGGCGCTACTACCACCCCCACCGTCACCGCAACCAGCACGACCACTTCCCGCTGCACCCCGTCGTCGGCGCCGGCCATCACCACCACGATCATTGCCGGCGGCAGCTACGCGAACATCCGCCTGTCGGATAACCAGACTCATGCGGCGCAGGTGATCATCGGGGTGGGTAAGGCGATGGGCATCACCAGCCGCGGGGTGCGCATCGCGCTCGCGGTCGCCATGCAGGAATCGTCGCTGTTGCCCTGGCAGACCGCCGGACCCTACATCGGCCTGTTCCAGCAGAAGCCGAACAAGACCACCGGCGCCTACACGGCCTTCGACCCGTCCGACGGAATCGGCGCCAGCCGGATGTTCTTCCAGCAGCTCACGAAGCTCGTGCCGCGCTATCAGACGGACACCCGAGCAGACTGGCGGATCGGCGAGCAGATCCAGCAGTCCGGTCTCGGCACGCTGTTCGCCCAGTGGCGCACGCTGGCCGGCACCCTGACGACCAGGTTCTATTCGGCGGTGCCGGCCTACCAGCTGGCTCCGGCCGGCTGCCCGCCATGGACCGCCAGCGCCCCCTTCGACCCGGCAAACATCATCTCCGACAAGGTGTTCTACAACACCGGCGCGATGACCACCACCCAGCTGCGCCGCTTCATCGCCAGCAAGAACGCCGCCTGCACGGGGACCTGGTGCCTGCGCAACCTCACGGTGACCACGCCCAGCCGGGCCGCGGACCAGTACTGCGCCGCCTACCGCGGCGGCACGAAACAGGATGCGGCAGCGGTGATCTCCGCGCTGGCCGTGGCCTGCCGCGTCAACCCTCAGGTGCTGCTGGTGACGTTGCAGAAGGAGTCGGGGCTGCTGACCCGGACATCCGTCACCGCTACCAGCTACGCCCACGCGTGGGGTTGGCACTGCAGCAGCACCTGCGATCCGGCCTATGCCGGGTTCTTCAACCAGGCCTACGGCGCCGCCAAGCAGTTCGCTCGCTACCGCGTCGACCCGGGCAAGTACCAGCACCGGGCCGGGCGCACCAGCACGATCGCGTGGAGCACCGCCAGCGGCTGCGGCGGCTCGGCGGTGCGGGTGGCCAACGCCGCGACCGCGGCGCTGTACAACTACACGCCCTACCAGCCGAATGCCGCCTCACTGCGTGCCTACCCGGGCACCGGTAACGGCTGCAGTTCCTACGGCAACCGCAACTTCTACTACCTGTTCGCCACGTACTTCGGCTGGACCGGCGGCGGCGCCGCAGTCGCCGTCAGCTCGAGTAAGGTCACCATTCCGTCCAGCCCGTACGTGCCGGCAAACCTGGCCGGTGTCACCATCACGGCGCCGAACGCGGCCGTCGCCCGGGGCATCGCCGCCGGCCTGGCGGCGCTGGGCACCCCGTACGTGTGGGGCGGCGGCACCTACGGGGGGCCGGCCGACCAGGGCTGCGTCCGCGGCGGCGGGGCACTCAACTCCTGCCAGGGCATCATCGGATTCGACTGCTCCGGACTCACCGCGTACGTCCTGCGGCAGGCCGGGTTCGTGATCCCGGCCGGCTCCTCGGCGCAGCGAGCCGGCGGCACCCGGGTGTCGTGGGCGTACGGCAAGCCGGGCGACATCGTCGGCTACTCCGGACATGTGGCGATCTACCTGGGCAGCATCGGCGGCATCCGGTACATGCTCGAGGCGCCGTACGTCGGTGGGTTCGTGCGGGTGACCACCGTCCGCAACAGCTCCACCCGACCGGTCGACACCGTGCTGCACCGCTACTGGCGCTGAGGGCCGGCGAGCGCCGCCTCGATCCGCGCCAGCGCCGCGCGCAGCTCGGCGATGTCGGCGTGCGTGGCACTCTGCTGGTCGTACTTGAGGCTGACCACCAGCTGACCATTCGTCTCCAGCACCGCGGTCTGCACATCGCCGAGCCCGTCACCGTTCTGGGTCCGTACCGCATGCTCCAGTTCGACCGGGCGGATGCCCAGCCGGTGCATCGCCGGATCGTCCAACGCGCCGTCGCGCATCAGGTGGGACGGTCGGCCCTCCACCAGCCGGCGCACCCACGGGCTCGCGTAGGCCAGCCGGTCCACCCCCGCGTTGACCAACACCAGCGTCACCGCCCCGACTGCCCCGCCCGAGAACGAGTTGTCCGGCCCGATGATCGCGTTCTGCACCACGTTGGACAGCAGGAACATCACCACGAAGTCCATGGTGTTCATCGACGCGATGGCGCGCTTGCCGGTGATCCGGAAGATCACCACGATCAGCGCGTAAACCAGCACGGTGCGCAGGATCTTGTCCGCAACCGGGATCTCGAACGAGAACAGGTGCTCCCACATGGCCGAAACCTCCCAGAACCGGTGACGGGCGCGCCGGATGGGTCAGATCATGCTCCGGGTGCGGACGGAGTCGCTCAGCCCGGGACCAGTTCCGGCTCGCGCTCCCGGTGGAAGGGGCCCCGGCCGGGCACCTCGGGACGGTCCAGCAGGTCGCGTCGCTCGGAGAACTCACGGGGTTGCGGTCCGGGGTCGCGGGGCTCGCGGTCGCCCCCGGGCCCGCCGCCGAACGCGATCCGCAGCGCCAGGTCCGATCCCCGCGGCGTCTTGCCGCCGGCGGTCGGCTGCTGGTCGACCACCACACCGCCCTTGCCGTTCACGGCCTGACCGTCCGGACCGACCGCGCGCGGGCTCAACCCGGCGACCCGCGCCATCTCGCGGGCCTCCTCCCACCCGAACCCGACCAGGTCCGGGACGCTCACGCGCACACCGGCCATCACTCGATGGTAGTCACCCTGGCGCGAGCCCGTCAGCGCGGTTGCGCGCGGAACCCGAACCACGCGAACAGCGCGGTGCCCAGGCCCACGGCGGCGAGCAGCCCCAGCCCGATCGCATAGTGGCCGGTCGCGCCGTACACCACACCCATGATCAGCGGGGGGACGAATCCGCCCAGGCCGCCGGCCGCTCCGACGATGCCCGTCACCGCCCCCACCCGTGCCGGCTCGACCAGCTCGGCCACCAGGGCGAATACCGCGCCGGACGATGCGCCGAGCACCGCCGCCAGGCCCAGGAACATAACGGTGCCCTGTGGCATCAGGTGCAGCCCGGCCGCCGCTCCGGAGGCGAACACCGCGGTGAGTGCGAAACACACCACCAGTACCGGAACGGGGCGCAGCTTGTCCGAGAGCCAGCCGCCCACCGGGCGCATCGCCACCGCCAGCACCACGAATCCGGCGGTGCGCAGCGCCGCGTCCCCGCGCTCCATGCCGTAGGTGTTGACCAGGTACGTCGGCAGGTACACCGAGAACGCCACGAACCCGCCGAACCCGATCGCATACAGCCAGCTCAGCTTGAGCGTCACCGGTTCGCGCAGGGTCTGCCAGGCCCGCAGCCACAGCGAGCCCGCGCCGGCGCCGGCGACCGGCCGCCCGGGCGGGTTGACCAGTAGCGACCTGGCCGCGACGGCGTAGATCGCCAGCGCGACGGCGACGATGACGAACGGCGCCGGGCGGCCCCAGGCGTCGGCGATCGCCACGGTGGAGAACGCGGCGATGGCGGTGCCGCCCATGCCGGCGCCGAAGATGCCCACGGCCGTGCCGCGCCGGGCCGGCGGGAACCAGGAGTTGACCAGCGGCACCCCGACGGCGAAGGAGGTGCCACCCAGGCCGAGGAAGAAGCCACCGACGATGACCAGCGGGAAGCTCACCCCGGCGAATCCCACGAACAGCACCGGGAGGATGGTCAGCGCGGCGATCGCCGGGAACATGGTCTTCGCGCCGAGCCGGTCGGTCAGCGCCCCGACCGGAATCCGGCCCAGCGAGCCGACGATCACCGGCACGGCGACCAGCAGGGCCTGCTCGAATGCGGTCAGGCCGAACTCGGTGGCATACGCGGAGCCCAGCGGACTGATCAGCGCCCAGGCCCAGAAGCACAGGGCGAAGCCGACGGTGGCCAGCGCGAGCATTCTGGTCGCGGTGGGCCCACCCACTTCGTCGCGCGCGGCCGCGGTGGGATCGGTGGGCGTGCCCGGTGCTGCCACGTGCCGCCTGCCCTTCGTCAGCGTGCCCTGGGTGGCCCCCGAGATGGCGGTGGTCGCCGTCACGGTACGTCGGCTCTCGTGCGTTGTCGCGCTCATGGCTCTTTCCTATCGGGCGCGCCACCCGTCCGGGCAGGGACTTCCGTCACCGATGGCCGCAGCAACCCCGTGATGCCCGTCACCGCTCGATCAGTTAGTTGACATCAATCAACTACCTCTCTATAGTTGACGTTCGTCAACCAATCGTTTCGCCCGGCGCGCTCACCGGACCCCCGCAAGGATCTCGACCTTCATGCCCCCACGCCCCATCCCATCCACCCCAGCGGCACCCGAGATGCCCGCCAGCGCCGCCGAATCCGGCGCCATGTCCTCTCGCGAGGTCATCGTCGCCATGTCCGGCCTGCTACTGGGCATGTTCGTGGCCATCCTGGCCGGCACCGTGGTCTCCACCGCGCTGCCGCGCATCATCCACGATCTCGGCGGCGGCCAGACCTCCTACACCTGGGTGGTCACCGCCAGCCTGCTGGCCACCACCGTCACCACTCCGGTGTGGGGCAAGTTCGCCGACCTGCTCAATCGCAAGCTGCTCATCCAGGCGTCCCTGGTGGTCTTCGTGGTGGGCTCGGCGCTATGCGGGTTCGCGCAGGATCCGGGCACCCTGATCGGATTCCGAGTGCTGCAGGGCGTGGGGTCCGGCGGCATGATGGCGCTGGTCCAGATCGTGATGGCGGACATCGTCAGCCCCCGGGACCGCGGCAAGTACATGGGCCTGATCGGCGCCGTGATGGCGGTGGGCACGGTCGGCGGACCGCTGCTGGGCGGCGTGATCACCGACGTGCTGAACTGGCGGTGGAACTTCTACGTGGCCCTGCCGGTCGCGGTGGTGGCGCTCGTCGTGCTGCAGAAGACGCTGCACGTGCCGGCCCGGCCGGCCAAGAAGATCACCGTGGACTACCTCGGGGTCGGCCTGCTGGCCGCCGGGGTATCGCTGCTGCTGATCTGGGTCAGCCTGGCGGGCAGCAACTTCGAGTGGATCTCCGCCACCAGCCTGATCATGCTGGCGGTCTCGGTGGTGCTGCTGGCCGCGCTGGTGGTCGTCGAGCTGCGGGTCGCCGAGCCGATCATTCCGATGACGATGTTCCGCTCCCGCACCTTCACCCTGTCCGTGGTGGCCAGCATCGCCGTGGGCGTCGGCATGTTCGGCACCACGGTGTATCTGACCGAGTACATGCAGTTGGCGCGCGGTGCCACGGCCACCGAGTCCGGCCTGATGACCTCGCCGATGGTGATCGGCCTGATGGCGGCGTCCACCGTGGCCGGCGCGTTGATCTCCCGGCGCGGTTACTGGAAGAGCTACATGGTCGGCGGCTCCATCCTGATGACCGTCGGCATGGCGCTGATGAGCACGATGGCCTACGACACGCCGTTCGCGCTGCTGTCGATCTACATGGTGGTGATGGGCGCCGGCGTCGGCATGGTGATGCAGAACCTGGTGCTGATCGTGCAGAACGACGTCGACCCGCGTCAGATCGGCGTGGCCAGCGCGGGTGTCGCGTTCTTCCGTACCCTCGGCGGGACCATCGGGGTGTCCGCCCTGGGCGCGCTGCTGACCTCGCGGCTGGCCGGTCTGTTCGCCGACCGCCAGGACGAGCTGGCGGCGGCGGCCGCCGCCAGCGGCGCCGCGGGTCGGAAGGCGCTGGCCGCGCTGGCCAGCGGCGAGACTCCCAATGTGGCGACGCTGCCCGGCCCGATCGCCGAGGTGGTCAAGCCGGTGTTCGGCAGCGGCATCGGCACCCTGTTCCTGGTGGCGGTTCCGCTCGCGGTGATCTGCCTGCTCGCCCTGGCATTCCTGCCGAACAAGCCGTTGGGGCGCAAGACGACCACGCAACGGATCGCGTCGGGTGAGGGCGGCGTTGCCGCTGTCGGTGCTGGCGGTCACGGGGTCGCGGCCGACCGGGTGGTGCTGAACGGGGTCCCCGTCTCGTTCAAGCAGGAAGTGGGCGCCGCCCTGGTCGAGTCCGCGGAGGCGCTCGCCGGCGACACCGCCGACGTGGTCGAGTCCGGCCCGGTCACCGTGACGCGATGACCAACACCCTGACAGCCGCGCGTCCTACCATGCGGACTGTGACGGCAGCACCCATCGACCGCAGGCCCGCCGTGGAGGCACTGGAGCAGCAGTTCGGGCTGCTGTTCTCCCAGGCCCGGGCGCGTGTCCGGGACCAGTCGATCCGGGTCCATCCGGACCTGTCCCCCGCCGGCTACAACGTGCTGGCCACCCTGGTGCGGTGCGGCCCGCAGCACGCCGGCTCGCTCGCCGCGATGCTGTACACCGACAAGAGCACGATCAGCCGGATCGTCAAGCAGCTGGCCGACCTCGACCTGGTGGAGCGGCGTCCCGATCCGACGGACGGCCGGGCGTGCTACCTGGCGGCGACGACGGACGCGACCGCCCGGGTCGATGCGGTGCGCGACAGCCAGCGGCAGAAGCTGCGAGAGTTCCTGGACGGCTGGGATGTGGCCGACATCCAGCAACTGACCAGCCTGCTCAGCCGGCTCAACGACGAGTTGTAGAGCGCTCCGCCTATCGTGATGGCGTGCCCGAGACCCGCGCCGACGCCCGCATCCATGCCGCACCGCTGACCGGTCGGGGCTGGCTGAACACCGCAGGCAAGCCGGTATCGCTGGCCGAGTTGCGCGGGACGTTCGTGCTCCTGGATTTCTGGACGTTCTGCTGCGTCAACTGCCTGCACGTGCTGGACGAGTTGCGCGAGTTGGAGAGCCGCTTCGCCGATGTGCTGGTGATCGTCGGGGTGCACTCCCCCAAGTTCGCCCACGAGGCCGATCCGGACGCGCTGCTCGCCGCGGTCGAGCGGTACGGCGTGCACCATCCGGTGCTGGACGACCCAGATCTGGTGACGTGGAAGGCGTACGCGGCGCGGGCCTGGCCGACGCTGGTGCTGATAGACCCGGAGGGCTATATCGTCGCGCAGCTATCCGGAGAGGGCCACGCGCACGGGCTGCAGGTGCTGCTGTCCGAATTGGTGGCCGAGCACGAGCGGCGCGGCACGCTGCGCCGCGGCGACGGGCCGTATGTACCGCCGCCACCCCCCGCGTCGGCACTGCGCTTTCCCGGCAAGGTGGTTCGGCTGCCGTCCGGCTCGCTGTTGGTCAGCGATACCGCACACCATCAGATCGTGGAGCTGGCCGCCGACCTCGTCACCGAGCGACGGCGGATTGGTTCCGGGGAAAGGGGATTCGCGGACGGTGCCGGCGGGGCAGCGTCCTTCTCGGAGCCCCAGGGCGTGCTGGCATTGCCGGCGGCGGTCGCCGCCCGGGTGGGGTACGAGGTACTGGTCGCCGACACGGTCAACCATGCGCTGCGCGGCATCCGGCTGGCGGACGGAGCGGTGACGACGGTCGCCGGGACCGGGCGGCAGCTGCGCGAACGAGGCGGGTCCGGTGCCGCGCTGACGCAGTCGCTATCCTCGCCGTGGGACCTGGCGTGGTTCGACGACGCCGTGGTGGTCGCGATGGCCGGTACGCACCAGCTGTGGCGGTTCGACCCGGGCACCGCCAGCGACGCCGGAGCGGGGACCGTCTCGGTACTCGCTGGCACCAGCGCGGAGGGGCTGCGGGACGGGGAAGCCGCGGATGCCTGGTTCGCGCAGCCCTCCGGGCTGGCGGCATCGGCTGACGGATCGCGGCTGTGGATTGCCGACGCCGAGACGTCGGCGCTGCGACACCTGACCCTGACCACCAGCGACGCCACGGGTTTCGGCGCAGGCTATCGGGTGCACACCGATGTCGGGACCGGGCTGTTCGACTTCGGTCACGTGGACGGACCGGCGTCCAGGGCGCTGATGCAGCATCCGCTCGGCGTCACCGAGCTGCCCGACGGGTCGGTCGCGGTGTGCGATACGTACAACGGTGCGGTGCGCCGGTTTGACCCGGCGACGGGCGAGATGTCCACGCTCGCAACAGGCCTGGCGGAGCCGAGCGCAGCCGTGGTGGAGCCTGGCCCCGACGGGCCGGTGCTGGTGGTCGTAGAGTCGGCCGCCCATCGACTGGTGCGGGCGACGATTCCCGTTGCCGCCCAGCATGTCCGCGGCGAGGCTCAGCACACCGCGCGCCCGCCCAGCGTGCTGGCCCCCGGCGACGTGCTGCTGCGGGTCGACTTCGTGCCACCGGCCGGGCAAAAGCTGGACGACCGCTATGGCGACCCCACCCGGCTGGAGGTGAGCGCCTCCCCGGCTACGCTGCTGGAGTCCGGCGCCGGTCCCGGCACCGGACTCTCACGCACCCTGACCCTGGCACCGGCGGCACGGGGCGTGCTGCACATCAGCGTGCAGGCCGCTGCCTGTGACGGCGACCCGGAGACCGGCGAGGTTCCCGAATTCGCGGCCTGCCACCTGTACCAACAGGACTGGGGCATCCCCATCACTCTGGATCCCACCGGTCCGCGCAAGCTGACGCTCCCGCTGCGCGCCACCTGACCGGCCCGCCGGGCGACGAACGGGGTCGCGCAGTCTGCTAGCCTGGCAGTAGGTCACGAGTTCCAGCTCCAAGCCCCGGCTCGCTGGACGGCAACCCTCCACTCGCGGTGGGGTGCTCCGGGTGAAGACCTGGCGGGTGCCATGAGGTACCCGCAAGCGCGGGCCCTGCCACGGAGGCCCTCACCGAATGCGAGGGCCCATGTCCGAGTGTTGTTGCTAGCACGCTGATCCGGCAACGTCCCGTCGGCACGTCGTTCCGGTCCGCACTACTCCGTCACCGCTTTCGCCGCTGCCGACGGCAGCCGCGCGCCCGCTCGTACCGCTGCACTGCCAGCGTGGCATGCCCGACAATCTCCCATTCCCGTTTCTTCTGCAAGGAGTCATCTCATGACAACCACACTCGAACACCATGCCGAGGCGCCCGCCGCCGGCACCGCGCTGACCCGCATCGTGGAGACAACCGCGGCTGCCGTCACCGCCGCACCGGAACAGGCTCGGGCGGTCTTCCGCGCCGAGGCCGACGCGCACGGCGCCGTGGCCAGCACCGTGACGCTCGGCAGCTATCGGATCGAGGTCGACGAGCCACCATCGCTGGGCGGCACCGGCGACGCCCCGAACCCTGTCGAGTACTATCTCGCGTCGCTGCTGTCCTGCCAGATCGTCACCTACCGATTCTTCGCCGACCGACTGGGGCTGACACTGGACGCGATCAGCGCATCGGCCGAGGGAGACCTCGATGTGCGGGGATTCTTCGCGCTGGACGACGAGGTGCGGCCCGGGTTCACCGCGGTCCGCGTGCAGGTACGGGTCACCGGTCCGGACGACCCGGCGGACTATCGGCGACTGCAGGAGGTTGTGGACCGGCACTGCCCGGTGCTGGACCTCACCCGGAACCCGACGCCGGTGACCACCACCCTGACGATCGAGGAATAGCCCGCTGATCCGAGCCATGGCGCCGGCCCGCGCGATTACCGGACCGGCGCATCATCCCCGCCGCCACGGGCGGCTGCCCTCGGCGACGTGTAGACGTCGGAACTCGTGACGATACAACGCACGCAGCACCAGCGCGCGCGGATTGCCGTAGGCGCGCAGACCGTCGGCAACACTGCACTCCTCGATGCGATCGACGATGTACTCCCTGCGTCGGTACAGCACGACACATCCACCAGCGGCGACGATATTGCGGTACCAGTTGACCGATGACCCATAGGTGAGTTCGGCGACGAACCCGTCGGGGACCCGCGCCAGGATCACCGGGGTCTCGTACCTGCGTCCGGTGCGCCGGCCGGTGTGGCGAATCAGCGCGAAGGGGCCCCGGCCCCATCGGGCGACCCGGACGGTCACGCGGTTGAGAGTGTTTTTCAGCACCCACAGGAAGGTGTTCTTGATTCGGCGAACGGTCATCGTCGTCCTCCTGACCGCGGTTGCGGGCCCAATGACGGACCGGCAACGTCTACCCTGTCCAGGGTCCCACAGTCGAGAGCGTCATGCCTGTCGGGCCGTCAGGATGGAATCGATCACCCCGTATTCGAGTGCCGCCTGCGGGGTGAGGATCAGCTCGCGTTGGGTGTCGTCGCGCACCTGCGCTGGCGTGCGGTGGGTGTGCGAGGCCAGGATCTCCTCCAACATGGTGCGCACTCGCTCCACCTCGTCGGCCTGCAGCACCAGATCGGGGATCGCGCCGTTGCCGCGCGCGGCCGGGGCGTGGATCACCACCCGGGCGTGTGGCAGCATCTGACGACGGCCCGGAGCGCCACCCGCGAGCAGCACCGCCGCGGTCGCGGCTGCCTCGCCGACGCAGGTCGTCTCCACCTGCGGGCGGATGTACTGCATCGCGTCATAAATGGCCAGCGTCGCCGGAATCGATCCGCCGGACGAGTTGAGGTAGAGGTTGATCGGCTGATCCGGGCTCTCGGACTCCAGATGGATCAGCTGCGCGATGACGGCGTTCGCGACGCCGTCATCGATGGGGGTGCCCAGATACACCACCCGCTCGGCGAGCAGCCGGCTGTAGACGTCGACGGTGCGCTCGCCCTGTGGTGTGCGCGTGGTGACATACGGGATGGGGTAGCTCGTCATGGCCGGATCCCCAATCCGATCGTCCGTGCCGGCCGGGGCAGAATCTGCTCGGCCGAATCCACGATGTCGTCGACGAAGCCATAGGCCAGCGACTCCTCGGCAGAAAACCAGCGATCGCGTTGCGAATCGTGCTCCACGGTCGTGATGTCCTGGCCGGTGTCGTCGGCGATCAGGGACAGCACGGTGTCCCGGGTGCGGCGCAGATCGTCGGCCTGGATGGCGATGTCCATCGCGGTGCCGCCGATGCCGGCCGAGCCCTGATGCAGCAGTACCTTCGCATTCGGCAGCATGTAGCGCTTGCCCCTGGTGCCCGCGCTCAACAGGAACTGCCCGGCGCTGTAGGCCATGCCGAGGTTCACCGTCGCCACGTCGTTCGGAATTGCCCGCATGCAGTCGCGGATGGCCAGCATGCCGGGTACGGACCCGCCGGGAGAGTTGATGAACAGCCGGATGTCGGCGACGGGATCTTCGGTGGCCAGCAGCACGAGGCTGCTGCACAGCCGATTGCTGTTCCAATCCTCGAGTGGCTCGCCGAGCACCAGCGTGCGGTGTTCGAACAGGCGGCGGTAGATCTCCTCGTCCAGCCGATAGCCGGGTGGTCTGATGGCTTCGCTCATGCCTGCCAGCGTGCCTCGCCGGCCCGGCGCCGGGCAGCCCGCGCTGCTCACAGCAGATCCGCTCGCGGCGGCGCGATCACCCGGAGTCCTGCCTGACATTTCCGTTGCCCAACCCGTCGGATCGCCGTCGGACTGCGGACAGCCCCCTGCGGAGGAACGATGAGACAGCTGCGAGGCCACCGGTGAACGTGATGCTGTGGAGCTTGCAGTGGATTCTTGCCGTGCTGTTTGCCACGTCAGGGCTGGAGAAGGTGACGCGGTCCAGGGCGGCCCTCGCGGTCAAGTACCCCTGGGTACTTGACACTCCACAGTCGGCGGTGCACGTCGCGGCGGTGGCCGAAATGACCGCCGCCGTCGGGCTTATCGCTCCGGCGGCAGCCGGCAGGGCAAGCGTCCTGACGCCGCTCGCCGCGGCCGGCCTCGTGCTGTTTCTGGCACTGGCCGCGGGCCTGCACCTGCGACGCCACGAGCGATCCGGCGTCGCCGTCACCGTCACCCTGCTCGTCGTGTCGGCGTTCGTGGCCTGGGCGAGATTCGGACCGTACGGCTGGTGAACCTCCCGGCATGGCGCTACCCAGCGCTGCTCACGGCGGCGGCGCTCTTCGTGATCATCGAACGGACGCGACGCGACCCGCTGATGGCCCCGCACTTGTTTTCCAGCGCACCGTTCTCGGCCGCGGTGCCGGCCGCCGTGCTGGGCTTCGCCAGTCTCGTCGGGCCGGCGACCTGCCACGGTTCGACTGCCCGACGCCGTCACGCTGCCTGGTGGGCGATCGCGGCCTGCGGCGCCGCAGTCGCGATCACCGGCCTCATCGGCTCCCCCGCGCTTCGACCAGACGGCGCGCTCTACCCAATCTCCGCGGCGTCACCACCGACTCCGATGGTGGGCGCCTGCCATGACACAACCGGCGCAAGCGATCGCATCAGGGCGCCGTCCGGCAGCGCGCGCACCATCCGGTCGCGCAGCGCCACGGCCGCCCGAGATCGCCACTGCCCGACGGCGCCGATCCGCCGAGATCGCCTGGCGATCGCCTGGGTTCGCGGCCGACGTTCGTTGTCGTAGGCGGCCAGTGCGTCCGGTAACGACGCTGCGCTCAGCGCCGCGGCCAACGTCACCGCGTCCTCCATGGCCTGTCCGGCGCCCTGACCGAGGTTGGGCGCCATGGCATGTGCGGCATCTCCCACCAATGCGAGACTGCCCGAGACGTAGCTGGGCAACGGCGCCAGCTCGTACAGGTCGTGGTGCAGCACCGCATCGGCAGAAACGGCCTGCAACAATGCGGGAATCGGATCGTGCCAGCTGCCGAACCGCCGCCGGAGCTCGGCGAGGGTCTGGCCGGTGCCGCCGCGTGGTGCGTTGACCACCGCGAAGCAGTACACCCGCCCGTCGGCCAGCGGCGCGTAGCCGAAGCGTTCCCCGCGCCCCCACGACTCGCCCTCACCCTGGATGGCCGTCGGGGCGGCCAGCATCCGGTAGGCGGTGTATCCGAGGTAGCGCGGTCGAGCTAACCGGGGCCAGATCGACGCCCGAACCACGCTATTGATGCCGTCGGCGGCGACCACCAGATCCGCGCGGATGGTGCCCCGGCGGTGCCCGACGGTGCCATCGGGACGTGCCCACTGCACCCGCACACCGGGGCGCAGCGTCGACGCGCCCGCCGCCGCCCGGAGCACCTCGAGCAGGTCGGCCCGGTGGATCATCGCCACCGAGCCGAACCGGCGCTGGACCTGCTGCACGTCCACGCGCGACAGTGGGCGACCGGTGCTGTCTCGAATCGCGGACGCTTGCGCGGTACGGGACAGCCTGAGAACCTGTTCCCGCAGGCCGATCGCCTGCAACGCGCGCAGCGCGTTGGGCCACAGGGACAGCCCGGATCCGATCTCCCGGAATCGATCGGCCTGCTCGAGCACGGTCACCTCGTGACCGGCGCGTTGCAGCGCCACCGCCGTCGTGAGCCCAGCGATCCCCCCGCCGATGACGACTGTTTTCATCAATGCCCTTCTAGTGGCGCCGTGTTCAAAAGCCGATGGCCTGTCTTAGCAGCAGCACCGTATTGCAACCAGGGTACGGTTCCCGGTTGAGGATCAGCAGCCGGCTGATGGCGCTGGGGTATCCGTAGACCCGCATCGCGCGTTCGGTCTCCAGCGGAAGGCAATACTGCTCGATCCGGCTCAGCGCGGCGGGCAGATCGGGGACGACCTTCTGAGCGCCGACGATCCAGATCGCGTGAGCGGCACCGCCGGCGAACCCGGGCAGCTGGCTACCGCTGCCGGAGGCAATCAGCAACGATCCCGTTTCGGTGACAGCGTGGACGCTTCCGAGGATGAAGTCCGGGGTCGACATCAGGCGGCGGATGTCGTCCATCTCGTGGGCCCGGTCCATGGTCTGGATGCGGGGCTTGATGGCGTGGTAACGGCGGCCGGCGTTGACGTCCGCCTCGATCCCGGACAGCCGGAGAGTCTCGCTGGCGCCGGTGAACACGCTCGCCCCAGGAGGAATCAGATCGGCCACCCGTATCCGAGCGGCAGCGACGTCGTCGAGGACCTCGACGGTGAAGCCATGCTCGGTCAGGGCGGCGGCCGCCCGCTGCAGGACGGCCGCGGGGGCGGGCGCCTGGAATGGTGGGTGTTCCACAATGGTTGTCATGTCGGTCGTTTCTCCTCGATGTGGTCAGTGCTGGCCGATTGTTGGCGACTCGTCCGGCGCGGAGCCAGTCAGCGGCGTGGTGTCCAGGTACCTGACCTCGTAGACCCGCTCGCTGAACCGCCAGCCGTCCGCGGTGCGTCGGTAGCGGTCGTGATAGACGCCGTAGTTCATGCCCTGCCTGCCATCGCGAGTCCGCGCGATCTCGTGGATGAAGGCACGCCCGGTTGCGGTATCGCCGTCCAGGTGGATCGTGCCGGAGTGGGTGGTCTGGACAAAGAACTGCCATGCCTGCTGCAGTCGTTCGCCGTGCTCGCGGATTTCGTCCGGTCCCACGGACTCGACCGGGATGTTGGGCATCCGCAGGACGCCGTCGGCGGTGAACAGGTCGGCCAGCCGCGCACGGTCGCGCATCATGACGGCGTCGGTGAACTCGGCGCGCAGGGCTTCGATCTCGACCCGGTCGGCGATGTGGTGCGTCTCGCTCATGTGCTCCTCTTCTCATGGGGATACCGGTTCGACACCGCGGTCGGCGAGAATGTCAGCCGACGTGGCGTACCTGACATCGGGCCGGGCCACGGCGTCGAACAGGGAGGGCACGCAGAGGTCGGAGGCCCAAAGATGATGACGGGACGGTCGGGGTCACCCGATGAGCAGCAGCGGTGGGCGATGGGCGAGCGCGCGCACCTGCTCAATGTGGGCTACCGGCTGCTCGGCTCGCTGGTCGAGGCCGAGGACGCCGTGCAGGAGGCTTACGCGCGGTGGCTCGCGCTGTCCCCGCAGCAGCGAGCGGGCATCGCAAATCCGGGTGCCTGGCTGACGACGGTGACCAGCCGGATCTGTCTCGACCTGCTTCGGTCCGCCCGGACGCGTCGGGAAGCGTATGTGGGCGACTGGATTCCCGAACCGCTGCCCGGGCCCGCCAACGTCGGCAACCTCCGGCCCGGCGAGGTGAACATCGATCCCGCGGACCGAATCACTCTGGACGAGTCCGTCGGCATGGCCCTGATGGTCGTGATGGAATCGTTGACGCCGGCCGAACGGGTGGCGTTCATCCTGCATGACGTGTTCGGCTACCCCTTTGCCGAGGTGGCCGACATCGTGGGCCGGAGCCCCGGTGCGTGCCGACAGCTGGCGTCGTCCGCGCGTGCCCGCATCCGGCAGTCGCGGGGATCGACGGCATCACCGAGGCGACAGGCGGCGGTGATTGGACAGTTCAAGCGCGCATGGCAGGCCAAGGACATCGGCGCCCTGGTGGGCCTGCTCGATCCCAGCGTCGTAGCCACGGCCGACGGCGGTGGCCGGGCGATCACCTTCCGGGATCCGATCGAGGGCCGCGATCAGGTGATCCAGGCCTGGCTGGAGCTCGCGGACCGGGTCGGCGACATGGCCTTCGTCGAGCGCACGGTCAACGGGCAGCCCGGTCTGGTCGCCAGCCAGGGTGGCGTCGTCGTCACCATCTTCGCGTTCGAGGTCGTCGACGATCGGATCAGGCACATCTGGGCGGTGCGCAATCCGGAAAAGCTCCGCGCCTGGGCCTCTTGAAGGCCCGGGCGCGACGCATCCGGAGCAGCCCGGTCCCGGGGCCCCGTCACCGACCTGCTATCCCGTGACGGTGACGGTCTTGCACCCCAGCGAGATCCCGACCGTCTCCGGAGCCGTCCGCCTCGGTCGCAGGCACAGGGTGTGCGAGCCGGACTTGACCGGATAGGCGACGCTGATGCCGTGTCGGCCGGTGATGTCGTACCGCTGGTTCACGTCGGCGCGATAGACGCCGGTCACCCTGTCGGGTCGAGCCTTGCCGTCCAGGGTGACGGCGAAAGTGATCGTGCCGCCGGTGTGATAGGGCGGGAACGCCCAGGCCTTCACCACGACGCTCGAGCCCTTGGCCGTGAGGGAGTCGTAGTGGGCCGGGATCTTGCGTGGCACGAAGCCGCTGCGCACCTTCGCCGAGGCGCCGGTCCGCGAGTAGGTGGCGATCGGTAGGGTTCGCGCCTGCACCGTGTGCCTGCCCGCCGAGACCTCCACGGTGATGTCGAAGCGGTGGTCACCCGACAGGTCGTGAATCCGGTTCATCTCGGGGCTGGCCTGGTTCGGGGTGAAGGTGCGTCGAACCGTTCCGTCCACCAGCACCTGCATCTGGGGGGCCGTGTCCCTGGCCAGCCGGTCGAAGCCGTACCCGACCACCCGCAGGGTGCCGTGCCCGTCCGCGGTGTGACCGACGTGCGTGCTCCAGATCGCTGCGACGGTGGTGCGTTTCACGGTGACGTAGCCCTGCGCGGACCATGCGTCGGCGACCCCGTCGTAGGGAATGTTGTGCGCTAGCAGTCTGGTCGGATGCGTGCCCGCACCCATCGGGATACTCGCCTCGACGCGGTGGTCGCCGGTGATGCGATATGCCTTGTTCGTGCCGGGGCTGGGCTTGTTCGCCACCACCCGCGCGACGCGGTGCCCGCTGGCGTACACGTCCACCGTCACCGACAGGGACGGGTTCACCGGATCGAAGGCATAGCCTGTCACCTTCATCCTCCCGTCACCGGACGACGTCGACAACAGCTTGACCTTCACCTTCGGCTGGGCCAGGGACGCCGCCGAATCCTGCGCATCGGCGCCTCTGTAGTGCCAGTAGCCCATCAGCTCGCCGGTCCAGTACGGGCTTTCCGGATGCTGGTACTTCACGATCTGACCCCAGTCCGGGGAGGCCACGGCGGTGGGCTGGCCGCCGTCGTTGCCGACGTAGATCATCAGGTGGTAGGCGGGGCCGTACCCGCCCTGCCCGAACAGAATTACGTCACCCGGCACGGGAGTGCTGGTCTTGACGAACTTGCCGGAGGTCCGCACCATCGAATCGCCGGTCCCCTGGCCGATGTCGACCCCGTAGGCGTAGTAATACAGCTGCCGGATCAGCCCGGAGCAGTCCACGGACGATCCGATCGCGGCGGGCTCGGAGCCGTGCCCGCCGTTGGAGTAGGGGATGTCCATGGTGGTCATCTGGCGGGCCATCTGAGCGATCTTGGTCAGGCGCGGCTCGTGCCAGACCTTGACTCCGGGGGCCGCCTGCGCCGTGGCCATGGCGGGGTGCAGCGCGGGTGCCGCGGATGCCGCCGGCGGCACCGCCAGCGCCATCGTCGCCGCTAGTACGAAGGCGGACGCCACGCCCACCGCACGGGCCCGCCTGCTGGACCTGTTCCCCCCGGACATGCCAGTTCTCCGATCTCGTCGCTCTCATCGCATCGCGCACAACCACCCTGCGCCGGAAGGCAGTGAGTCTACGACAGCTCGGAGGTGCTTGTCGCATCGTGCACGGGACTGCCAGCGGGTCATCTGGCCCAACCACCCAGCCCCCAGACTGCCTGGACCTACTTGGATGCCCCCAGGGTCAGCCCGGTGGATAGCCTCTTGGACACGAACGCGAACAGGATGATCGTGGGGACCGCCCCCACCATGCCCAGCGCCATCAGCGAGTTCCACTGCGTCCCGTACAGGGTGGTCTGCTGCGCGATCAACACGCTGAACGGGTACAGCGACCCGTTGTTGAGGAACGACACGGAGTAGATCAGATCGCCCCACCCGGCGATGAAGGTCAGAATGCCGATGAGCAGGATCCCGTTGCGACTCAGCGGGACGGCCACCGCGGTGAACACCCGCATCGCGCTGGCGCCGTCCACATGGGCAGCCTCGAAGACATCCTGGGGGATCGACAGGAAGAACGGCCGAAGAATCAACGCTACGAACGGCACGGCGGTCGCCGTCACGGCGAAGATCACACCGATCAGGTTGTTCAGCAGCTTCAGTTCGGCCATGATGCGAAACAGCGGAATGATCGACGTGGACGTCGGCGTCATCTGCAGCGCGATGAGGACGCCGATGATCACGCCGGTCCACTTCACCGGAATCCGCGAGAGCCCATACGCCAGCGGCGTCGCCAGCAGGATGGTGACGACGGCCGATCCCAACGCGATGATCGCCGAGTTGCCGAACGCCTGGAATAGCGACGGGTTCACTACGTCGCGATAGCCGTCCAGGGTCGGCGTGAACACCACGGCGGCGGGGGCGGTGACGATCTCGGTATTGCTCTTGAACGAGTTGATGAACACGATCGCGGCCGGCACCAGGTAGAACAGGAACAGCACCCCGGTGGCGATCCGTAGCGCGATCGCAGCGCCCCGCCCGGACCTCACGAGCGTTCCTCGCGGCGCAGCGCCCACACGTAGATGCCGGACATGATCAGCACAACGATCATCGCGACCACCGACATCGCAGCGGCGATACCAAAGTTGTAGTCCCGGAACGCCGAGACGTACCCGAGGTAGGGCACCGTCGCGGTGCTGGTGCCGGGCCCGCCCTGAGTCATCACGTAGATCAGGTCGAACGTCTTGAAGGCACCAACCAGAATTAGGATGGCCAGTGTCAGGACCGCAGGACGAATCATGGGGATCACGATTCGGGTGGCGATCTGCCAGTTGCTCGCCCCGTCCACCTGACCGGCGTCCAGGATCTCGGGCGAGATGTCGAGCATGGCCGCCTTGAGGACCAGTGCCGCGAAGGGGAGCCCGGTCCACAGCATCACCATCGCTACCGCAGCCAGCGCCACCCCGTTGTCCGCCAGGAAGGCGATCGGTTCCCGGATCACGTGCAGCCACAGCAGCACCGTGTTGAAGACGCCGTCGCTGGACAGCAGGAACTTCCACAGGCTTCCCACGATGACCGGAGGCAGCACCCACACCAGCACCATCAATGTCTGCGTCACCGCATTGAAGCGTGTCTGGGCACGCAGCAGGAACGCAGCGACCAGACCGGCAACCAGGGTGACGATCACAATTCCGCCTACCAGGATCACCGTCTGGACGGCCACCTGGCGAAAGGTGGGGTCGGACAGGATCTCGGAAAAGTTGCCAAGGCCCACATAGGGCCACACACCCAGGATGTCGGCGATGCCGACCCTGGCAATGCTCATCTCGATCAGGATGTACATCGGGTAGATCGAGAAGATCGCCACGAACACAAAGGCCGGGATCAGAAACAGGGTATTCGTGATGCTCGCGTGCCGACGCAGCCCGCGGCGACCCCCCTGTGCAGGGCCGCCGCGGGCTTCCGCGATGGTGCGGTCGAGCTGCCGGCGACTCGTGCCGGCCCGCGTGATCACGGTGACGTCAGCCCGACTACTTCGTCAGCGTCTTCTGCAGCGCCAACAGCTGCTGGGTGGCCGTCGCCGGGGTGTCCTGACCGCCCACCAGAGCATTGACGATGCCGCTGAATTTGACTGCTGCCTCGACGATTCCGGGGTAGGGCGGCCGGTTCTGCATGTGTGCGACGATCTTCACGTACTCCGCGATGTTCGGGTCCTTGGTCAGCCACGGCTGGCCGGACAGATCCTTGCGGGCCGGGATCTGCCCCGCCTGCTCGAAGATGTCCTTGCCGGCTGCCTGGGACAGTAGCCCGTACTGGAAGAGCTCGAACGCGAGCTGCGGTTGCTGCGACTCCGACAGGACCGAGAACCCCTCCCCGCCCGGAACCGTGTGCTGCCCTGCCGGCCCGCCAGCCATCGGGATGATGCCGAAGTCCACCTTGCTCTTCTCCAGCGCCGGCACCTCCCACGGCCCGGCGAGGGCGAACCCGATCTTGCCAGCCATAAAGTTGTTGGTCGCGTCGTTGATGCTCCAACCGGTCGCGTCTTTGGACAGGTAGCCGTCCTTGACCCAGGAGTCGATGGCGCCGAACACCGTCATCGCACCCTTTTCGGTGAACGTGCCGTAGTTTTCGCCCAGGCCCAGGAAGTAGGGCAACACCTGAGTCTCGGTGGTGGCGTCGTTGGTGGCGCCCATCGCGAACGCCTGGTACCCGGCGTCCTTGATCTTCTTGAACGCCGCCGTGAACTCATCGAGCGTGGTGGGCAATGGGTTCACGCCGGCCTTGGTGATGATCGACTTGTTGTAGACGATCCCGCCGGTGTTCACGTAGCCCTGCACCGCGCCGACCTTGCCGTTGATCTTCCAGACCACGGAGTCGGGGAACTCCGACCGGTCCGGGAACTGATTCCAGTACGCCGACATGTCGCCGACCAGCCCGGCCTGTGCGAGTTGCGCGGTGAATTGGGGCGCGCCGAACACGGCGTCCGGGGCGCCGCCCGCGGTCGCGGTGGCCAGTAGCTTCGAGACGAGGTTGCCGAACGGCACGTAGGTCCAGTTCACCGTCACATTCGGGTAGACATCGGTGAAACGCTTGATCAGGCTCTGGATCCAGGGCGTCTTCGGGTCCTCGTAGCTCCAGACGGTGACGGTTGCCTTCACGTCCTTGCTCAGGTTCGCGGGCGCCGCCAGCGGCGCGAGGGAGATTCCCGGGATCTCCTCCGGGCCCTGCGGTGCGTTGCCCGCCGATGCCGACCCGGACGTGGATGCCGATGTCGACCCGGAGGCCCCACCGGATGCCGACACGGAGCCGGATGCGGACCCCGGCCCGGAGGAGGCACCGCCGGTGGCCGGCGATCCGGCCGACGACTCACTGGCCCCGCCCGATCCCGCCGGGCCGGACGTCGAGCTCGAGGGCGACGCGACGTTGCACCCCGCCAAGGCGAGACACACGGCGGCGGCAGCGGCGAGCGCGGCTTGTCGAACTCTGACCATCTCTCTCCTCCATCAGGAACGACGTTCCCGGCACGACCCACACACCGGCTCGGCACCGGGTGGTCAGACCAGTCTGACCGAATAGGGGGATGATGGCAGCACCGATGGAGCAGTGTCAAGGGGTTCGTCACCGATTATCGCGAGGCGTTCTTGACAAACCGGCGGCCTCGCCCCTACCGTCCCAGCTATTACGGTCAGACCGGTTAGACCAATCGAGGACGGTGCGCGTGGCCGGGCTAGTAGACGACCCCGTGGGCGACGATCATCGGGTCTGGCTCCGATCCTGCGGCGCCGCCGCTGCCCATCAGATACAAGCCGTGGCCATCGATGCGATCACCGGTCTGCCGGCTGCCATCGCCTTCGCCGGCGGCGTGCAGGCCCTGCGCTTCCGGATCGCCGTGGTGGAGGGCGGTAGCGAGACCCGCGGTACTTACGGCGGTATCGACGTCACCGGCGCGCGGCGGCACGACACCAGCGTGCTCGTCGGCCACCAGCCGGCCGGCGTGGCACCGGCGCAGGTGACGACACATGTCGGCCCGGCCGAGCTGCGCTGGACCTACACCTTCCGCGACGAGGCGCCGCACCTGGCGGTGACGGTGGAAATCACCTCGCAGCACCGAACCGACCTGACCGTCCGGGACGTGCAGCTATCGATCGCGGTGCCCGCGGGTCCGCTCACCGCCACCGGCCCGGTGGTGCGTGCGCCGGGCAACCGGATCCGCAGCGGGCTGCCGCTGGCCGAGCTGGACCAGCCGGTCACCGTGAACACGGCCGGCGGCACGCCCGGCAGCAGCGGGCTCACCGTGCTCGAGTTCCCCGACAGAGGGAGCAGTCTGGTGTGCTGGCCGCTCTCCCGCGATGCGATCGGTGCCCAGGCGATCCATCGCGACGGCGAAGATGCCGTCATCGACCTGTACACGGGTCTCGCGGGCATGATCCACGGTGACGGTGCACTGCACTACGGGACCCTGTATCTGGACAACCTCCCGCTGAGCTGGGAGGCCATCCGCCCGCGGATCCCCGGCTGGTACCGGGCTGCGGGCATCGAGCTTCCGGCCGACGCGCCCGACTGGGCCGCCCATGCCTCCATCTTCGAGGTGCAACTGGGAACGTCGCTGTTTGGCGCTCCGGCCAACTACTCCCCCTACCCGGACATCGCCGACCTGATTGCCGACCTCGACCGGATCGCCTATCTGGGATTCGACACCATCCAGCTGATGCCGCGCCAGCCGTTCCCCAGCTACAACGTGATCGACTTCGCCGATATCGCTGCCAGTTACGCCGATCCGGATCTCCTCGAGGATCTGGTGGAGCAGTCCCACCGCCGTGGAATCCGGGTGATCCTGGACGTGATCATGCACGGGGTGATCGACAAGGAGTCGATCGCGCAGGCGGCCGACGCCGTGCGACAAGGTCCGCACGGCGCCTATCTGGCCACGGATGCTGCGTTCTCCAACGACGGAGCGGACGCACTGGAGATGGCGCAGCGGCTTCCATGGTCCCGACACATCCTGGACTTCGAGCGGGCCTGGTCCGATGGGTCACCAGGGGTGCACCCCCTGGTCCGCGACCATCCGGACTGGTTCTTTCGTGACTCGCACGGGCAGGTAGCCGGGATCTACACCAAGGCGTTCGATCTGGCGCATCCGGAGGTTGCCCAGTATTTCCAGGAAGCTCTGGTCCATTTCGTCGAGCGGCTGGGCATCGACGGATTCCGGTTCGACGCGCCCACCTACAACGCGTTCCCCAACTGGTCGCCGCTCACCCGACACCGCGCCAGCGCGTCCGAGCTCGCCTGCATCGATCTGTTCGCGAAGCTCCGCGCCGCGCTGAAACCGCGGTACCCGGAGCTGTTGTTCTACACCGAGCCCTCCGGGGTCCTGCTGCGCCAGAGCATGGACGTGAACTACAACTACGACGAGCACTCCCAGCTGGAGGATTTGGTCGGCTTCCGGGGCGTCGCACTGGGTTCCGTCGGCGAGTCCACCACCGGTGTTCGCAACGCGGCCGAGCTCGCAGCGTGGTTCGACGACCGGAATGCCTGCCTCCCCGATCACGCGATCACCGCCCATCACATCGACTCGCACGACACGTTCTGGTGGCCGCGCCCCGGCCAGAAGTGGCGCCGCGAGCAAATCGCGCTGCCCGCCACCCGAGCGCTGGCCTCCATCTTCGCGTTGTCCGGCGGGCCCTATATGACCTTCGTAGGCGGTGAGCTGGGCATCGAGGAGCACCTACGCGTCATTCACCGATTGCGCCGCAGACCCGAGATCGGCTACGGCGCAGCGGATTACCGAGCGGTCCGCACCGACAGCCCACGGGTGTACGCGGTGGTGCGATCAGCAGGCGAGGTGTCGACGCTGGTGTTGGTCAACATGGCGGATCGCGCCAGCGACGTTACCCTCACGCTCGCGCCCTTCGCGGTGACAACTCCCGTCGTCAACCTGGTGGACGACACGGCGGTGACGATATCTCCGGGGTCGCGCTCGATCCTGCAGATGGCCGCGTTCTCTACCGTGCTGCTGGCCCTGCACACTCCTGGCCCGGACACCCCCGGGCCCGATGATTCCAGCGGAGGCGACGGTGCGTGAGCCACTGTCCGGCGATCGCGTCGGCGAGTTCTGGGACCGCACCATCGCCGAGAGCTCTGGCCAGGCCCGCGCGGTGGACCTGACCCCCGTGACCATGCCGCTGCACGGTGTGCGGGCGTTCGACGTGCGGTTCTCCGGGTTCGGCGGCGAGCGCATCGCCGCGTGGCTGCTGCTCCCGGACGGCGATGGACCGTTCCCCACGGTGGTCGAGTACATCGGGCATGGCGGCGGCCGCGGATATCCGCACGAGCACCTGCTGTGGCCGGCCGCCGGATACGCCCACTTCGTGATGGATGTGCGGGGCCAGGGCAGCGAATGGCGCATCGGCGTCACCCCGGACGCAGGCACGTTCGGGCCGGGGAGCGGCGCGTTCTTCACCCGGGGCATCGAACACCAGGACAGCTACTTCTACCGGCGCCTGTACACCGATGGGGTGCTGGCCGTGGACGCCGCCAGCAGTCTGGACGCGGTGGACTCCGATCGCATCGCCATCACCGGCGCCAGCCAGGGGGGCGGGGTGACGGTGGCGGTCGCCGCGCTGCGCTCGGATCTGCGGGCCGCCATGCCGGACGTGCCGGCGTTCGCGTCGTGGCGTGCGGCGATCGACCTGGTCGAGGTCGGCCCGTACCTGGAGATCGCCGGCTACCTGGCGGTACACCGCGACCGGGTGGACGCCACCTTCGACGTGTTGCGGTACTTCGACACCGCGGTACTGGCCCAGGCGGCGATCGCCCCCGCGCTGTTCTCGCTGGGCGGGCGCGACGACCTGGTGCCCGCGTCAACGATCCGCGACATCGTCGCCGCCTACGCGGGCCCGGTGGAACTGGCCGACTACGCCTACAACGGCCACGAGGGGGGCGGCGCATTGCACGCGCTGCGCAAGATCGAGTGGTTGGGCCAGATCCTCGGCGGAGCCGACGGTCGCAGCGACGGGCCCGCGGAGCTGTCGCGATGAAGATCGCCACCGCACAGGTGATCCTGGCCAGCCCCGGCCGGAACTTCGTCACCCTCAAACTCACCACCGACGACGGCCTGGTCGGCTGGGGCGATGCCACCGTCAACGGCCGGGAGTTGGCCGTGGCCAGCTACCTGCGGGACCACGTGGCGCCGCTGCTGCCGGGGCGTGATGCGCACCGCATCGAAGACACATGGCACTACCTGTATCTCGGCGCGTACTGGCGCCGCGGCCCCATCACGATGGCGGCGATCTCGGCGGTGGACATCGCGCTGTGGGATATCAAGGCGAAGGCGGCCGGTTTGCCGCTGTACCAACTGCTGGGCGGCGCCAGCCGGGATTCGATCCGGGCCTACGGCCACGCGTTCGGCCGCGACATCCCGGAGCTGCTGGACTCGGTGCGGGCCAGCCTGGAGCGCGGCCACACCGCGGTGCGCGTTCAGGCCGGAGTGCCGGGGCTGCACCGCGTCTACGGCGTGGCCGCTGGCCTCGCCTACGAGCCGGCGGACGGGTCCGGCCGACCGGTGGAGGAGGATTGGGACTCCCGGCGATACGTGCGCCACATCCCTCGGGTGCTGGGCGCGGTGCGCGAGGAGTTCGGAGACGACATCGATCTGCTGCACGACGTGCACCACCGGCTGAACCCGGTGCAGGCCGCGAAGCTGGCCCACGCCCTGGACGAGTTCGACCTGTTCTGGCTCGAGGACATTACCGGGTCCGACGCGCCGGAGTCCTACCGGCTGATCCGCCAGCACAGCACGGTGCCGCTGGCCACCGGCGAGACCTTCAACTCGTGGACCGACTACGCCGCCCTGGTGCGCGATCACCTGATCGACTTCATCCGGTCCGGTGTGCCGCACGCCGGTGGCATCACGGCGGTCCGCAAGATCTCCGAGCTCGCCGCCGCCGCGGACGTGCAGACGGGATTCCACGGCCCGACGGATATCTCGCCCATCGGCTTGGCCGCGGCGCTGCACCTGGACCTGGCCCTGCACAACTTCGGTATCCAGGAGCACATGCAACACACCGCGCTCACCCTGGACGCCTTCCCGCACGACTTCTCGTTCGCCGATGGCAGCTTCGCACTGGGCGACAGCCCCGGGCTGGGTGCCAGCCTGGACGAAGATCTCGCCGGGCGCTTCCCGTACACGCCGGCGTACCTTCCGGTCAACAGGCTGGCGGACGGCACGATCCACGATTGGTGAGGCGCATGGGTGACCAGGAGTCAGGCAGCACCGGCCGTCGTCGGGCGGTGATCACCGGCGGTTGCGGCGATATCGGCACCGCGATGGCGAAGCGACTGGTGCGTGACGGGTTCGCCGTGACGCTGGTCGACCTACTGGATGCACCGGCCGCAGAATCGGTGGTGGCGTCGGTGCGGGCGTTGGCCGGCGACCCGCGGAGCGTGGACTACGCGCAGGTCGACGTCACCGACCACGACGGGATGGCCGGGCTTTTCGGCCGGCTCGACCGGGTCGACGTGGCCATCGCCAACGCTGGGATCGGTCGTTCCGCACCGATTCTCGATCTCACCCTGGACCAGTGGCGGGCGCACCTGGATACCAACCTCACGGGCGCGTTCTCCACCGGGCAGGCGGCGGCACGCCGCATGGTCCAGGACGGGCGTCCGGGCCTGCTGCTGTTCACCGGCTCGTGGATCGGCTCCGTCCCCTGGCCGGAGATGGCGGCGTACATCGCATCCAAGGCCGGGATCGAGATGCTCGCCAAGCAATTCGCCCGGGAGTTGGCAACGCACGGAATCCGGGCCAACGTCATTGCACCGGGCATCGTGCGCGCCGGGATGGCCAGGGTCCAGCTGGAGACCGAGCCGCAGTACGCCGCCCGCGCCGCCCGGGTGGTGCCGTTGGGCGAGCTGCAGTCCGTGGACAGCGTCGCGGACGCCGTCGGATTCCTGTGCTCTCCCGGCGCCGCATACATGACGGGTGCCAAACTGACCGTGGACGGAGGATGCTCGCTGTTCGCATTCGACTGAGAACTCACGAGACGATGTGCTGCGAGCCAGCACTCCAGCAACCCAGACCGGAGCGCCGATGATGGACGACGTGGGCGAGCAGATGCCGCTCGGGCAGGCCGACGTGGCTGTCCGGCTGGAGCACCGGATTCTCAGCGGAGAGCTGGCACCCGGGCGCAAGCTCCCGTCGGAACGGGAGCTCTGCCACACCTACGGGGTGTCACGTACCGCGGTGCGGGAGGCGCTGCGCGGCCTGGAGGAGCGGGGCTACATCCGAGTACTGCCCAGCAGGGGCTCGTTCGTGCGGCAGGCGTCCGGAATGGACCTCGCGCAGCCGCTGGCCCGGCTCGCCCGCCGGGTGGGCATCACGCTGCGGCACGTGGTGGAGGCCCGCACGGCACTCGAGTGTTCTGCCACCGACCTGGCCGTATGGGCGGCGGACGCCGCCGCGATCCGAGAGATCCGCGTCGCGCTGGATGCGCACAACAAGGCGGTGACGATCCACGACAAGGTGGCCACCGATCTACAGTTCCACGAGGCGATCGTCAAGGCGGCCGGCAACCCGCTGCTGGAGATCATGTACGGCTCCATCCGCACGTTCGTCACCGGCATGATGGAGCGTTCGCAGTCCGACCACATCGTGCGCGCCGCCGGGGATCCCCTGCACGATCTGATCCTGGAGCGCATCGAGCAACGCGATGCGGAGGGCGCCCGCGCCGCCATGCGGCGGCACGTCACCCTCGCGGTGCAGCTGTACGGTCCGGACCTGGACCGCGATATTCAGGATGTGCTGCAGCCACCCGGCAGCCGGGCCGGCCACGGCTAGCGCCTCGCAGGCCCGGCCGGGGCTCGTCAGGCCCGCCCGGCCGTCCGCTGGTCACGATCCTTGCTGGTCCCAGTGCTTGATCGATCCGATGCGGATGTTGTTGCCGAACGGGTCCCGGATGGCGAAGTCGGTGCCGTAGGGCTGCTCCGTGGGTTCCTGGGTGACCTCCACGCCGGCCGCTTCGATCTTCTCGAAGGCGCCGTACACGTCGTCGGTGGTGAAGGCGAGCCAACCGCCCCCGGCACCCTTGGTCACCAGGTCGCGGACCTGCGCCGCGGTGGCCTCGTCGTGCGCCGGCGGGCCAGGCTGCTCCAGGAGGATCTCCTTCGCATCACCGGGTACCCGCACGGTGAGCCAGCGCATCGGACCGAAGTTCATGTCCGCGGTGACCTCCAGGCCCAGCACCTCGGTGTAGAACGCGAGCGCCTGATCCTGGTCGAGCACGTAGATCGAGGAGAGGTTGTTTCGGGTCAGCATCATGGGCTCCTTCACATCGTTGGTTGTTCCGCATCACGCTAGCCGCCGGTCGACCCGGCGGCTTCTCCAAAAGTGCTGCGTACCCTGACCGGGTGAGCGCGGAGAACCAGGCACGCGAGCAGGCGAACCTGCGGCTGTTACGCGCCCGCAACCGGATGGATCGCCGGTACGCCGATCCGCTCGACGTCGCGCAACTTGCGGCATTGGCGTACCTGACGCGGGCCCATTTCATCCGCGAGTTCAAGCGGGTCTTCGGTGAGACGCCGTACCGGTACCTGCAACGGCGCCGGGTGGAGCGAGCGATGTTCCTGTTGCGGCATCACGACGACAGCGTCACCGACGTGTGCATGGCTGTCGGGTTCAGCAGTCTCGGGACGTTCAGCCGCACCTTCACCGAGATCGTTGGCCTGTCCCCCTCGGCCTACCGTGAGTCGGTCGCCGGCGAACGCCTGGTGGCACCCACCTCATTTGCGATGCGCTGGTCCCGACCGGTCGAGTGAGCATCGCCGCCCAGTTCCCCCGATCCCGCCCAGAACGTCCGCCGACCCGGCACCCGATGGCCCCGGAGCCGGCCGGCGCCAGGGGATCGCCCCGTGCCGTGGCCGAGATCACCGGGCCCCCCTTGATCGGTTTCGAGCGGGGACGCTATAGTCCTCGGCAGGTCAAGAGTTTCAGCGTCAAGCCCCGGCTTGCTGGACGGCAACCCTCCTACCGCGGCGGGGTGCTCCGGGTGAAGACCTGGCCGAGGATCAATCGAGTTCTCGGCAAGCGCGATCCGTGAAGCAGCGCGGATCCAGGATGCCAAGGAGTACCCGCTGTGTGTCAATTCCAGATGTGTCGTTCCCACTGATCAGCCGCGGATGAGTCCGCGCAACCCGTTTGTAACATGAGTCCCCTTCTGCGGCGCAGTCTCTCGCCGCTTCGGTAGCGACCGCTCGTTGGCTGCGCTGTGGCTGACGGCTGTTCTGCTGTCCGCGACGGCAGTACCCGCGTGCCACCACGTCACCTCCCACGGAGAATGCCTTGAACACCCCCGACCCGATCATTGATCTTTCGGACACCCCCACCCCGCCGGACGCGCGTTCCCCCCATCACAAGCACCTCACCGCGCACAGCACCTGGCGTGGCCGTGCCCGCACCGATATCGCCGTGCGCCATTTCACCGTCACGACCGGGGAACCGGAAAAGGCCGGTGGCGACGACAGCGCGCCGACGCCGATGGAGCTCATCCTCGCCGGATTGGAGGGCTGTCTGACGGTGACCATCGAAACCGTCGCCACCGAACTGGGTCTCACGCTCAGCGCGGTGCGAATCGACTCGCATGCCGTGATGGATATCCGAGGATTTCAGGGCGTACCCGGCGCCCGCCCGTACTACGAGACGGTCGACACGACGGTCGCCATCGGCATTGATCTCGACGGGCCGGACCTATCCGACTTCGCGGCCCAGGTCGAGCGGCGTTGTCCGGCACTCAGTTTGATCCGTGCCGCCGCAGTGACCGCCGACATAGAATGGGAGTTGGCATCATGACGAGCCTCGGCTGGTGGATCATCGCCCTGGCAGTCGGATATACCGTGCTGCTGCTCGGACTCGGCAAGCGAGCCAACCGGGCCGGCGCCCTCGGCAGCGGATACTTCGTCGGCGGCAGGAGCTTTCGCACCATCACGGTGGCCGTGTGCATTACCGGGCTGTTTTCCGGTTCGTCGTTCATCGCGATCACCGAGCTCAGCTACCAGACCGGCATTTCCGCGCTCTGGTACGGAATCGCGGAGACGGTGCAGGTGATACTGATCGCCCTGCTGCTCATCGGTCCGTTGCGCGAGCGCCTGGTCGTAACCGTCTCCGGCCTGGTGGGCGACAGGTTCGGACGCGGGCCACGGGCACTCGCGGGCGCGATCACGGCCATCACCTTCCCCATGTGGTCGGTGGCCACCGCCATCGCCTTCGCCTCGGCTCTGCACGTCTTCACCGGACTGTCGATCCCCACCTCGGTGATCGTCACGGCGCTGCTGCTGCTCGGCTATCTCTGGTTCGGCGGGATGCGCTCGGTAGCGCTGACCCAGGCCGCCAACACGATCGTCTTCGGACTCATGGTGGTGATCGGGCTCATCGCGGTCACCATCGACCCGGGCTGGGCAGCACTCGGTCACCTTTTCCAGAGCCAACCGCGGTACGGCTCGCCCACCGGGGTCGGCAGTTCCTTGATCATCGCGTGGTTCGGAACATTCATCGTCAACGTCATCCTGGCGCAGGCCACCTTCCAGATGGCGCTGTCCTGCAAGACGGCGAAGGAGGGCCGGCGCGGACTGCTCCTGGCCGCCGGATTCGGCGTGCCGCTGCTGCTCCTCGGCGTGGTTCTGGGCGTCGCGGCCGCGATCGTGGTCCCCGATCAGAGTCTGGGCCTGGTCGCCGTCGCCCGCTACATCGCCGACGCGCTGCCGACCCCGATCGCCGGGGTGTTCTTCCTCGGTATCTGGGCGTGCGCGCTCGGGTGGGGCGCCCCGTGCCAGTTCTCCGGCGCCACCAGTTTCGGCCGCGACGTCGGCACCGCCATCAGGCCGGCCGCCACGGAAGCGCAGCAGATCCGGTGGACCCGGTGGTCGCTGGTAGGCCTGACCGTGTTGATGATCATCTTCGGCTTCCTGCGGACCGACCAGTCGGCGTGGTGGAACGTCCTAGCCTGGACGCTTCGCAACGGCGCCACGCTGGCGCCCGTCATCGCCGCGCTGTTCTGGCCGCTCGCGACGCGCACGGCCGTCTACGCGGCGCTGTCCACCGGCTTCGCGTCCGGGCTGATCTGGTACCACCTGGGCCACTGGTCGGCGACTCACTTCTTCGCCGGTATCCATCCGGTGTGGATCGGCATGGGAACGAACCTGATCACCCTGCTGACGGTCACGCTGCTGCAGACCGCGGGCACCTCGACCCTGTCCACCGATCCACGCCGGCGGCTCGGCGGCAGCGCCGCGCTGCTGGTGGCCGCGATGGTGGCCGTGCTGACCGTCTGGACCTGGGACTGGAGCTACGCGCACGGGCTGGCGGGGCTGCTGCTGTTCTCGATCCTGGCGCTGCTGACCGTCGCCGCCTTCGCCGCAGTCGTCCAGCGCGCTCCCGTCGCGCCCGACGACACCGTGGCGGTGGGTGCCGCCCCGGCGGTGCCGATACCCGGCTGACCGCTTGATCGCCCGCAGCCGTCGTGGATCGCCATCGCAGCGGCGGAGTCGTTCGTGGCCACCCGGTTCGCCGATGCCGGGCGGAGATCGACGGGCCTGCCGGCTCCTGGAATGATTCCCGCATGGCCGACCAGATCGTCGGACGGGACGCGGAACTGAAGGTTGCCGCCGGGGCACTCGCCGGGCGGGGTGTGGTGATCGAGGGGCCGGCCGGCATCGGCAAGACCGCGATGTGGCGCAGTCTGGTCGCGGATCTGCAGGCCGGCGGGACGACGGTGCTGCGCGCCGCTCCCACCGAGTCAGAGCGGCTGCTGCCATACGCGGCGCTGGCGGACATCCTGCGCTTAAAGGCCGAGGCGATCGCGACCCTGCCCGGCCCACAGGCGGACGCCGCCAGGGCGGTGACGGTGTCCGGCGACGTGGTGCATCCGGTGGACGAACGCACCGTCGCCGTCATGGCGCATTCGGTGCTGGCGGCCGCCTGTGCCGACGACCGGCCGGTGCTGACCATCGACGATTGCCAATGGCTGGATGCTCCGACCGAGCGCGCGCTGCGATACGCACTGCGTCGGCTGGATCCAGGACCGCGGCTGCTGCTGACCCGTCGCGGCGACGGGCAGGACCCGCTTCCACTCGGCCTGGACGAGGCCCGCGGAATTGCTCGGATCACCGTGCCCCCACTGGGAATCGGCGCGATGCATCACGTCCTGCAGCAGCGGCTGGGCGCCGCGCTGAACCGCCCGCTGCTCACCCGGTTGACCGGTGAGTCCGAGGGAAACCCGATGCTGGCGATCGAGCTCGCCCGGGCCGTGCTGCGGCTGCCGACGCTGCCGCGCCCGGACGAGGACCTGCCGGTGGCCAGGTCCGTGCAGGAGCTGGTGACAACCACGTTGCGGTCGCTGCCACAGCGCACGCTCACCGCACTGCAGCTGGTGGCGCTGCTCACCACCCCGACGGCGGCCGACCTGCGGGCCGCCGGCGTCGACCCCGCCGACCTCGACCCGGCGGAGGAGGCCGGGCTGGTTGTGGTGCACGACGACCCGCGGTTCTGCCACCCCTTGTACGCGACCGCCATTCGGGCCGGCATCCCGGACGGCCTGCGCCGGCGCCTGCAGCTCCGGCTCGCATCCGCCGTCACCGATCCCGACGAGCGCGCCCGCCAACTGGCCAGGGCGATCAGCGATCCGGACGAGACCGTGGCGACCGACCTGGAGGCCTCCGGCAGGCGGCAATGGGCCAGGGGGGTGCCGGGCCTGGCCGCGGACCTGCTGGACCGGGCCGCCGCGCTCACGCCGAGCACAGCGGGACCAGCGCGCGCCCGCCGGCTGCTCGCCGCACTGCGCGCCCGGTACGACGCGGGTGACCACGCCACCACCGCGACGGCGGCGGCACGGGTGGCGGACGAGCTATCCGGCGACGACAAGGCCGCCGCGCTGCTGACCGGCGCCGTTGTCGCATTCGTCACCGAGGGACACCCACCCGCCGTTCGGCTCGCCGAAACCGCTCTCGCCCACGCCGATCCCGGCGGGGAGATGGCCGGCCACATTCACGCGCACCTCGCCGTGTTCGATGACCGTCCCGAGACGGCGATGGATCACGGCGCCCGGTCGCTGCGCCTGATCCCGGACGACGAGGAGCGCGACCACCGCGACATGCGCTGCAGCGCCATGCTCATGGTGTTCTACAGCGGGGCACGCGCCGGCCGGACGCCCCGGCTCGATCTGCTTGAGCGGGCACTGGAACTCGAGGGCGACCAGCCGCCGTGGCTCGCCGGGTCGGTGCCCGGATTGTGGTGGACGGCGGTGGACGAGCACGAGCGGGCCCAGGCCAGGATGCACCGGCAGCTCGCGCATGCCCGGACGACCGGCGACGAGCCGCTGCAGCTGGAGGTCCTGCTGCACCTCGTGCAGTCTCTGATGCTGAATGGCCGCTGGGACCAGGCGGAGCGAAACCTGAAGCGGGCCAGGGCGTTGGGGGAACAGCTTGGTGGCGGGCTAGACGAGCAGGACTACCTGGCGGCGCAACTGGGCATCTACCGCGGCGACCTCGACCGGTACGCGCCGATCGTGGCCGCCGGGCTGGAACGGGCTCGACGGGAGGGCGACAGCTGGGGTCTGCGGGTCTACGGGGTGCTGGACGGGCAACTGGCCCTGCACTCCGCTGACCACCGGCGCGCGGCCCGGTGCTACGCGGACCTGGCGGCGGCCATGAGTTCGCACGGGCTGGTCGAACCCCTGGCGCTGCGCTGGGAGCCGGACTGGATCGAGGCCTGCGTCGGGGCCGGCGATCTCGACCGCGCCGGACAGGTGCTGGAGCAGCTCGCCGAACGGCACCGGCGGTTGCCGCGGCCGTGGACCACCTTGGGACTGGCCAGGTCTCGAGTGCTGGTGCTGGCGGCCCGGGGCGGCGACACGGGCGCTGCGCTGGCGGAGCTGGATGCGGGCCTGGCGTCCGTCCCCGCCGAGGTGCTGCCCCTGGACCGGGCCCGGAGCCAGCTGGTCGCCGGGGTGGCGCATCGCCGCGCCCGCCGCCGGGGCCAGGCCAGGCGGTACCTGACGGCGGCTCTGGCCGGGTTCGAAGCGATCGGCGCCAACGCCTTTGCCGCCAGGGCGCGCGCCGAGCAGGAACGCTCCGGGGTGCGGGGAGATCGCGCAGAGCTCACCGCCACCGAGCGGCGCGTGGCCGCCCTGGCCGCTCGGGGCCGCACCAACCGCGCCATCGCCGACACCCTGTTCATCAGCCCCAAGACGGTGGAGGCGAACCTGGCCAGGGCATACCAGAAGCTCGGCATCTCCAGCAGGGCCGAGCTGGGTGCCGCCCTCGGCGGACGCCCATCCGACGGCGACCCGTTCGGATCGAGAGGGTAGGGAATCACCCGATTCGCCGACCGGCCAGGATGCCTACCGTCGGCGCTCATGGATAAGCATCTGTACGCGGTCGAGCGTTACGGTTCCCCGCACGCGGCAGCGGATCCGGCGCCGCTGCTGCCGCTGCCCGCGCCCTCCCGGTTGGTCGGCGTGATTCAGCTGACGGACGACGACGTCGGGCTGGCACTGGTGGAAGGCACGGACCCGGAGTCGGTGCGGGCCGGCATGACGGCGGCCGGCTGGCGGGTGGATCGGGTGACGGCCGCCGCCTGGATCGTTCCGCGGCAGGCCGGCGCCGACGGCGAGCCGGGAGCCGGCGCCGCACTGCGGGTGGACGGGAGCGAGCGGTGACGCGCCCCGCCCGGCCCGGCCGACCCGCGACACCCAGGGCGGGGCGCCGTCGGACGGCCGCGCTGCTGGTCGGCCTGATCTGCGCCGGCCTGCTGGCATCGGGATGCAGGTCAATCGCCGGCACCCCCGTCGCGGCCGCGGGCACCGACCCCGGTGCGAACCCAGGCGTCGCCGTCACCTCGGTCCCGCCGGAGCAGCCCTCGGAGACGTCCGCCGGGGAATCCACCCCATCCGCCGCCGGGCCATCCTCGGCCGATCCACAGGGCTCGGATCCGACCGCCTACCCGGAGGGCGACGGCGTGGACCCGTGCGAGCTGGTCGGCAAGGCCGACGCGAACAAGCTCGCCGGCACCCCGCTGGATCCTCCGGTGCGCGGCGAGCATGCCTGTACCTACACCGGTCCGGTCACGGGCCCCACCGCGCAGGTGGAGGTCTACGTCGGGCTGGGGGCGAAGAAGCAACTAGACATCGAGCGCACCCTCGACCACAAGCTCCGTGCGTTGCACGGCACCTGGGACGAGGCATGGCTGTCCGACAACGGGGTGTACGTCCGGGTGGGTCAGCTCTGGGTCTCGGTGCTGGTGGTCCTGCTGGAGGACCCGTCGCAGTACGCCAAGCGGCTCGAAGACATGGCGGTCACCGTGGCGGGGCGGCTGTGAGCGGGGTTGAGGCGAACCGTGCGGCGCGCCGCGGCAGTCTCGCCGCGCTCGGCCTGGCGCTGGTGATCCTGCTCGCCGCCTGCACCGGCGGCGCCGGATCACCTTCCGGTGCTGCTTCGGGGTCCAAACCCGTTGCAGCCGTTCCGATCGCGGTGTCCCGCGCGCCGCAGCAGGACACGGTGCAGCGGTGGGGCGCGGCACCGCAGCCCGGGCCGGAGGTGACGCTACAGCCGGACGTTGTCATCGTCGGCGGCGGCGGCGCGGCGATCCGCAACGCCACCGAGGACGGTCTGACCTACTACCTGGACCCGGCGGCGCCGCATGCATCGGAGCTCCGGCGCGGGTCGGTGATGTTCGTGACCGGCCGGGTGGTCGGCCGGGTGCTGGATGCCCGCCGAGCCGGCGAGGACCTGGCCGTCACCATCGGGCCGGTGTCCCTGACGGATATCTTCCACGACATCGACCTGCACAGCAGCGCACCGGTCGACCTGTCCGGCCCCGCCAGCTATCCGGCGGGCCAACCGTTCTGGGGGTCGCAGCCCGACGGGTCGGACGATGCGGGGCCGGACGGGCTCCGGTCGGGCGGGGCCGCGCTGGCGCCTCCCACCACCTCGCCGGTTGCCGGTGGCGCGGCGCCCGGCGGATCCGGTACGTCTCCCCTGCCCGACCTTCCCCGCGGGCCGATGCTCCCGCCGTTGCCGGCGTCCGGATCCCGGCCCGCCGTACCGGCCCGGGCGGCGCAGTCCCTCCCGTCGGTGGGGCCGCTGGGCAGGCAGGTGGGCAGCTCCGGCCTGCGCCTGACACCGGTGTGCTGCGACGGCGGCGTCGGCACCCACTTCTCCTACGACCGGAACGGCGTCCGTGCGACCGGCGACGTGCAACTCCAGATCACCCGTCCCACCGTGGATTTCGTCCTCAAGATCAGTGGCGGCAGCCTGCTGGAGGCGGGCCTGCAGGTCAACGGCGCCGCGGGTCTGAAGGTGTCCATCACGGCGGCGCGCAAAGACAGCACCGCCCAGATCAACGAGAAGGTCGCCATCCCGCTGGACTTCAGCGTGCCGCTGAGCGCGTTCGGGATCCCGCTGTCCGCGGTGGTCAACCAGTGGGTGGTGGTGAAGTCGGCCTTCTCGGCCAAGACCGGCGTGATATCAATCTCCGGAGAGTACTCGCTCAAGGCGGGCCTAGGCTTTCGCTACCGCAACGGATCGTTCTCCGCCGCGGCGCCGGCCTCCCTGACGGTCCGGCAGAGCATCAACGACACCATGGACGGCCTGTCGCTCGGCCCGATGGGGATCGTGCTGTCGTACCAGGCACGGTTTCTGGTCGGGGTCGGCGCGTTCGGCTTCACCGCAGGTGTGTACTTCGGGCTGACGGCCTCGCTCGGCATCACCCGGGGGTCCGACGCCGGCGTCTTCGCACCGGGAACCGGCGGTACACAGCGGATCGTGTGCCGTAGCACCCGGCTGTCGCTGTACGCCAACTACGGTGTCGGGTACAGCATTCCGGCGCCGGTGACGGAGCTGATCAACCTGTTCCTGAAGGTCTTCCAGACCAGTCCCATCGAACGGACCGGCGGCGTCGGCGGGCAGACGAAGATCTTCGACAAGGAGACCTTCGCCCCGGATCTGAAGGTCTGCGGAGGTTCGGTGTGACCCACCCGCCACCCTCAGCCGGTGCGGAAGGGCGGGTGTCGGGTCAGTCTCGCCGGCTGGGCCTGGGATACTCGGGCGCGCCCGCCCGCCGTCCCCGCGGTCCCCGCCGTCTCCGCCGGGTCGCCGGGTGCCGGGGCCGGTGCGACACGCTCGTCCTGGACCTGAATGTCGATGTGCGCCCGGTGGGCAGCTGGATGCCATATCTCGTCGAAGGGGGTCAACGGCGAGCCGCCGAGCCCGCGGCGGCGTGCGCGGGAGGCCAGCCACGGTAGGCCGGCCAGCAGCGCTATCAGCGTGGCGAATACCAGGACCAGCACGACGACGATCGGCACGCCCACCAGGGTATGCCCGGTGGCGCGGCGGGAAAATGCCCGGCCGCGGGCGTTCTGTCGAGGTGTCGTACTGATGGCATCGTTGGCCATCGCCCTACCGCGCCGTGCCGGGTCGTCCCGCGTCCAGGTCCAATAGCTCCTGCTCCATGGCGGCCCTGATCGCCGCCTCCCGGCTGGTCACCCCGACGGAGCCTGTCAAGCTTTTTGAGACACGGTCTTGCTGGGTTTAGTGAGTCGGATCCTCCTTCGGCTGGTCGGGTTTGTTGATCCAGGCAGTGGTGGGCAGTGTCGGCGGTTGCGGCGGTTTGTGCAC
>Ga0209916_1000853_pt1 | contig 37374 bp, 37 predicted proteins | sample ThiBio_1000_plan_FD_183956 | JGI IMG/M metagenome (GOLD analysis project Ga0209916, IMG submission 183956) | Wastewater bioreactor microbial communities from Cape Town, South Africa - Thiocy_solids_2 (SPAdes) | ecosystem: Engineered > Bioreactor > Thiocyanate-remediating > Anaerobic-Aerobic ... | reverse complement strand
CGGCTCCAATGCGATCGGCATTTTCCATCCCTACATTCCGTTCGAAGGCGTGCGCCTGATCGGGGTGGAGGCGGGCGGCTCCGGCCTCGCCAGCGGAAAGCACGCCGCCCCCCTGAATGCCGGCACCCCCGGCGTGCTGCACGGCTTCCGCAGCTATCTGATGCAGGACGAGAACGGCCAGATCATCGAAACCCATTCGGTCTCCGCCGGCCTCGACTATCCCGGCGTCGGCCCCGAGCACAGCTACCTGAAGGATGCCGGCCGTGCCGAATATGTCGTGATCGACGACGACGAAGCCATGGCCGCCTTCCACGACCTGTGCCGCTTCGAGGGCATCATCCCCGCGCTCGAATCCAGCCATGCCGTGGCGCATGCCAAAAAGCTCGCGCCGACGCTGAAGAAGGATCAGATCATCCTGGTCAACCTGTCCGGGCGCGGCGACAAGGACATCAACACGGTGGCGAAGGCGGCGGGGCTCACCCTGTAGGCCTGCGCCATCCAATCGAACCGCTTTTTGCAGAAGAACGAACCATGAGCCGCATCGGCCAGACTTTTACCGCGCTCAAGGCGCAAAACAGGAAAGCCCTGATCCCTTTCATCACCGCCGGCGATCCCGGCAAGGGCCTGACGGTGCCGCTGATGCACGCGCTGGTGGAAGCCGGAGTGGACATCATCGAACTGGGGGTGCCGTTTTCCGACCCGATGGCCGACGGGCCGGTGATCCAGCGCGCCTCCGAGCGGGCGCTGGCGAACAAGGTCGGGCTGAAGGACGTGCTGGCGATGACGGCGGAATTCCGCAAGACCAACGCGACCACGCCGGTGGTGCTGATGGGCTATGCCAACCCGGTCGAGCGCATGGGCTACGAGGCCTTTGCCCAGGCGGCGAAAGCCGCCGGGGTGGACGGCGTGCTGACGGTGGACATTCCGCCGGAAGAGGCGCACGGGGTGGCCGATGTATTCAAGGCGCACGGCATCGATCCGATTTTCCTGCTGTCGCCGACCACGCCGGAGTCCCGGGTGGAGCAGGTGACGGCGGTGGCCGGCGGCTTCATCTATTACGTGTCGCTGAAGGGGGTGACCGGCTCGGCCAGCCTCGACACCGAGGAAGTGGCGCGCAAGCTCGCCATGGTGCGTGCGCATTGCAGCCTGCCGGTGGGGGTGGGATTCGGCATCCGCGACGCGGCGACCGCCGAGGCGGTGGCGCGCATCGCCGACGCAGTGGTGGTGGGCAGCCGCATCGTGCACGAGATCGAGACGGCACCCGAAAACGAGGTGATCAGCCGGGTGAAACATCTGGTGCAGGACTTGCGCCGGGGCGTCGACGCGGCGTCGAAATAGGCAAGCGGAGAAAACGATGAGCTGGTTCCAGAAAATTTTGCCGCCGAAAATCAAGCGGCGTGCGCTGGCCGACAAGAAATCCATGCCCGAGGGGCTGTGGTCCAAGTGTCCGGCATGCAACGAAGTGCTGTACCGCGCCGACCTCGAAAGCAATCTGGAGGTGTGCCCCAAATGCGGCCACCATCACCGTATCGGCGCGCGGCAGCGGCTGGCGATGCTGTTGGATGCCGAGGGGCAGCACGAGATCGGCGCCCAGGTGACGCCGCTCGACCCGCTGAAGTTCAAGGACAGCAAGAAATATCCCGACCGTCTGAAGGAAGCCCAGGCCGGCACTTCGGAAACCGATGCGCTGGTGGTGCTGGGCGGCAGCGTCAAGGCGGTGCCGGTGGTGGCGGCGGCGTTCGAATTCAAGTTCATGGGCGGTTCGATGGGCTCGGTGGTGGGCGAGCGTTTTGTGCTCGGCGTGGAAGCGGCGATCGAATCGAACTCGGCCTTCGTCTGCTTTTCCGCCAGCGGCGGCGCGCGTATGCAGGAAGGCCTGTTTTCCTTGATGCAGATGGCGAAGACCTCGGCTGCGCTGACGCAACTCTCGCGTCACCGCCTGCCCTTCATTTCGGTGCTGACCGACCCCACCATGGGAGGCGTGTCGGCGAGTTTTGCCATGCTGGGCGACCTCATCGTGGCCGAACCGAATGCGCTGATCGGCTTTGCCGGTCCGCGCGTGATCGAGCAGACGGTGCGCGAGACGCTGCCGGAAGGCTTTCAGCGCGCCGAATTCCTGCAGGAAAAGGGTGCCATCGACCGCATCGTTGATCGCCGCCAGATGCGCGACGAACTCGCCGCCACGCTGGCGATGATGATGGGGCGGCCTGTGCTTGCCGCCTAGGACGTGCCGACACGCCCGGGCCTTTCGCTGGCCGACTGGCTGGCGCGGCTGGAGCAGCTGCATCCCAGCAGCATCGAGCTTGGCCTGGAGCGGGTGCGCCGCGTCAAGGACGCACTCGGGCTGGAGGCCGCCTTTCCGCTTGTCGTCGTCGGCGGCACCAACGGCAAGGGTTCCACCTGCGCCTATCTCGAAGCCATACTCCGCACCGCCGGCTACAAGACCGGCCTTTACACCTCGCCGCATCTGCTGCGTTACAACGAGCGGGTGCGGATTGCCGGCAGGGAGGCGGGCGACGCCGAACTGGTCGCCGCCTTTGAAAGGATCGATGCCGCGCGCGGCGACATTTCGCTGACCTATTTCGAATTCGGCACCCTCGGCGCGATGCTGCAGTTCATCGATGCCGGCGTCGACGTGGCCATCCTCGAAGTCGGCCTCGGCGGGCGTCTCGACGCCGTGAATGCGTTCGACGCCGATGCGGCGATCGTCACCAGCGTCGACCTCGACCACATGGATTATCTGGGCGACACCCGCGAAAAGATCGGTTTCGAGAAAGCCGGCATTTACCGCGCCGGCCGCCCCGCCATCTGCGCCGACCCCGAACCGCCTGCCAGCCTGCTCGAACACGCCCGGCACATTTGCGCCGACCTGCGCTGCGCGGGCCGCGACTTTGCCGCGCAGCGCGAGGCGGACCACTGGATCTATCGGGGGCAGGCGCGTACCTGGACCGACTTGCCATTGCCCGCGATGGCGGGCGCCTATCAGCTGCGCAATGCGGCTGCTGCGCTGGCGGTGCTGGAGGCCTTGTGCCCCCGCCTGCCGGTGAGCGAGGCGGCGATACGCCAGGGGCTCGCCATGGCGCGGGTGCCGGGGCGATTTCAGTGCATTGCCCATGCCCCGGAGGTCATTCTCGACGTGGCGCACAACCCGGAAGCGGCGCGGGCGCTGGCCGCCGTCTTGCGCGACCGGCCGGCGCCCGGGCGCACGCTGGCGGTGGTGGGCATGCTGGCGGACAAGGATGCGGCAGGCGTGTTCGCCGCGTTGTCCGGCGAGATCGATGCATGGTGGACGTGCATGCCCGCTTCGCCGCGCGCACGCGATGCCGAAGCGCTGGCAGCCATCCTGCGCACGCACGCAGGCCATGCCCCGGTCAAGGTGCAGCGGGATGTGAACGCGGCGCTTGCGGAGGCGCGAAGCGCGGCGTGCGAAGGTGATAGAATTCTCGTCTTCGGTTCGTTCTATACCGTTGCCGCCGTGCTCGACCATGCCGCCACCCAGCAGTGAAAATGACCTCAAACGCCGCGCTCGGCGCCGCCTGATCGGCGCGGTTGCGCTGACCTTGCTGGCGGTGATCGTGCTGCCGCTGTTGCTGGAAGACGAGCCGCCGCCTGCCAGTTCGCTGGCGGTGAAGATGGCAGTGTCGCCCACCGCGGCGCTGCGCGATGAGCCGAACCAGCCCGCCGAGGCGGAGCCGGCGGAGCAGCTTGCTGTCGTGGCGGCGCCCGCCGAACCCGCGCCCGGACCCGAACCGCTCAAACCCGAAATAGCCAAGCCTGCCCCCCAGCCGGAACCGCCCAGGCCCGCGCCCCAAGCGGTTGCCAAACCCGCACCGACGCCCGTGCCGCAGGCCAAGCCCGCCGCCACCGGCGAGGCTTTCGTGGTGCAGCTTGCCGCGCTGTCCGATTCAGTCAGGGCCGGTGCGCTCAAGGCGCGTGCAGCGAGCGCCGGGTTGCCGGCCTACACGGACAAGGTGGGGGCCTTGACGCGCGTGCGCGTGGGCCCTTATGCCTCGCGCGAAGCCGCAGTGGCGGCTGCGGTGAAACTGGCCGAAAACGGCATGGCCGGACAGGTGCTCGCAAAATGAGCATGCTTGACCTCGTCGTGCTGCTGGTGCTGGCCCTGACCGTGGTGCGCGGTCTGATGCGCGGCATGGTGGATACGCTGTTTTCGCTGACGGCCTGGATCCTGGCGTTCGTACTGGGCAAGTGGGGCGCGCTGATGGTGGCACCGATGCTGCCGATCGCGGTTGAAAATCCGGGCATTCGCTATTTCGCAGGCTTTGCGGTGATTTTTCTGGTAGTGCTGATCGGCGTGCTGTTGTTGGGACATGCCCTGGCCTCGCTGGTCAGGGCGGCCGGACTGGGCAGCGCCGACAAGGTGCTGGGCGGCGTGCTGGGGCTGGCCAAGGGGCTGGTGATCCTGACGGGCCTGACGCTGGCGGCCGGACTGACCTCGCTGCCGCGCACCGATTTCTGGAAGCAGGCCATGCTGTCGGGTAGCCTGCAGGCGATGGCGCAGCGCGCCTTGCCGCTGCTGCCGGCAGACGTGGCGAAGTACGTTCGTTTCGAATAATTTCATGGATGGGTGCACGGTATGTGCGGGGTAATCGGAGTCGTTTCCAATTCGGCGGCCAATCAGCTTCTGTACGACGGGCTGATGGTGCTGCAGCATCGCGGCCAGGACGCGGCCGGCATCGTGACGGCGGAGGAAAGCCGTTTTCACATGCACAAAGGGCAGGGACTGGCGCGCGACGTGTTCCGCACCCGCGACATGCGCAACCTGCTGGGCGACATGGGGGTGGCGCACGTGCGCTATCCCACCGCCGGCAGCGCTTCGTCGTCGGCCGAATCGCAGCCGTTCTACGTGAATTCGCCGTACGGCATCGTGCTGGGGCACAACGGCAATCTCACCAATACCCACGAACTGAAGGAAGCCTTGTTCCGCTCCGACCTGCGCCACGTCAACACCAATTCGGATTCCGAAGTGCTGCTGAACGTGCTGGCGCATGAGTTGCAGCTACGCGCCTCCGGACGACAGCTGAACCTGGATACGATTTTCGGTGCAGTGTCGGGTGTGCATGCGCGCTGCAAGGGCGCCTATGCCGTGGTCGCCTTCATCGCCGGTTACGGCCTGCTGGCCTTTCGCGACCCGCATGGTATCCGTCCGCTGGTGATCGGCGTCAACGAACAGGTCGCGCCGCACGAATACATCGTCGCCTCGGAAAGCGTGGCGATCGACACCCTGGGCTTCCGTCTGCTGCGCGACGTGGCGCCGGGCGAGGCGGTGTTCGTCGACTACCAGCGCAAGCTGCACAGCCGCCAGTGCAGCGACCGCGCCGTGCTCAATCCCTGCATCTTCGAATACGTCTACCTCGCGCGCCCGGATTCGGTGATGGATGGCGTCTCGGTCTACAACACGCGTCTGGCCATGGGCGTCTCGCTGGCCGAAAAGATCAAGCGCGATTTTGCCCATCTGAAAATCGACGTGGTGATTCCGATTCCCGACACCAGCCGCCCGTCGGCGCTGCAACTGGCGAACCACCTCGACGTGCCGTACCGCGAGGGCTTCATCAAGAACCGCTACATCGGCCGCACCTTCATCATGCCGGGGCAGGCGCTGCGCAAGAAATCGGTGCGGCAGAAGCTCAACGCCATTGCCGAGGAGTTCAAGGGCAGGAACGTGCTGCTGGTCGACGACTCCATCGTGCGCGGCACCACCAGCCGCGAGATTGTGCAGATGGCGCGCGACGCCGGCGCGGCGCAGGTGTATTTCGCCTCGGCCTCGCCGCCGGTGCGCTTCTCCAACGTCTACGGCATCGACATGCCGACGCGCGACGAACTGATCGCCAACGGCCGCACCGACGCGGAAATCGCACGCGAGATCGGCTGCGATGCGCTGATCTATCAAGACCTCGACGCCATGGTGGAAGTGGTTCGCGCCGGCAACCCGGCGATTCTCGACTTCGACACCTCGTGCTTCGACGGCCGCTACATCACCGGCGACGTCACGCCGGAGTACCTGAATTACGTCGAGGCCGTGCGCAACGGCGAAACCCCGCCGCCGTCGGCCCTGTCCACCCAGCAGCTCGACCTCAATCTTGCGTCCGGGAGCTGACACGCATGGACAACGAATACGATCCTGAAACCCTGGCGGTGCGCGCCGGAACGGTGCGCAGCCAGTTCAACGAGAACTCGGAGGCGATGTTCCTCACCTCCAGCTTCGTGTTCGGCAGCGCGGCGGAAGCCGCGGCGCGCTTCAAGGGCGAAGAGCCCGGTCCGATCTACGCGCGCTTCACCAACCCCACGGTGCAGATGATGGAAGCGCGGCTGGCCGCGCTCGAAGGCGCCGAGCGCTGCGTGGCGTTCGCCTCCGGCATGGCGGCGATCCTGGCGACCGTGATGGGGCTGATGAAGGCGGGCGAGCACGTCGTCGCCTCGCGCTCGATCTTCGGCTCGACGGTGCAGCTGTTCTCCAACATCCTCGGCCGCTTCGGCATCGAGACCACCTACGTGTCGCCGACCGATCCGGAAGAATGGCGCGCGGCGGTCAAGCCCAACACCCGACTGTTCTTCGTCGAATCGCCGTCGAACCCGTTGACCGAAGTCAGCGACATCCGTGCGCTCGCCGCCATCGCGCATGAGGCCGGCGCCTGGCTCGCGGTCGACAACTGCTTCTGTTCGCCGGCGTTGCAAAAGCCGCTCGAATTCGGTGCCGACATCGTCATCCACTCCGCCACCAAGTACCTCGACGGCCAGGGCCGGGTGCTCGGCGGCGCGGTGCTCGGCAGCCAGGCGTTGATGGAGGGCGTCTATACCTTCCTGCGCACCGCCGGGCCGACGCTGTCCGCGTTCAACGCCTGGGTGATACTGAAAGGCATGGAGACGCTGTCGATCCGGATGGAGGCGCATTCGAGGAACGCGCTGGCGCTGGCGCAGTGGCTGGAAGCGCAGCCGCAGGTTGCGCGCGTACTGTATCCCGGCCTGCCGTCGCACCCGCAGCATCAACTGGCGATGGCACAGCAGAAGACCGGCGGCGGCATCGTCGCGTTCGAGTTGAAGGGCGGCCAGGCAGCGGCGTGGAAGCTGATCGACGCGACCCGTATGCTGTCGATCACCGCCAACCTCGGCGACACCAAGACCACCATCACCCACCCGGCGACCACCACGCACAGCCGCATGACGCCTGAGCAGCGCGCGGCGGCAGGCATCGGCGACGGACTGGTGCGCATCGCGGTGGGGCTCGAATCGGTGGCCGACATCCAGGCCGATCTCGCGCGCGGGCTGGCAGAATGAAATGGCTGCTGCTGTGTCTGTTCGGGACAGGGCTGTCCGCAATGGGCGCCGCCCACGCGGCCGACATGAGCGCGCCGCGCCAAACCATGATTGCGCTGCATTATGTCGACCAGGATCCGGGCGATCCGCCTTATCCGACGCGCATTCTGGTTACGCGGGACTTCATGCGCATGGACAGCGGCGAGGACGATGACGATTTCGTCCTGCTCGACCGGCGCCAGCGCCTGGTCATCAACGTCATGCGCGAAAGCAGGCTGGCAATGGTGTTCACGCCCGGCACGCTGCCGCCCAAACCCGTTGGCTGGAGGCCGCGGCTCGATACCCGCAAGGCCGCGCGCGGCACCCGGCGTTTCAGCCTCGCGGTGAAAGGGGCGGTGTGCAGCGAAGGCGTGGCCGCCCCGCGTGCCGCGCCGGATGCGGCACGCGCGATGGCCGAGCTGAAATCCATCCTGGCCGCCACGCAATACCGCGTCTGGAAGGATTCGCCGCCGGAGATGCAGCGCGACTGCGATCTGGCGAATCAGGTGTGGGAGTCGGGCGCCACGCTCGCGCTCGGCCTGCCGCTGGAAGAGCGCGAGTTCACCGGCCGCACGCGGCAGCTCGAAAGCGAAACCCAGCAGCCGCTGCGGCCTGAACTGTTCGGCGTACCGGACGGCATGACGACGATCAACGCGCCGTCATAGATCTTCCGTCCTGAGCGCGCAGCCGGCGGCGTCGCACACCACATAGCCCCAACGGGCATACCAATCCGGCACCACCCAACGCTCGCAGTCGCGGCCATCGACCGCATGGACATGCTGCGCCGGACGATGCGTGTGGCCGTGAATCAGGCGGCAGATCCGTTGTTCGCGCAGCACGCGCACCACGGCATCGGCATTCACGTCCATGATCGCGGCCGGCTTGCCGGCCTTGGCCGATTCGCTGCCTGCCCGTGCCCGGCGCGCCAGGCGGCGGCGCCAGCCCGGCGGCAGATGCCGCAACAGCGCCAGCACCAGCGGGTGCCGCACCCGGCGGCGAAAGGCCTGGTAAGCCGTGTCGTCGGTGCACAGGGTGTCGCCGTGCATCAGCAGCGTCGGCACGCCGTACAGATCGATCCGGGTGGGGTCGGCGAGCAGCGTCATGCCGGACAGCGCAGCGTAGCGCCTGGCCAGCATGAAGTCGCGGTTGCCGTGCATGAAATACACCGGCGTACCCGTGGCAGCCAAGGTCTTGAGCCGCTGCGCCGTGTCGCAGGCGACCCGTTCGTCGTGGTCGTCGCCGATCCAGGCCTCGAACAGGTCGCCCAGGATGTAGAGGGCATCCGCGCCCGCGGCGTCCTCATCCAGAAAGCGAAAAAAACGCCCGGTCGCGACCGGGCGTTCGTCGGTTAGATGCAGGTCGGCGATAAAGAAGGTGCGGCCCGTTTTTGACGACGAGGTCGGACTCACCGGTCCGCTCAGGCGATTTCGGCCTGGCTGATGACGACGTCTTCCAGCGGCACGTCCTGGTGCCCGGCGCGGCTGCCGGTTTTCACTTTCCTGATCTTGTCGACCACGTCCATGCCTTCGACCACCTTGCCGAACACGGCGTAGCCGTAGCCCTGCGGGGTCGGCGCGGTGAAGTTGAGGAAGCTGTTGTTGGCGACGTTGATGAAGAACTGCGCGGTGGCCGAATTGGGATCGGGCGTACGCGCCATGGCGATCGTGTAGGTTTCGTTCTTGAGGCCGTTGGAGGCTTCGTTTTCAATCGTGGCGCGCGTCGGCTTTTGCGTCATGCCGGGTTCGAAACCGCCGCCCTGGATCATGAAACCGTCGATCACGCGGTGGAAAATCGTGCCGTCGAAAAAACCGTCGCGCACGTATTGCAGGAAGTTTTCGACCGTCTTGGGCGCTTTCTCGGCATCGAGTTCGAGGGTGATGGTGCCGTGATTGGTGTGCAGCTTGACCATGGGTGTCCTTGAAGAGAGGTTGCGGATGGTTTCCCGGCGGCCGTTTTCGCGGCGCCGGAGCGGGGTGTGGTCTTTATCTGGCCGGGGCGGGCGGGCTGGCGCCGGGAACGGGTTTGCCCGCTGCCTGCTTGCGCGCCTGTTCCCCAAGCATGTTCTGGATCAGCGTGAGCTTGGTCTGGACGGCCGCGTTCCCGCTGTCCAGCGCCAGCGCCTTGCCATAGGCAATCGCCGCCATCTTGGCATAGACGTCGCCGAGATTCTCGTGCCCGGTGGCGTAGTTCGGATGCGTGCGGACCGCCGTTTCCAGCGCATTCCTGGCGGCCTCGTAGCGGGTTTGCGAGGCATACAGCACGGCCAGGTTGTTGTAGGGCTCGGGCAGTTCCGGATGGTCCTCGGTCAGACCGGTAAACAGCTCGATGGCATCGTTGGTCTTGCCCTGGTCGGCGAGAATCAGCCCTTTCAGAAAGCGTGCGCGGGCATCCTTGGGGTGCTGGGCCAGATAGCGGTTGGCGTGATCGAGCGCGCCGCCCAGGTCGCCGGTGCGGAACTGCAGGTTGATCTCCTGGATTTCATCGGCCAGCGCCGGCGCGCCGGCGAGGACGGCGCAGGCGGCAACGGCGGTCAGTAAACGTGGCAGGGCCATGTGATATGCTCGGATCATCTTGGTCAGGCGGGCATTCTAACAATATCGTCCCGGCTGAGACAGTCGGCGTGCCGCTTGAATCCCGCATGTCACCATTCCGTTCGTAGCCGTTCGCATCATGTTGCATATCACCAATTCCCTTACGCGCACCAAGGAAGAATTTGTTCCGCTCACTCCGGGCGTAGTCCGCATGTATGTCTGCGGCATGACCGTCTACGATCTGTGCCACCTCGGACACGCACGGGTATTCGTGGTGTTCGACATGGCGACGCGCTGGCTGCGCGCCAGCGGCTATCGGGTCGAGTACGTGCGGAACATCACCGACATCGACGACAAGATCATCAGGCGCGCGCAGGAAAACGATGAAACGCCTGCCGCACTGACCGCGCGCTTCATCGCCGCGATGCACGAGGACGAACGCGCGCTCGGCGTGCTGCCGCCCGACCATGAGCCGCGCGCTACCGCCTACGTGGCGCAGATGCTGACGCTGATCGAGCAATTGATCCGCGGCGGCCTGGCCTATCCGGCGCCCAATGGCGACGTCTATTACAGCGTGCGGGCCTTCCCCGCTTACGGCCGCCTGTCCGGCAAGAGCCTCGACGAACTGCGTGCGGGCGAACGCGTGGAGGTCGATCCCAACAAGCGCGACCCGATGGATTTCGTGCTGTGGAAAGCCGCCAAGCCGGGCGAGCCGGCGTGGGATTCGCCGTGGGGGGCGGGGCGTCCGGGATGGCACATCGAATGCTCGGCGATGAGCGCCGACCTGCTCGGCAAGCACTTCGATATCCACGGCGGCGGCCAGGACCTGCAGTTCCCGCATCATGAAAACGAAATCGCCCAGTCGGAAGGGGCGAACGGCTGCACCTTCGTGAACTACTGGATGCACAACGGCTTCGTGCGGGTGGACAACGAAAAGATGTCCAAATCGCTGGGCAATTTCTTCACCATCCGCGAGGTGCTGGAAAAATACGATGCCGAAGTGGTGCGCTTCTTCATCCTGCGCGCGCATTACCGCAGCCCGCTGAATTATTCGGATGCCCACCTCGACGACGCCAAGGGCGCGCTGACGCGCCTGTACACCGCGCTGAAAAACGCGCCGCCGGAGGCAGCCGCGCCCGACTGGAGCCAGCCTGCGGCGCTGCGCTTCCGGGCGGCGATGGACGACGACTTCAATACCCCCGAGGCGCTGGCGGTGCTGTTCGAGCTGGCGAGCGAGGCGAATCGCGGCGATGCCGCCGCGGCGCGGACGCTGCGCCGCCTGGGCGGGGTGCTGGGGCTGCTGCAGCGCGACACGGCGGACTTCCTGCAGGCGGGGGCGGCCGGCGACGGCATCGGCGAGGCGGAGATCGAAACCCTGATCGCTGCGCGGCAGGCGGCGCGCAAGGCGAAGGATTTTGCCGAATCCGACCGCGTCCGCGATGCCCTGACGGCAGCCGGTATCGTGCTGGAAGACGGACCGGGCGGCACCACCTGGCGACGTGCCTGAAGCGCCGGGCGCGCAGACCTCGGCATGACGTCCATCCCCCTTGTCCTGGTCGGTGCCGTGGGCTGGCAGCATCCCTTATGGCGCAACGGGTTTTATCCGGACGGCCTGCCGGATGACTGGATGTTGTCTTATTACAACACGCAATTCCAGGCGGTTTATCTGCCGGCATCCGTCTGGCAGGCGGCCTCCAAAACCAGCTGGGAACAGTGGCTGAACGATACCCGCGCGGGGTTTTATTTCGTTCTGGAGCCGGCAGGTGCGACGCCGCCCCAACCCGCCCGGGAACGGGTGTTGCTGGCCACGCAGGCATGGGAGGCGCGCCATGTCTGGTGGCTGGACGAGACGCCGGACCTGCGCCTGCTGGCACAACGCATCGCGCAGCAGGCGGCGACCGGCGAGCCCCTGTTCGTGCTCAGCCGCAGCGGCGATCTCGGTTTGCTGGAACAGGCCAACACCCTGAGGCAGGTGATGGGCTACTGAATAACAGCAAAGCGCTATGCATCATAGCCGTGGGACGGCTGCTCTCCGGTAAAATGGCGGCCCGAATGAAACCACAGGCTCGCTTTCTTGCAACACGACAATCTGGTCGAAATCGAAGACGTCGCATTTGGCTACGGTGCCCGGCAGGTTCTGAAGGGGGTCAACCTGACCGCCAAACGGGGTCAGGTCATCGCCATCATGGGCAGTAGCGGTTGCGGCAAAACAACACTTTTGCGCCTGATTGGCGGGCAGATCAAGCCCGGCCAGGGGACGGTGCGCGTGGCCGGCGAGTCGGTGGGTGAGCTCGATCCGGCCAGCCTGTACCGTCTGCGCCGCAAGATGGGCATGCTGTTCCAGTTCGGCGCGCTGTTCACCGACATGTCGGTGTTCGACAATGTGGCGTTCCAGCTGCGCGAGCACACCGACCTGCCGGAGGACGCCATCCGCGACCTGGTGTTGATGAAGCTGCATGCCGTCGGCCTGCGCGGCGCCGCGCAGTTGATGCCGGCCGAACTGTCGGGCGGGATGGCACGGCGGGTGGCGCTGGCGCGCGCGATTGCGCTGGAGCCCATGCTGGTGATGTACGATGAGCCGTTTGCCGGGCTCGACCCCATTTCGCTCGGCGTGACCGGCAACCTGATCCGCCGCCTGACCGATACGCTGGGACTGACCTCGCTGGTGGTGACCCACGACGTGCAGGAGTCGCTGAAAATCGTCGATTACGTTTATTTCGTTTCGGAAGGCGTGATCGTTGCCGAGGGTTCGGCAGACGATATCCGCGCTTCCGATCTTCCATTCGTGCACCAGTTCGTGCACGGCGAAGCCGACGGTCCGGTCCCGTTCCATTATCCGGCGCCGTCCTATGCCGTCGACTTGCGGCTGGGAGGATAAAGTGCTCAAACGATCGATCGAAAACCTGGGCAATCGCACGATACAGGGCGTCTGGCGCATCGGCTTCGCGGCCCGTTTCTTCCTGGCGATGCTGCTGCACTCGGGCACCGCATTCCGCCGCTTCGGCCTGACCGTCCGCGAGATGTACTTCAGCGGCGTGCTCTCGCTCATCATCATCCTGGTGTCGGGACTGTTCGTCGGCATGGTGCTCGGTTTGCAGGGCTACGAAACCTTGCAGCGCTTTGGCTCCGAATCGGCGCTGGGCACGCTGGTGGCGCTCTCGCTGGTGCGCGAACTGGGGCCGGTTCTGGCGGGGCTCCTGTTCGCCAGCCGCGCCGGATCGGCCATCACCGCGGAAATCGGCCTGATGAAGGCGACCGAGCAGCTCTCTGCGATGGAAATGATGGCGGTCGACCCGATCGCCCGGGTGGTGGCGCCAAGATTCTGGGCGGGGGTGATTTCGATGCCGCTGCTGGCGGCGCTGTTTTCAGCGATGGGGATTTTCGGCGGTTATCTGGTCGGGGTGCATCTGATCGGCGTCGACGAAGGCACCTTCTGGTCGCAGATGAAGAGCTCGGTCGATTTCGAGCAGGACATCCTCAACGGCGTCATCAAGAGCGCGGTGTTCGGCGTCACCATCACCACCATCGCGCTGTTCGAGGGTTACGACGCGCCGCCGACCGCCGAAGGCGTGTCGGGCGCCACCACGCGTACCGTGGTGACTTCCAGCCTGGCCGTGCTGGCGCTGGATTTTGTTTTGACCGCATTCATGTTTCGGGGACTCAATTAAATGAACAGGACCGTACTCGATCTCTGGGTGGGATTATTCGTCATCGCGGGCGTCGCCGCGCTGCTGTTCCTGGCGCTCAAGGTCGGCAGCACGAGCGCGGTAAACACGTCGGACAGTTACGAAGTCGTCGCCCGCTTCGAGAACATCGGCGGACTCAAGCCGCGCGCACCGGTCAAGAGCGCCGGGGTGGTGGTGGGCCGGGTGGCGGATATCCGTTTCGACAATGAAACCTACGAAGCGGCCGTTACCCTTCGTCTGGACAAGCGCTATGCTTTCCCCAAGGACACCATTGCCGCCATCATGACCTCGGGTCTGCTGGGCGAGCAATACGTCGGCCTGGAAGCCGGCGGCGACAGCGCGAAGCTGAAGGACAAGGACCGGATTCTCATCACGCAGGACGCCGTGGTGCTGGAAAATCTGATCGGCCACTTTTTATACGGCAAGGCTCAAGAAGGAGCGCCACAATGAAAATCAACGCACTCACCCGTACCCTGCTGGCGGCCGGCCTGTTGCTGGCCGCCCTGCCAGGACAGGCGGACACCATCAACCTGCAGCAGGCGGTGGAAATGAGCCTGGCGGCCGACCCTCGCATCAAGGAGCGCGAACAGGTGGTCGAAGCTGCGCGCGGCATGCTGCAGGAAGTACAAGGCAACGCCGGCTGGCGGGTCAGCGCCAACGCCTTCATCGGCCTGGCACCCGAAGCCGAGGGCGGCTTCTACCAGGGCGGGGCTTTTAACGGAACCAATCCGCGCACCGATGGCGACAGGATCGAAGGCATTTCCGACTGGACGCATCTGGATTTCGCGCTGATCAAGCCGCTCTACACCTTCGGCAAGATCGAGCATTACGGCGAGGCTGCGCGGGGCAACATCGACCTCAAGCGCGGCGAACTCAAGCAAACGCGCGGCGACACGGTCTACGACACCAAGCGCGCCTATTTCGGCTATCTGACCGCGCGCGATATCCGGGCTTTCCTGGAAGACATGCAGGGCCGGCTGGATCGGGCCATCACCTCGGTCGAGCGTGATCTCAAGGAAGAAACCGGCGAGGCCAAGCAGTCCGACCTATATGCGCTGCAATCGGCCAAAGGCTTGCTGGCCAAGTATGTGTACCAGTCGCGCGCCATCGAGAAAATCAGCCTGGACGGCCTCAAGGTGCTGACCGGTGCCGGGTTGAAGGCCGACCTGAAGGTGGCCGACGAACGTCTCGAGCCGGTTGCCTTCCCGCGCGTCGATCTGGCCGAGTTCCAGTCGCGCGCCTTGCAGGAACGCCCCGAAATGCAGCAGCTCGAAGCCGGCCTGCGTGCCCGCCGCGCCCTGGTGGCCGCCAAGAAAGCCGATCGCATGCCGGACGTGTATGCCGGCGTGATCGGGCAATTCAACTACGCCTCGCAACGCGAGCGGCTGGACAACCCCTATCTCTACGACCCCTTCAATGGCGGCGGCCTGACTCCGGTGGTGGGCGTGAAATGGGACACCGTGTTCGGCGCCGCCAGCGCCCGCGTCAATCAGGCGCAGGCCGAGCTGGAGGCGCTCAACCACAAGAAGGCGTTTGCCGTGGCAGGCATTCCGTTCGAAGTGGGCGAGGCCTATGCCAATGCCGAGGCCAACTACAATGCGCAGCGCGATCTGGGCGAAGGTGCGGCGGCAGCGCGGCGCTGGATGGTGGCGTCGCTGGCCGATTTTGCGGCCGGGATCGAAAGCGCCGACAAGGTGGCCAACGCGCTCAAGAATTACGTCCTGACGCAGACCGAATATTTGCGTACGGTCAACGACTACAACATGAACGTGGCGCAACTGGCGCGCCTGACGGGTGAACTCAAGTAAGCGGCGGGCGTCTATTCCTTGACCCGGTTCATACAACTCCGATTTTCTCGAACAGGAATACCTATAAACATGTTGCGCACATTCTTTTCGCTGCTGGCACTGGTGCTGGGGCTCAACACCGGATCGGCGTTGGCCGCCGACACGCCGCCCGATGTGCTGGCACGCACTACCACACAGGAAGTCCTCACGATCCTGAAACAGGACAAGGATATCCAGAACGGCAATCAGAGCAAGGTGTATCAGCTGGTCGAAGCCAAGATCCTTCCCAACTTCGATTTCAACCGCATGACCCAGCTGGCCGTCGGCAAGCACTGGCCACGTGCCACCGCCAAGCAGAAACAGGAGCTGGTGACCGAGTTCCGCAACCTGCTGGTGCGCACCTATTCCAGCTCGCTTACTGCGTTCACCAACCAGACGGTCGAATTCAAGCCGCTGGCGATGAAGCCGGACGACACCGACGTGACCGTGCGTTCCGAGATTCGCCAGCCGGGCGGGCAGCCCATTCCAATCGACTACAGCATGTACAAAACCGCCTTCGGCTGGAAGGTTTACGATGTGTCGATCGACGGCGTCAGCCTGGTGACCAATTATCGCGCATCCTTTTCCAGTACCATCCGCCAGAACGGCATCGACGGCCTGATCAAGACCCTGGCTGCCCAGTCCGAACGCGGGACGGCCAAACCGGCGCCGCGCCCCGGCTCGTGATTGCATGTGAGGGCAGGTGCTGCCGTATCGCCGGCGCGGTGACCGTCGACAGCGTCGGCAGCCTGCTGCGCGAATTGCAGCCGCACCTCGCGCAGCAGGTCGATACGCTGGATTTCAGCGGGGTCGAAGCCGCCGATTCGGCCGCCCTTGCGCTCATCTTCAGTGCCATGCGCCAGGTCCGGCAGTCAGGCCGCTCGCTGAACTGTACCGGCATGCCCGCCAGCTTTATCACCCTGGCCGAACTGTATGGGGTGGCCGAGCTGTTGCCCGCATGAGCCAGGCAAACCCCGCGATCCGTGTCAGCGAACTGCGCAAGCGCTTCCGCACCACCCAGGCGCTCGACGGGGTTTCGCTCGATATCCCGCAGGGTGAGTTTTTCGGCCTGCTGGGGCCCAACGGAGCGGGCAAGACCACGCTGATCTCGATTCTGGCCGGGCTTGCCCGCGCCGATTCAGGCCATGCCGCCATCATGGGCCACGACGTGGTGCGCGACTATCGCCAGGCGCGCCGCGCCCTTGGCGTGGTGCCGCAGGAACTGGTCTACGATCCCTTCTTCAACGTGCGCGAAACCCTGCGCATCCAGTCCGGCTATTTCGGCCTCAGGCACAACGACGGCTGGGTAGACGAGATCATGCATCACCTCGATCTCACCCAGCACGCCGACAAGAACACGCAGAACCTGTCGGGCGGCATGAAGCGTCGTCTGCTGGTGGCGCAGGCGCTGGTGCACAAGCCGCCGGTCATCGTGCTGGACGAACCGACCGCCGGCGTCGACGTCGACCTGCGCCGCTCGCTGTGGGAATTCATCAGCCGCTTGAACCGCGAGGGGCACACCATCCTGCTGACCACGCATTACCTGGAAGAGGCCGAGGCGCTGTGCGGCCGCATCGCCATGCTGAAGAGCGGCCGCATCGTGGCGCTCGACGCCACGCGCAACCTGCTGCAGCTGACCAACGAGCATTGCGCGCAGCTGCAGCTCGACGCCGAAACCGTGCCGACCGCCTGGCAAGGCCGCCTGCAGCGCGACGCCGACGGCTGCTGGCGCGTCAATTTCGGCGACTATGCCGAGCTGGAAACCCTGCTTGCCGACCTGCGCGGCGCCGGCGTGCGCGTGCTCGAAATGCATCTGCAGGAGCCCGACCTGGAGGATGTCTTCACCGACATCATGAAGCGCACATGAATTCCAAGATGCATTCGCCGCAGAGGCACAGAGAGACGAAGAAGGACTTTTTGGCGAGCGTGTCGTCGGACGGGTTCACGCTTGACGATTTCAGTGTCCGCTTTGCTTTTTCTGCCTGTTCCCGCGCCTCCGCGGTTAAAGGTTTTCGCGCATGAGCGGACTGTCGGCGCTCTTCTACAAGGAACTGCTGCGCTTCTGGAAAGTGGCGGTGCAGACCGTGGTTGCTCCGGTGGTGACGGCGCTGCTGTACCTGCTGATCTTCTCGCACGTGCTGGAAGCGCATGTCGAGGTCTATCCCGGCGTCTCCTACACCGGCTTCCTGGTGCCGGGGCTGGTGATGATGAGCATGCTGCAGAACGCGTTTTCCAACAGTTCGTCCAGCCTCATCCAGTCGAAGATGACCGGCAACATCGTGTTCGTGCTGCTGCCGCCGCTGTCGTACCTGGAGTTCTTCCTCGCCTATCTTGGCGCGGCGGTGATCCGTGGGCTGATCGTCGGCCTCGGCGTGTGGGCGGTGACCCTGTGGTATGCCCCGTTCCAGCTGCCGCACCCGTTGTGGATGCTGGCGTATGCGCTGCTGGCCTGCGCCATTCTCGGTGCGGTCGGCATCATGGCGGGCATCTGGGCGGAAAAATACGACCAGCTGGCGGCGTTCCAGAACTTCCTGATCCTGCCGCTCACCTTCCTGTCCGGCGTGTTCTATTCGATCCACTCGCTGCCGCCTTTCTGGCAGGCGGTGTCGCGCGTCAACCCGGTGTTCTACCTGATCGACGGCTTCCGCTACGCTTTCGTCGGCCAGTCCGACACCGATCCCTGGCTCGGTCTGCTGGTCGTCGGTGCCTGCTTTGTGGCAATATCCGCCCTCACTCTGATGCTGCTGAAAAGCGGCTACAAACTCAGACACTAGGATTGAGCAAGACTCGCGAGGCAAAACAAGCATGGTCACCCCCGACGACATCAAAGGCTGGATCACCGAAAAACTGCCGTGCGACCACATCGAACTGGATGGCGACGGCCAGCATTTCCAGGCGGTGATCGTCAGCCCTGCCTTCACCGGCAAGAACATGATCCAGCAGCACCGGCTGGTCTACGATGCGCTCGGCACGCGCATGCATGCGCAGATCCACGCGCTGTCGATGAAGACCTACACCCCCGAAGACTGGGCCGCACGCTGAATGGACGCGCTGCTGATCCACGGCGGCAGCCCGCTTGCCGGTGAGGTACGCATTTCCGGCGCCAAGAATGCCGCGCTGCCGATCCTCACCGCCAGCCTGCTCGCCGCGGAACCGCTGCGCCTCGGCAACGTCCCGCACCTCAAGGACATCAGCACCATGCTGGCGCTGCTCGGCCACATGGGCGTGCGCGTCACGCTGGACGAGCGCAACCGCGTCACGCTGTGCGGCGAATCCATCCCGCACAAGGAAGCGCCCTACGAAATGGTGAAGACCATGCGCGCCGCCATCCTGGTGCTGGGGCCGACGCTGGCGCGCTTCGGCGAGGCGCGCGTGTCCCTGCCCGGCGGCTGCGCCATCGGCTCGCGCCCGGTCGACCTGCACATCAAGGGCCTGCAGGCGATGGGCGCCGACATCCAGATCGAGCACGGCTACATCCACGCGCGCTGCCAGCGCCTCAAGGGCGCGCGCATCGTGATGGACGTGGTCACCGTGACCGGCACCGAAAACCTGATGATGGCGGCCGCGCTGGCCGACGGCACCACCGTGCTGGAAAACGCCGCGCGCGAACCCGAGGTGGTCGACCTGGCGCGCTGCCTGATCGCCATGGGCGCCAAAATCGAAGGCGCCGGCAGCGACGTCATCACCATCCAGGGCGTCGACGCGCTGCACGGCGCGGACTATGCCGTGATGGCCGACCGCATCGAGACCGGCACCTTTCTCGTCGCCGCCGCCATGACCGGCGGCCGCGTGCGCGCCACCCACACCCAGCCCGACACGCTGGAAGCGGTGATCGCCAAGCTGCGCGAGGCGGGCGCCAAGGTCAGCGCCGGCGACGACTGGATCGAAGTCGAATCCGACGGCAAGCTGAAAGCGGTCGATGTGCGCACCGCCCCGCACCCGGCGTTCCCCACCGACATGCAGGCGCAGTTCATGGCGATGAACACCATCGCCGAAGGCGCCGCCAGCGTCACCGAAACCATTTTCGAAAACCGCTTCATGCACGTGCAGGAGCTGCGCCGGCTCGGCGCCAACATCGAGGTGTCCGGGCATACTGCTTTGGTACGCGGGGTGCCGCGGCTCGACGGCGCCGCCGTCATGGCGACCGACCTGCGCGCCTCGGCCTGTCTGGTGCTGGCGGGGCTGGTGGCGGCGGGCGAAACCAGCATCGAACGCATCTACCACCTCGACCGCGGCTACGAACGCATCGAGGAAAAGCTCACCCAGCTGGGTGCGCGCATCAAGCGCGTGCACTGAGCCTGCAGACGCCGTCATTGCGAGCAACGCGAAGCAATCCAGAATGCTGCTGAATCGAAGCACCATGGATCGCCGCGTAACCGCCCCTCAATATGATTATGGCTATAATGGCTAAATGAAAACCGCCTCAATATCCGCCACCAAAAATCAGTTGAGTGCGCTGATTGAACAAGTGCGCCACGGCGAGACCATCCTCATCACCGACCACGACCGGCCGGTCGCCCGGCTCATCCCTGTCGTGAGTGAAAACGGCCCATCGGACGAGCTTGCGCTTCTGGAACGCAAAGGCATCCTGCGGCGAGGCCATGGAGCGGCCTGTCGTTTGGCACCGCCCTCCGTACCCTCGCAGCATGCCAGCGTACTCCAGGCTTTGCTGGAAGAACACGAGTCGGGGCGGTGAAATTCTGAGATAGCTCTGCAATCCTGCCGTTGCTGGTTGAAGAAGCGAGTTCGCTCGCAGCACTCGGCTATTACGAAACCAACCCGGAAATCGTTGCATGGTGGGGAACCCCGGTCGAGTGTGCTTCCGCTTTGGCCAGGCTCGAACGTGAAGCCAGGCTCGACTCGACAGAAATCACGCTGGCGCTGGGTCAATTGACTGCGCTGCAGGCAGCCTGGCATGAAGTGCAACCCCTGGACAGCGTACGCCAAGTCGCTCAACGCCTGCTGCGGCTTCACCCTTTGCGTGCCGCCGATTCACTGCAATTGGCAGCAGCGCTGCTTGTCTGCGAGCATAGACCGAAAGGTTGGCAATTCGTATGCCTGGACGCCCGCTTGAGTCTGGCGGCCGAGCGCGAAGGCTTTAGGGTCATCCGAAATTTTTCGGATTGAACGAGGGGGAAGTGGTATGAGATTCCCCGCAGTGGATAATCCGGGTTGAATAAATGCAACCCCAGACGCAACCGACATGACCTACTCCGGAATCACCCTCGCCCTGTCCAAGGGCCGCATCTTCGAAGAAACCCTGCCGCTCCTGGCAGCGGCCGGCATCACGCCGTCCGAAAATCCCGAATCCTCGCGCAAGCTCATCATCGGCACCAACCGTGCCGACGTGCGGCTCATCATCGTGCGCGCCAGCGACGTGCCGACCTACGTGCAATACGGCGCCGCCGACCTCGGCATCGCCGGCAAGGATGTGTTGAACGAGCACGGCGGCAACGGCCTGTATCAGCCGCTCGACCTGCAGATCGCGAAGTGCCGCATGATGGTCGCGGTGCGCGAGGGCTACGACTACGCGGGCAAGGTGAAGCAGGGCGCGCGCATCCGCGTCGCCACCAAGTATGTCAACGCCGCACGCGACCACTTCGCCGGCAAGGGCGTGCACATCGACCTCATCAAGCTGTACGGCTCGATGGAACTGGCCCCGCTGGTCGGCCTGTCCGACGTCATCGTCGACCTCGTCTCCACCGGCGGCACCCTCAAGGCCAACGGCCTGGTGGCGGTCGAGCACATCGGCGAGGTCAGCTCGCGGCTGGTGGTGAATCAGGCCGCGTTGAAGCTCAAGCGTGCCCTGATCCAGCCGGTGATCGATGCGTTTGCGTCGGCGGTCGGTACAGGTTCCGCAGGCTGAGTTTGATTAAGGAAGCGCTGATTAAATCGGGATTCGTCATTGCGAGCGTAGCGAAGCAATCCAGACTGCTCGGGAAATCTCAAGCTCTGGATCGTCACGGCCCCGCGGGCCTCGTGATGACGGCTAAATCAGTGCCTTCTTAAATGTCTGGAAACGGGAAAAAGGAATCGATGCGTGTGACCGACCGTCAAGTCCAAGCCATCGTGCAGCCGCCCCGGCCGATGAATGGATGACCATGCGCAAGCTCAGAAACCAGACGCCATGATTTTGTGTCGCCACGCCTCGTTGCGACCAAAAAAACCCGGGGCTGGAGAGCGAACAGCGCAATGTGGCGTGGCCGGAAAATGGCTGCGGGGTTTTCCTGGATTGGTCGCCTGTGCGTAAGACCACTCGTTTCCGGTATCCGGCTACATCATAAAAATCCATGACGATTGCGCGTGGCGTCCCTCTGTCTGTGCCGATGCTTGTCCTGCTGACAGGACTTGCCCTGATGGCCACGCTGGCGTTCATGCAAAGCCCTGTCGGCGATCGGATCGAAAAGACTTTAAGCGATCAACGGTTGCGCTTTTTCGGCCGCGAGGGCATGGCGGACACCGTGGTTGTGGTTGCGATCGACGAGCGAGCGCTCGACGTTCTGGGTTCCTGGCCCTGGCCAAGATCGCGTATGGGGCAGTTCATTGATCGGCTGGGCACCCGCCACCAGCCTGCCGGAATCATTCTCGATATGGTGCTTCCGCCCGAAGTACCGCAAGAACAGGATGCAGCGTTGGCCAGCGTTCTGGGCCGCAGCGATTTTCCGCCAGTCATAGTGGGCCAGTTGCTGGTGGACAATCCGCGTCGCAAAGGGGTCTACCAGTCCGTGGATATGCTCGGCGCACGTCCGCCATCGCGCGTTTATTCCGGTCACCTCGGTGTGTCCCCAGGCTTGTCCGATGCCGTGGCAGGCATCGGCCATATCAATGCCGTCGTCGACCCGGACGGAGTCGTCCGCCGCATGGCGCCGCTGCTCTGCACCGAGCAAGCTTGCAGTCTCAATTTGGGGCTGGCCTATTTTTCCAGCATGCTGGGCGCCCCCCCCTGGACGCTGACGCGGGGCCGTACCTGGCAGACCGCCTGGCGGCTCCATCCCGTTGGCGGCGAGGCCATGGCGGTGCCGCTTGGGGAAGACTTGACGCTCGCCATCCCCTGGCGCCCGACCAGCCCGCATGTATACGTTTCGGCCGCCGACGTATGGGCGGGACAGATGCCCCCGGATCTGCTGAAAAACCGCATCGTCCTGGTCGGCGGGTATGCCCTGGGTCTTGGCGACCGCATTCAGGGACCGTATGGGGAGGTGCCAGGGGTCGAGGCGCATGCACGCTTCATTGCGGCCCTGCTGGCCGGCACGTTCACGCGCATCCCGAGACATGCCGCTGGATGGCTTGCGCTGATCGTCGCGTTACAGACTGTACTCCTGCTGGCTTTCCGCAATCGGCATTGGCCGCTTGTTGCCATGGGTTTGAGTGCGTCCCTGTTCTGGCTGATCGGTAACGCGGCGTTGTATCGCATGGAATGGGCGTTGCCCATTTCCTTTCCGCTGCTGTATCCGCCCCTGCTGGCCCTGCTGCTGCTTCTGGCGCACCTGAGCCTGTCGCGCCGGGCATTGCAGCAGGGGCTGACAGCCTACCTCCCCGCACCCCTGGTTGCGCGCCTGGCGCGCGGCGAAGAGCCGGATCGGAAAGTGGCCTGGACCACCGTGCTCTATGCCGACATCGTCGGCTATTCTGTGGTGTCGCGCAGCCTGCCGCCCGAAAAAGTGGCGTATTGGGGCAACGCCGGAGTCGACCTGGCCATTTCCGAGATCGAGGCGCATGGCGGCCATATCGATAACGTTGCTGGCGACGGCTTCCTGGTCTACTGGCGCGAGGGCAGCCCCCGGGAACAGGCAGAGCAGGCCATCGAAGCGGCAGCGGCGATTCGTCGCAACCTGCCGGCGCTCAACCAGCAACTCCGGGCTCAAGGCTTGCCGCCTCTGGACATGGGGATCGGCCTGCATGCCGGGCCGTTGATCGCCGGCAGTTTCGGCCGGGAAAAGCGGCGCTATACCGTGCTCGGAGAGGTCGCCAACATCGCCCACCGCATCGAACGCCAAACCCGCCGGCTGCCCCACCGTCTGCTGGTGAGCGCCGAAGTGGCAAAATCCCAGCGGCACTATCCAACCCACAGCCTCGGTTTCCATAAGCTGATCGACGGCACTGCCGCCATCGAATTGCACTGGGTCGACTTCCCTTCATTGGCAACGTAATATCAGGCGGCCACACTTAATTTGATTTGGGCATACAACGGAGTATTGCATGGCAACAGCAACCGCTTTTTACGCAATCGACATGAACGCAGCGCAAACGGGGTATGGCTATGTTACTGCCGCCACCTCAAGCCATATCCAGATTGCCTATGGCGGCTATGTTCAGAATTACTATGGCAGCGGCTTTACCTACAATGCCTACACGGTCACAGGTGGAACGCTCCATTCCACGGATTACTATGGATTTGGCCAAAAGATTTACGAGATACGTGGCGGCAATTACAGTGCAGTCACTGTCGCAAGCTATATCGACCGCGGAAATATAAGTGAGCTTTTCAAGTATATTTTTGCTGGCGCGGATTCTTTTTCTGGATCGAGCCAGAATGACGTCATCAATGGCTACGCGGGCAATGACAATATTTACGGGAATGCGGGAGACGACTGGCTCAATGGCGGGGCTGGAAACGACCTGCTGGATGGGGGGGCGGGGATCGATACCGTTATTGCGAGCGGGTCCCGAAGCCAGTACGTCCTCACCAAAGTGTCGAACGGCTATCAACTGCAGGACACCCTCTCCAACCGCGACGGCACCGACACCCTCACCGGTATCGAGCGCATCCAGTTCTCCGATGGCAAAATTGCCCTGGACATCGACGGCAATGCCGGCAAGATCTACCGCCTGTATGAAGCCGCCTTCGACCGGACGCCAGACAAGGCGGGCCTTGCATACTGGATAGGGCAGGCCGATGCCGGCGCATCGTTTACACAGATCGCGTCAGCCTTTTCCGGAGGCATCGAATTCCAGAACAAGTACGGCAATCTCGGCAACGATCAATTTATCGAACAGCTTTATCTGAACATCCTGGATCGCGCGGGCGAGCCGGGTGGATTGGCTTACTGGCAATGGCAGCTCAACGATGGGTTGCAGTCTCGCGAGCAGGTGCTCTATGGTTTCTCGGAATCCCACGAGAATCGGATAGGCGTGATCGGCGCGATTGAAAGCGGAATCGACTATACGACCTGAGCGGGCGCTTCATTTGGCGGCACGCTGCGCCTTGTCCGGCGTGCCTACCGATCCGCTGCCTTGTTCCGCTGCGGCCCATAGATCCTGTGGCTTGCGCACGATCAGGCGGCGCATGTCCTTTTCCACCACGCCGCGCTGGATCAACAGATGAATGGCGCGCGACACCGTTTCCCGGCTGGTGTTGACGGTAATGGCGATTTCCTGTTGAGCAGGCATTTTCTCGATCAGCACCAGACCACCCGGACCCACTCGGGAGAAACGGGCGAGCAGGGCAAAGACGCGCTGGAATGCGTTGGGCAGGCTCAGAATTGCCTGGTAGTCGGAAGCGCGGCGCAATTTTTCGGTGAAATGCTTGAGCAGGCGCTCGGCCACCAGCGGGTGACGATAAAACAGATTCAAGGCTTCCGAGCGCGGCAGCAAGAGAACGGCCGATGGTTCGATGGACACCACCGAAGCAGAGCGCGGTTCATTGTCGATGACCGACAGCTCGCCGAAATACTCACCCACATTCAGAAAATTCAGCCCGATTTCATGGCCTTCCTCCGTGATATCGACCACCTGCAGTCTGCCGCGCACCAGAAACAGCAAATGGTCGCCGCTCGATTTTTTGCGGATAATGAATTCGCCCTTGTTCAAAACACGGACCTGGGCGCTTTGAGATAGCCTGGACAGGATTTCCGGTTCAATGCCGGCAAGCAAGGGCAACTGTGCCAGCAGATTGGGCGTGGGCTTGAGTTCCTCGTCCGCAAGCGCGTTGAGTCCGCCATCCTGCTGAGGCCTCATGACGTGCGGCCTGATGGATAGGGGGCGGCAGCGCAGCCGAGCGCGTTATCAAAGAACATCCGCAAACCCCCTCCGCGTCCGCTGGAACCAGGCGAAACCAAACCACGCGACAGTCGAACTGCCAATCAGATACAGGCTCCATAGCGTGACGTTCGGCATGGTGCCCGAGATGAGGATCTGGCGGGTTTGTTCGATGACGGGCGTAAGCGGATTGAAGTGCAAAAGCGTCTGATAGTTTTCGGGCAGGGCCGAAACGGGATAGAAAACGGGAGACAGGAACAGCAGGGCGGTGGTGGCGACACCGACGATCTGGCCGACATCGCGCAAATAGACGCCAAGCGATGCCAGCAGCCAGGCAATGCCCAATGTGAACAGCATCAGGGGCAGAAGGATAAACGGCAGCAACAACAGTGTCGGCTGCGGCATGCCGAAAAACAGGGCATAGAAAAGCAGCCAGACCAATACACCGACCAGCAGATGGAACGCGGCTGCCCCCAGGGCGACTACGGGCAGGATCTCCAGGGGAAAGATAATTTTCTTGACGTAATTCACATTGGACAGAATCAAGCCTGGCGAGCGGTTCGCACACTCCGCAAACAGATTGTAAACAAGCATGCCGGCGAAAAGGATAAGGGCAAATTCGCTTTTGGAATTGCTGCCGCCGCGCCAGCGAGCCTCAAAAACCACACTGAAAACGAAAGTGTAGACGGCCAGCATGAAAACCGGATTGAAGAAGGACCAGAGTATGCCCATGAAAGAGCCGCGATAACGGCCGACGACCTCGCGCTTGATGAGCGAGTTAATCAGGCCACGGTTGCGCCAGAGGCTGTGGAGCATCTCAATGGGGGATGCTGAAAAATTCCGCATCAGCAGAAGCCATTGCGCCGTGTTGTGCTTTTGATTCGCGCTTTGACCACGGCAATTCTGGGGTCACGCCCGGCTGCCCCGGTTTCGAGGCGGCAGCCGACAGGGCGTTTCCCGAATTTCGTCCCCAGGTGGGCCTTTGGGCCGCAGACATGTGGATTGTCGAGGGGGTGAAAGAAAAGACTTCGGCAACGGGCGGAAAAATGGGTTTCAGGCGAGCGGGCAACAGAAATGGCGGGCATCATGGATTTCGTCGAAATACTTTTTCTTGCGCATCGGGGGCTGTCCATGCCTATTTTAGGGCAAAGCCCGCGCCGGCTTTTCAAGCGAGCATTGTACCTTCCCGCTTGAAGGGGCAGGGGCATGCACAGCGGGAGTTCAGGCGGCCGCCCCTGCAAAGATGTTATATTTACCGGCGGCGCGAGTGCCCCCGAACGCGGACATTATGGGCGGAAAAGAGCCGGCCAGGCAATTGACCGCTCTTTTTTTAGTGTAAAGTGACCAAGCATTATGCGATCCCCCGGCAGGTCCGCCGGGGGATTCGGAATCCTTTTCTTAAATAGCCGGATCGATTCATCGTGCCGGCGATCATGCCGATTCGTCCTGGCGTCAAAGCGTATTCATGTCCCGATTATTGGTAACCGGCCTGACCGGCTTCGTAGGCGAAACACTTCGGCAATATCTGCCGCAGACACTGCGGGCAGGAAGGTTTGAGTTGTGCGCGCCGCCGCCGGATTTCGACATCACCCAGCCGGGATCGGCTGATGATCTGGTTGCCGGGGCGAAGCCCGATCTCGTGATCCACCTGGCTTCCCAGAGCCATGTTCCCACATCCTTTGTCGACCCCGCGGGCACCCTTGCGGTCAACGTCAACGGCACCGCGAACCTTCTGCTGGCCCTCACGAAAACGGACTTTAAAGGCCGGATGCTTTACGTCGGCAGTGCGGACATTTATGGCCTTGTCAGCGTGTCCGACCTGCCCGTGAATGAAACCTATCTGCCCACCCCGCGCAATCCTTATGCGGTCAGCAAGGCCGCCGCAGAAATGCTCTGCCGGCAGTGGCACATTACCAATGGGCTGGACGTGGTCATCGCCCGGCCCTTCAACCACACCGGGCCTGGCCAGCATCCCGGTTATGCGCTCTCCGGCTTTGCCCGGGATATCGCCGCGATCGCCCAGGGCATCAAGCCGTCCCGTATCGAGGTGGGCGACATTCAGGTCACCCGCGATTTCAGCGACGCGCGCGATGTGATCGATGCCTATTTTTTCCTACTCGCGCAAGGCCGGGCCGGCGAGGCCTACAATGTTTGTTCGGGGCGGGAATATCGCCTCGCCGACCTGCTGCAGCGCATGCTCCGGTTGGCAGGCGTGGAGGCGGAAATCGCACTCGACCCGCAGCGCCTTCGCCCCTCCGAGCATCGCCGCATCTATGGCGACCACAGCAAGATCACCGCCCACACCGGTTGGCAGCCCACACGGTCGATCGAAGACACCCTGCACAGTCTGCTTGATTACTGGACTGCGTATTGGCTGAACCAGTCGGCGCCGGCTGCCCCGGCCCGCCGGCAAGGAGCCTAGGCGTGAAACTGCCCGAACGCGCACCCGAAACCGCACATTTTCGCTGCAACATCTGCGGCAGCCACAATGCCCTGCCGGTCGCGGCCTTTCACAGGGAGCTTGCTGTCTGCTCGGGGTGCGGTTCGAACGCCCGCTTCCGGGGTATCGTGCATGCCCTGGCCGAATGTCTTGGCGTGCCGGCCGGCGAAATCCTGCGCGACTGGCCGCCGCGCAGCGATCTGCGTGGCATCGGCATGAGCGACTGGCCGGGTTATGCCGACCCCCTGGCGCGTAAATATGCTTACGAGAACACCCATTACGACAGGGTGCCGCAGCTCGATATCCTCGATCCTGACGCCGCGCGCCTCGGACGCAACGACTTCGTGATCTCGACCGACGTGCTGGAGCATGTCGTGCAGCCGATCCAGACCGCATTCGACAACCTGTTGCGGCTTCTGAAACCCGGCGGCCACCTGGTTTTCAGCGTGCCTTACAGCCGCGAAGCCGCCACCGTCGAACACTTTGAAAACCTGCTTGAATTCGAGATCCACGATTTTGCCGGCGACAAGATCCTGATCAACCGGCTTGCGCCCGGCCGCTATGCCGTCTACGACAGCCTGGTTTTCCACGGCGGAGACGGCGCCACACTGGAGATGCGGATTTTCAGCGAGGCCGACGTCCTGGATCGGCTGGCCCGCGCCGGCTTCTGCGAAATCCGTGTCCACGACCAGCCCGATCTGTCGATCGGCTATTATTGGCCGCCGCTGCCGCAAGCCGACCCGGCAGCCCCGCCGCTGCATGCCTACATCATCACCGCGCGGCGGCCTTTATGATCGCCGCCAAGCGAACCGACCGCCCGGCCCTCGAGAATTTTCTGCTGGCGCATTATGAACGCCATACGCGAAGCGTCGGCGTCCGCTCCGCGCCGTTCCTGCTGCTGCTCGACCCCGCCTCGGTTTGCCAGCTGCAGTGCCCGATGTGCCCGACCGGGCTGGAGAATGCCAGGCAGGTTCGCCACAACCGCGCCCAATACCGCGCGCGCGGATTAATGGGGCGTGCCCTGTTCGATGCCATCCTTGACGAACTGGGCGGACACCTCTACTTCGTGCACCTTTACAACTGGGGCGAACCGCTGCTCAATCCGGACTTGGGATATTTCATCCGCCGGCTTGCGGAACGCGGCATCGCCACCGACACCAACACCAATCTTTCCCTGCCCCTGTCGGACCGTGCCATTGACGAGCTGGTCATGTCGGGAATCGACCGCATCGAAGCCTCCATCGACGGATTCAGCCAGGAAAGCTACGGGCGATATCGCGTCAAGGGGCGCTTCGAACTGGCGCGCGACAACCTGGTCCGGCTGGCCCGGGCGCGCGACCGCCTGAACAGCCCGCTGCAGCTCGCCTGGAACTACCTCGTGTTCCGCTTCAACGAACACGAGATCGATGCAGCGCGCGCCTACTGCGAGGATCATGGCATTGAGTTCGTGCGCCGCGAGGCTGCGTTATCGGAAGCGCTGCGCGAAGAATTTCTTCCCACGTATCGTGCGGGCGAACGCCTGGAAGGTTTTTTCGAGAAAAGGGCGCAGTCCTTCGATCCGGCCGAATTCGAAAACCGCGGCGAAGCAAGCTGCGCCTGGCATTATTTTTACTCCGTGGTCAACGCGGATGGCAGCGTCTCGCCCTGCTGCGCGCCCTGGGAGGACGACTGGGATGTGGGCAGCGTCGAGCCGGGACGGCAGGGCTTTCTCGACATCTGGAACAACCCGCGTTATCGGCGCGCCAGAGCGGACGTGTCCGGCCACCGTTTGATTGCCTGGCTGCGTGGAACCGGACAGCTTGGTCTGGTACGCAGCAACGAGGATTTTGCCCGCCTCGGCAGCCTGTGCGAAGGCTGCCTGATGCCGCCCGCCATGCTCGATCTCTACACCCACCGCGCAGATCTTGTGGTGACGCACTTCGAGCAGAACCTGGCCGGGCTTTATCCCGACCTGAAGCAAGCCTTCGCCCTGGTCAGGCGCGAGCCCGCAGCTTTCGCGGCACTGTTCGAGCGATCTTTTCCAGCACTGCGTCCAGCGTCCGGGCATCCGCCGCGATCCTGATATCGTAGATCTCCCGCGCCGGGATCGGCATTCTGGCGACGACTTTCCAGGAAGCGCGGTCGAGCGCCACGACGCAGGCCGAGCCTTCTGCGTCGCCTGCGATATTCCGCGAGCAGCTCAGCCCGACAAAAATCGTGTGCGCGTTCGCCGCGACCCCGCGCGTGTAGCCGTCCAGCTTCGCCTCCCGTATCCGGGTGCCGGAGGCGTCGTACAGCGCCAGGCTCAGGCGTTCCGAATCGGCCAGCAGCAGCCCATCGTCGAGCGGCGTCGGATTGTGCGGCTGCGACAGGCCCGCGATCAGCGTCTCGCCCGTTTCCAGGTCGCGAACGAAACCCGTCCCCATCGTTCCGGCCTTGTAGCCACGATGGGTCGCGAACGCCCCGAAAGCCGAAAACACGATCCTGCCGTTCCAGTTGGCCAGACCATTGACGTGCATCGAATCCGGCGCCCTGCCAAAACGCCATTGCCTTTCCATGGCGAAATCGCAGCCATATCGCACGACCTCGTTGCCTTCCGTACAAACCACCAGAAAACCATCGTCGACCAGCAGCGCATCATGGATATCCGGCACCGCGACAGGCGCCGTCAGCGTCGTTTCGGGCGTGCTGCCGTAATAAATCCATCCCGAAGGCTGCATCGCGCGCAACAGGCAGTCCCCCCGCAGATCGATCCCGGTGGAAGATTTGCCATCCACATGGACGACTTCCCCGCAACGCACCGCGAACAGCCCGCCGCCGTTGGGCGAGGAAATCAGCAGATTCTGGAAAACGGGATCAACGTTCATGGTGACTCACGAATTGGCAAAGATCGGCGATTTCGGTCGCGGTGTCGCCCGACACCGGCAGCACGCGGAACGCGCAGGCATCCACCAGCCGATGCAAAAAGAACTCCTCCCCGCCATCCGTCCCGAGTACCCCGGCGTTGAGGAAATACGTGCCTGGATTGAGCCGGCAGACAAACTCGAACACCGCCTCCAGACACGCGCCGGCCTCGACAACCGGCAGCGCCTCGCCCAGGCTCGACGCCGAGCGGGCGCCGCTCACCGCCACGCCGGTCATGGTCTTGATCAGCATGGCAAAGCGCACCTGGGTCGCGGCCCGCGCGAAGCGCACCGCATAGCGGTAGCGATACGTTTGTCCGCGCAGCAGACAGTTGACCGGCTCGCCCGCCTGCGTCGTGATCCGGGGCGTCTCGATCGCCGCCCCCATCGACTCGTAGCTCAATGTGCTCAGGGGCTGCAGATTCGGGTCGAAAAAGGCGGTCTCCATTGCGGGGTGCGGCGCCTCCGCCTGCAGCGTCGCCGCAAGAGGCATCCCCGCCGGCGTGGACGCCTGCGCGCCCGCGCGGATCGCGTCGAGCAGGGCAGGGCGCCGGTCCGGCGGCGCATACAGCAGCTTCTGGTAATGGCCGACGATGTGGCGCGGCGAGCCCACGGCAAGCAGCTCCCCGTCCTCAAGCAGGATTGCGCGGTCGCACAGATCCACGACCGTCGAGCCCGAATGCGAAACGAACAGCACCGTCGTTCCGCCCGCCTTCAAGGCCTCGATACGCGAAAAGCACTTGCGCTGGAACAGCTCGTCGCCCACCGCCAGGGCCTCGTCCACCACCAGAATATCCGGCTCGACATTGATCGCCACCGAAAACGCCAGCCGCACCACCATGCCGCTGGAATACGTCTTCACCGGCTGATCGATGAACGGTCCGATATCGGCGAACGCGGCGATCGCGTCGAAACGCGCCCCGATCTCGTCCTGGCTCAAACCGAGCACGGCCGCGTTCAGATAAACATTCTCCCTGCCGCTGAATTCCGGGTTGAACCCCGTCCCCAGTTCCAGCAGCGCGGCGATCCTGCCCTGCGTTTCGATTGTGCCCGCGGTCGGCGACAGCGTCCCGCAGATCAGTTGCAGCAGCGTCGACTTCCCCGAACCGTTGCGGCCCACGATGCCCACCGTTTCGTTGTGTCCCACCTCGAAGGACACCTCGCGCAGCGCCCAGAAATCCCGGTAATAGCGGGTCGGGGGGCGCCCGATCAGGCGCTGCAGCCGCGGCACGACTGCCTGCCTGAGCCGATCCTGCGGTCGGCCATAGATCTGGTAGCACTTCGACAGACCGCTCACCTGGATGATCGCCTCGCCGCTGCTCATGGTTCGTTCGCCTCGCACATCCCCCGTCCCGATTCACCGCAAAGCGCCGCGCTCGCCATGCCAGCTGTAATCTGGGATGGCAGCGCGACATTGCGGGCTATCCGGCCATACGCCAGCCCGGCCGCTGGCCGCCCCTGCCGCTTCACGGCACGCCGCGCGGACGCATCAGCATCGAGAACTCCGCCACCATCCGTTCCGCCGTGTACTCGCGGCTGGCCGCGACGGCCGCCTCGCGCATCGCGGCCAGCGCGACATCCCCGGCCGGCGCGGTCAGCACCTGGCCGGTCAGCGCGACAAGCTCGTCCAGCGTATCGAAAACATGACCGCTCGCTCCGTTCTCGACAATCGCAGGCGGGCCGCCGCGATTCACCACCATCGTCACGCAGCCCGCCGACATCGCCTCCACAACCGTAATCCCGAAATGCTCGCAGCGATGGGGTTCGATTGCCTCCTCGACGCCGTAACCGCCCAGATGCCAGTAGACCGAAGCCTCGTCGTACAGCCTTGCGATCGTTGCGGGCGAGGCATTGGGATAGAACGTCACCGGCAAGCCGGCGGCCTGCTGTTTCAGCACATCGAAATGCGCGATATGGGCTGGATCGGCCGCAAGCGAACCGGCCAGATGCAGCGTGGCGGCGGGGCGGGTTTCCAGCAGGCGCTTGAACGCCTCGATCATCAGATCGTGGCGCTTGTCGTGGCCGCCCGGGAAAAACCGGCCCACGCTCACGACCATGCACTGCTTGGCCGCGATCGCTGCGCCGGCTGCGGCCTGCGGCGCAAGAACCGCCGGCGGACGCACCACCGAGACGGGCTGCGGCCCCCGGCCCAGCGCGGACAATGCCCGCCCATAGTGGCGTTCCACGAACGGGCTGTACACCACCACCCGTTCGTAATCGTCGAGCAGATCCCAGCGCGCGCCCAGCCAGTCGGAGGCCGCCGGAAAAGGAAACTGGCAGATGTACAGATTGCGCCGCGCCCGTGCCGGCTGGCTCGGCAACACCTCGTTGCCCATCACGATTCCCCAGTCGAAGGCGGCGTCGCGCGGCACATGCGCCAGCGGCACGATGTTCACCGCATCCAGATTCAGCGACAACTCGCGCCCCAGCGTGCGCAGCCTGAGCCGGGAGTAGGGATGCTCGGTTGCCAGCGTCACCTGCATGCTTGCCGACAGTCCCGCCGCCAGCGTCAGCAGATAGCGCTCGCCGCCGCCCGGAATCAGGGGGTAAGGCGTGTACAGCAGCAGCGACGGCGCCCCTTGCGGCGGCGCGGGCAGCGCGGCCGGCGCCGGGAAAATTCCCGCCACCTGGCATGCTTCGCCGTTGAGCACAGTCTGCCAGCGCTCGACGAAGTGCTGCCGGTTCAGCTCGATCACGCTCTGGATATGCAGTTTCTTCGCGTAATCGCGCGAGGTTGCATTCTCGTGATGCACGATGCGGCTGGCCGGGCAATACACCACGCGCAGACCAAGCTGGTGCAGCTTCATGCACAGATCGGCATCCTCGTAATAGGCGGGTTCGTAGCACAGATCGAAGCCCAGCGCCGCCTCGAAGACTTCGCGCCGCATCGCGAACGCCGCCGCCGACACATAATCGACGTCGCGCTCCGCCGCCCAGGCCGGGTCCTCGGGATCGCCGCCCTTGCCGTACTGTTCGCTCGAACCGTCCGGCCGCACTCTCGCGCCCGCCTCCTGCAAACGTCCATCAGGGTAGACCATCATCGGGCCGATGCCGCCGATCGACGCATCCTGCGCCAGCCGTCCCAGCAGCGGTTCCAGCCAGTTCGGCGTCACCGTCACATCGTTGTTCAGAAACACCACATAGCGGCCGCGCGCCGCCTCGAAGCCGATATTGTTGCCCTCGCCGAAATAACGGTTTACCCCCAGCCGCACGATGCGCGCGCCTGCGGCAAGCGGCGCCAGCTTCAAAAAAAGTTCCGGCTCGCTGCCGTTATCCACCAGCACCACCTCGTAGCGGAAGCCCGCCGTATGGCGCCAGATCGAATCCAGGCAGGCAAACGTCAGGCCCGGCTTGTTGTAATTCAGCACAATCAGCGAAACTTCGGGCGCCGCCGCGTCATACCAGGCCTTCCGCAGGGGGGAGTGCAACGAAGACTGGATATCCGGCAGCGTTTTCGCATCCGCCGCAAACAGCATTTGAGCCTTGGCGCGTCGTATCAGTGCCTGTCGGGCGTGGCGCGCCAGCATGCGCGCCACCACGCCTCCCCGGCGCAGAGGCGCCGTCACGCGCCACGAAGTCGAGGCGCGCATGGCGGCCAGCTCGCATTCCCGGAGTTCGATCTGGCCGTGCAAGTTTTCTATAGCCAGCCCGGCTTCCGCGTGCTGTTGTTTCATTGCGTCCCGCATCGTCGCCAGTTCCCCCTGCGCCGCCGCCCGTTCCCGCATGGCTCGTGCCATTCCGGCCCGTGCCTCGAGACCCTGACCCAGCGGCGCGAAAAAGCGCGCAATTGCATCGTCCGGTGTGTCCAGCCGAAAATCCGGCTGCAGCAGCCACTGTATTGGCTCGGGCAAATCCGGGCCTACGCCCAGCACCCCGAGTCCATGGCCGAAAGGGAACAGAAATCCCGGGTAGCGCTGGGTGAGTTCGTCCCACAGGCGCCAAACCCCGAAATCGCGATCGCGCACCGTCACATCGTGAAACAGAATAACCCCCCGCGCCGACATCGCCGGCAGCCAGGTCTCGAAATCATGGCGCACCGCCTCATAGGTGTGATAGCCGTCGATGTGCAGCAGATCGATGGACCCCGACGCAAAGTGCTCGCGCGCCTCCTCGAACGTAGCTTGTATCAGGTGCGAAAAACCGCCATATCGAGGATCGTGATGTCCGCGCAGGACATCCAGCACCGATTCGCCGTAATTTCCGGCGTGAGCGTCCCCGGCCCAGGTATCCACGCCGTAGGGCGTCGTCGGCAGCCCCAAGCGTTGCGCTGCCTGACAGAACGCGCAATAGGACACCCCCGTATGGACGCCAAGCTCCACCAGCACACGCGGACGCAGCGCCTCCATGATCCAGAAAGCGAACGGAATGTGGCAACTCCAGGCGGTATCCGGGCTTTCCAGGGCCGGCAACTCGAACACCATGGGCGTGGCCAGGCGGGAAACTGCCTGCGCAGGGGAAATGTGTGTATTCACGAACTTGAAGAAGCGGAAAAACTCGCAATCATACCGCCTCGGGGCGGCGGTTGGCGCGGCGAACCGCGGGGAGGGCGCCCATCCTCCCGGATTGTGCCCCGCGGGATTGCGGCGGAGCCTGTCTCAAGCGGGGGGCGACGAATCGCGGCGAGGCGCCCCCATAGCTTAAAAAACCAGCGTCAGTCCTGTCTGTATCGTGTACGCATCGTAGTCCAGAAAGTTCAGGTTGTTTTTGCTGCGCCGTCCGCTCCAACTCATGTTCCATACAAGATCGTCGCGAAGCGGCACCGACAAGTCCAGCCTTCCCTGTAACAGCGCCTGTTCCCGTCGCAGCGGAAACAGCGGGTCGAAATAGGGCGTGTCATCGCGGATGCGTTGCATCCATAGCAACCCGGAAACATTGAGGCGGCGCGAAACCTGCCACTCGCCGGCCAGTTCGGCACCGTAACCCATGCGATGGTCGCCCGGGCGCTGGCCGAGCGCCTGGTCGAGCGAAACCAGCGCCGTCGCCCGCGCAAAAAAAGCCCCGTGGCGGGCGGCCATGCCCATGCGCGCTTCCCATACCCAGGAATTGAAAGCCGAATGATGGGCAAAACGGTGATAGGTCGCGCGCGCCTCCGCAACCGGGTGCGTACCCTGCCACACGGCTTTGCCTGCCATCCAGGCGTGCAGCGTCAGCGCATCCAGAAAATGCTGATTGTCCAGGCGGCTATGCGTCCAGCGTGCCCGGACGATTGCGTCGGCGCGCTCGCCCAGCCAGGTATGCCCCCCCTCCAGCGCCAGCTCGGTCGTATCGTAGGCTGATTCGTTTGCATACTGGCGCTGCGCCAGCGAGGCCCGTGGCTGCCCCGGGACATCGTGCCAGTTGCCCTCCAGCCGGACCTCCGTGAAAGAATCCGCGCGTGGCTGCATGCCTTCGGCCAGCAGCACCTCCACCACACCGGCATCCGAAACCAGCGTGGTTCTGTCCAGGTATGAACCAAGGTTCACATTGCTGTCGCGGCCCACGGACAGACCGGCCCGCCAGCGCGGCAGCGTCGCCGCGCCGCAAGGCTGGTTCGCGATACGGGCGATCAGTTCGCGAATGGCCGTTGGCGGATCGAATTCCAGCACGATACGTTGCAAAATTCCGCGTCCGCGCTCGCGGTCTCCCAGGCGGCAATCGAGCAGCGCCAGGTCTATCCAGGCCCCCGCGTGCAGGGGTTGGCGCCGCACCAGCGCCTCCAGCATGGCGCGCGCGCGCGCCAGCTCGCCCGAATCCGCAGCCGCCAGCGCCTCATCGTAGAGCAGCTCGTCCGGGTCGGGCGGCGCCCCCAGCGCGGGCGCGCAAACCAGGGCGAGCGTTAGCCAGCACGCGCCAATTGCTCGGTGCAATGCGCGTGCAAAGCGCCCTCGGGAACGGGCTGCACGATGATGAATTTTGAATGTCGGCAGAAGCGGGGGATGCGGCATGTGCATTGGTATCATTTTTTTGCGCGACAGCAGGGAGCGCCCATCGCACCCATTCACCTGCAATAAAAGCCGGGTCGGCCGGTTTGCGAAGACCTGCTCCAGGGAATAGCCGAACCATTCAATAAGGCCGCCATTGCGCGCGCGCCGCGGAGCAATCCAGCGTATCGATCAAGCAGACATTTCTGGATTGCCGTGCCGCTGCGCACCTCGCAATGGCGAATTGATCTTAATCAGCGCTTCGCTAGCTTAATCAGCGCTTCGCTAGCGGCGCCACTGTGTCACCCCCGTAATTTCTGCCTGATTGTTGATGGGGTGGCGGAACAGATAGGCCGCGCCACCCGCATTCGGCTCGATGGCGCCGCGGACCACGGCATTCGTTCCGGCCAGCCATTGCGAATGGAACAGGCCGTCCGGATCGATCGCCCCGACCGCATTGATCGTGGCCTGGTAGCCCCCGCCCTGCGCGTAAAGCCGGGTATCGAAGCGCATTGCGCCAAAATCCAGCGTCAGGTGGCCGCCGTCCACCGTCGCAGGCGCCAGCAGGCCGCCATTGGGGCTCACGATCAAGGCCTCCGACGTGCCCAGCGCCAGCGACACTCGGCCGTCCCGTGGCAGCGTCGGCGTCTCGCGATTGCGCGCGACCAGGAACCACGAATCGACCGCCACGATGGCGCGTTGGCCCTGCTCGGTGATCGCATTGAAACGTGCCGGATCGCCCGCCCAGCGGCCCCAGAAAACAGTGGGCGCCGGCATCGTCGCCACCGCGGTTCCGCCCCGCACCTCGGCCAGTGGCGGG